>Ga0209367_1011520_pt1 | contig 11713 bp, 6 predicted proteins | sample WorMetLIZISLAND2_FD_187412 | JGI IMG/M metagenome (GOLD analysis project Ga0209367, IMG submission 187412) | Marine gutless worms symbiont microbial communities from Max Planck institute for Marine Microbiology, Germany - Olavius geniculatus... ... | reverse complement strand
CAGCTTTCTTTTGTATAATACTGACTTGGTGCTATGCAGGCCCCGGCCACTTTCACTAAGTGTTTTCTCAGTAATACAGCCGGAAACTGCTTCATAGCGGAGGGATGCATCTCTACGGATGACCCGTCCAGCAATTATAGCGCATGGTTCAAGCCATCATCACGCCCACGTACTATACACTTGAATTCACCAGGAGTTAAACAGTCAATAAAAGCCGTATTTAATGCTGTAAAGTTGTGTGAGCAAATAATCTCACGTACTGTACGTGGCACAGGTCGTACCGATTTCTCAGTTAATTACACGCGGATAGCTACTATAGACTAGACTGCAAGACAGTATCTAGCTCTTAGACATTGACGGCAAGCTGAACGTCTGGCAGTGAGACTCAACATCAGTTACTGCGCACTGTCATTGTAATTCGACGTTGTAAACTTGTCAATGTTGCCAAATCTGAGCAACAATGCGTTTGTCTGTAGTTAGAATGGCCCACATGATGCGATAAAACAAGAAATTTGAGCTAATGTTCACGATACGCGCGAGAGTCTATAGCAGTTCCTGTTCTATCCATTTCGTCTCAATTCATTCTTTTGCAGCCAAAAATCACTATAACCCCTATTTTTAAAGTTTAAGGTCATTCAAGGTCATCGATGTTGACATTTTTAGAAAGCTCCTCACCAGTGCTTGTTATACGATAAGCAGCATGTCTGCGCCTATCTGCAATCATTTCTACGCTAGACAAGCCAACCGTAGTTAAATAACCACTTTTTAGAGGGGTACCCTTCTTTGACACCCGCGTGCGCAGATCTCCTTGAACCTACATGGTCAGGACGTGGACTGCTAAAATCTAGATTCAATGCTGAAAATTTCATATGCAGCTTGCGTCGGTCTATCTCCAGCCATGTCGGCGCAATTCACTCTTGAAATGCGTGTCGCAGCCCGAAGTCGCCAAAAATTCACTATAACCCTATTTTCGGAGGTTCAGTCATTTAAGGTCATCGATGTTGACATTTCTAAGAAGCTTGTCGCCAGTGCTTGTTATGATAAGCAGCATGTCTGTACCTATCTGCAACTATTTTCACATTAGACGAGCCAATAGCGGTAGAATAACGCCTTTTTAATGGGGAGGGTGCCTTTGGTCTCTTCATTCATTACCCAGTGGCATAAAATTTTGTCACAAAATGCTAGAGACTCTACGCTATCATGTGGTAAAAACCCGAAGTCTCTATCTTACCTGGTCTCCAAACGGTACCAAATTGTGACAGACGGACAGACACAATTACCGTAGTTAATACGAGCTCAAGCTGTGCTAGCTCTCGCGCGTAATGAAATAAAATAAAACAACCTGTAGATATCATACCTTGTTTTATCGCAATTACTATTTGATGTTAAAAGTGAAAAGACATTGATTTGTGCCACATTTTGTGTCGGTCTGTTCAATACTTTCAGCGTTAGCCTACAAGCCGCAAGCCGCAAAACAAAGTAGCTTTGGTTTTGGCATATCCTGAATACACCGTGTTCGGAAAAAAAGTCTACACTTTTTTCTAAATAACTTCAATAAATTTAAACTTACTTTTATAATTTTTGGCACACATTATCAGAATGATACGCTTTACTAAAAGCATCTAAAATTTATTTTTCAAATTTATTTTAACTAAGTATTGCTAATGTAATCGTGACGTCATCGAAAATGCCATTTTTGCGGAAAGATAACGTCTAAATGAGCCTTTGCATTATGAAAAAAAAAATGATAAAGAAAAATTGCAAAACAACTTCAGAAATTGTTGGCATAAAAATAAATTACTTTTTATCCAAATTTTTAACATAGTCTTGCTTTTTCGTCATGTTAACGCGTGGCCGTCGCGTGCAGTACGGGAACGTCGTTGCTCAGCAGCCGTTATCAGCAAGCAACGTCATTTCAGCAGCATGCGTTAGCGTCGCGATAGTGCACAAATTTGTAACAAAGTTGTTAACTCAAAAGTTGGTTAATAGTAAGTTTTGTTATTGTTGATGACAACTAAGGCAGCTACAGGATAAAAACCTATTTTTCTGCATTTCTGTTTATTTTGGTGTGGAGTAAAGTAAGAATACGAAGTGTTTTATTTTACGCGGTAAAGTGGCGTCAGTATTTGGGCGAAGTGGACTATCAGTAAACTATCAGTTGCATGTTGCTTTTGTAATGTTGATTGCAAAATATAAGAAACATATGTTTAATTTTGTCAAAATTATTAACCGAAACACTGTTAGCTTTTTCACCTCGGATACAATAAAACGGCATTTTTGATGACGTCATAATTACGTCAACTCTACGTAGTAACATAGCAATATTAAAAGAATATTTCACCTGTTTAATAAAGTGAATATTCAGGACGACTCTTGTCAAAAATTATGAAAATGGGTTAAGGTTTGTCAAAGATATGTTGAAAAAACGTAGACTTTTTTCCGGACACGGTGTACGAGAGAATAAGCTAATACGCTGCGTCATCGATCACAGTAAAAGTTACCATTGCACGATCGACAAAAAGTAATATAGCCTGTCTACTGTATTCTAGGTCAGTGAAGAACTATATAGGGGCCTATTATCATATAATAACTATAGCCTCTGAAGGTTCTGAGGATTATCAGTCGAAAGCAGTGGCTAAGTAAGTTTATTTGTCAACACTCAAACACTATAGACCTATTAGCAGTAAAAATTTACGTTTATTTGCCAACGACTTTTACAAGAGAACACTTAAAATATTGGACATTAAGTAAGGCAGGCTACCTGCAAAAGGCTATAGCCAATCAAGATTCAAGAAAGGTTGAGATTTTAACTGGCGAACTTAAGTTACTTAACTAGAAAAGACAGAAGAGACGGCTACAATAATGAAAGTCGTCGTTTATGACCACGCCATGCGCTGTCGTTTGTTGCCAGTCTATGATAGATATTTTTACCGTTATAATATAGTATTTGACATCAGTGTTTATTTTCGGTGATTCGTAGCTACGTGTTTTAATTGCGACTCAAAATATGTCTATTTTTTGATCGTGTTCTTTTTTGTTTATCTAATCATTTTGTAACGTTCTTTTGAATGTCTGTTTTAAATTTAAAACTATTGTTTTTTTTAAGATTATACGCGAAATCGTTCGTTTTCAAACAACGGCTTTGCAGTGTCGGTCGCAGATTAGCAGTAAGTGAAAAGTCGCACTGTTGTCACAATTAGTGCAGTTTTCCCCCGGGGCCAACAGGCCCCTCGACAATGGCGCGACAGACGATCGCGCCATCTGTCAAAGTCAAGTCACGTGACGAATTATAATATGACGCCACCGGGGCATCTGCGTGATCAGCGAGTTGGAGTTATAAGCGACAATGTCGGAATGAAATTAGTGTTAAATTATTAACCCATTGGGGACATAAATTTACATAATTAGTAATTACCCTTACCAAACTGCAACGATTACTGTAACCTCTTTTTGGAGAATCTGAACAAGTTGTTATACGTATGTTATTCTATTGTTCCTCGCTGATGGCGTTTTTGATGTGGATAGAACTTCGTGAAAATAAAAATGCTGCACAAATCTTGCAAATACATCATCTAATCAAACCTATGTTGAAAGATAAACGGCGCATTGACTATATGTATACAAAAAGCCCAGCCGTTGCTAAAATAGCCGACCGTACTGGTTGTCAGTGACTTTCAAGGTCATCCAAGGTCGATAATTTTACTTCATCTGAAAGGGCATATGCCACTTTCTATTAGTGATTAATAGTAGACTAACCTTGGCCGTATTTCTCACCGTTTCCAAGACATGGCCAGTTTTCCTACCCCCTCCATTCAACCCCAAATTTGAAAATCTTTTTCTTGCACTAAAAGGCTAAAGTTTTGCAAGCCCAAACATGGCTAAGTATTTGTGTTCAACGTTTTTTTTCTAAAACCTAAAACTTAGCCACAATACATCCGATCCGTTACAGACGGACGGACGGACAGACAGACAGACAGACAGACAGACGGACGACAACCATGCCAATAGCTCGACCGTTACTAAAGTACGGTCGGCTAAAAATGAAGCATTTTTCTAACACTTTTACCTTGCACGTAACCACGCCTCGGTTAACGTATTTTATCTGAAATGACCCGTCCGTGTATTAAAATTAATAGCTGTGCTGATTTCAGCTAAAAGCACTCTTATCGACTTGACAATGTGGCGACTGACGAGACATTCAAAGTTTAGACTATTTGGTGCAGCAAACTAAAACAAAAGCATTGTCCTTGTTTCGATATTGTGTGACTGCCGCAGCTATGCAGTGTAAAACAGTTTACTCTGGGTCAAAGAAAGTCTCGATCAGGAGAGGCGAAACTGAACTTAAATGGAGACGACTTAGTACGTATTTCTAGTGCTAATTTCGCGAAAATGGTGGCCATGCGAAACAGCTGTGGACTGGCGGCTACGGTAAATCTAACGGAAGCGGACTTCTTCAATGGAGTGTACTGTAGCTTTCTATGCATACAGACTGGATTTCGCCCACTAACTAAAGGTTGCTTTGGGGTGTGTAAACCTGATGTTCTTCATTTTTGAACGCGCTATCGCGCTCATATTAACCACTATTTATTGTCGAAACATTTTTCTAAACCTCTTGTTCTTCAGCAACTGTAAATGCTTTTGCCTATAAAGAGTTAAAAATTGGTCGGAAGGGCGGCGGAAATGCGAAGCGTCGCTGTCGGCGCGGCAGGCGCCGTGTTGACAAGCAGACAATGCACGCAGTCGCTGTATCTGTCAGCCATCCGTGTCCACAAGTTGATAACCCATCGTCCTACCCACCCAGCCACTGAATCATCGAGTCATCCGCACTGACAGGACATTTATTATCTCACCCGCTCAGCAAAACTCAACCATTAATAATGTTCAGCGACAGCAGAATGTATGCACATCATCGTCAGTCATACATCGTACATGACAGCCGTTGGCGCCTGTTGGGCGAACATGCTGTGAATGTGAATTGATCCTAAACAAACGGCATGCAATACAGGCATATTCGATCGTAAATATATTACAAATTTACTTTAATGCAGTTACTGCGAAGTAGAAATTTTGCACTTAGCAATGCAAAATGTATCCAGCTTTGATCGGATTCTGTAACTTTATTGACCCCCAGAAAAAAGAAGTCACGCTGTTTACCGTACACGAAAGTCGAAAGATAAGTAGCTCAAGTTGATATAAAAAAAATAAAACGAGCCATGGTTCAACGCCGATGAGATTGTACTTTTAAACGAGTCAATGATCGTTTGGCCACGACTTGCAATGCAAATTTTGGCTAGGACCTATGAGTTTCGACTTGCAAAGCTCCTCTTTTCCTGGAAAACCGAGGTCCCTGCCTCATTACTGTTATTTGGGGCCACACGCACGACTGTCCCTGCATCTCATTCTGTCCAACAGGTTTTGCAGGATGCACGAGTGTTAGGACCACAAAAGTCAGACGAACCGACAGTTGCATCTGTCATTGCTTTCGGTACGTTTAAATTATTATTACAGACAAAAAAGTTGAAGAACCACAAGGAAGCTGCAGATTATAGAGTAAAACGTGTTGTCTAGACTCAAGCGCTGCGTCCGACGATGACGTGCTTTAGCCGACCGTACTTAAGTAACGGTCGAGCTATTAGCATGATTGTCGTCCTTCTGTCCGTCTGTAACGGATGTATTGTGGCTAAGCTTTAGGTCGTAGGAAAAAACTTTTACACGAATAATTAGCCATGCGTGTTGAACTTAGGCATGCAAAAAAATTTTCAGCCATCTAGTGCTAGAGGAACATTTTCAAATGGGGGTTGATTGAATAATGGAGGCGGTAGCAAATTTAACGGAAAACTGGTCATATCTTGGAAACGGCGAAATTTACGACCAAGGTTACTATTAATCATTAGGAAGTGGCATATTGGCTTTCAAATTATGTGAAAATCATTGACCTTAGGTGACCGTAAAGGTCACTGAAAACCAGTACGGTCGGCTATCCTAGCGACAGCTGGGCTTCTTGTTGACGTTTGTATATCTGCGCTGTTAGATTTCTGATTTGCTTGGCGAGTTTCACAGCATCTCTCAACGGCTGCGACTGCCAGTGGACGAACTTGCCGAGTCTGGTGGCGACGTCTGGAGAATCTTGCTGTTGCTGACGCCGCCGCTGCTTCTGCTGCTGATGGTGATTTCGGATAGGAATGAACACAAGCGGCTGGCGTTGTGCCGCTGGCGGCGACACCTGGTGAATCGGTTTGATGAAGCTCGGCTGAGCTGGTTGTGGCGTTTGGTGTAGATACGGCGGCGTCTGCAGCGGTTTTTGATGCTGAAATTGTTGCTGCGACTCTTGTGGATGCTGATGCTGTTGTTGCTGCCGAAAACACTGCTGATAACTTCGTTGATACGGAGGCAACGGCTGATCGTATGCATTATAATGAGCAGACTGGGGACCGGTCATGAACTGTTCTGATGGTTCATGGCGTAAACGATATTCTTCTCGTGGAGGCGACCAAGTCCATGCAGAACTATCACCATTGCTCTTGTTCACCTGCATCGAGTCATTCCGTATGGAAAACCTTCGAGGTGTTGTCGGCAACTGCAGGCTGTCGGTCGTCATGCATCTACAGCGTTCTGCACGATACATCACACTTCGACCACCACCACCACTAAGCCTACCATCATCATCATCATACTTGGACCTCACAGCACCTGACATTGGATAATCTCGCCCGGTCTCAGCTGGTAGACGGAACTGACTCGTTTCATAACGCACGTGTCTGCCTTTACTCTGTCGACATTCGTCATTAATATTATTGTCGTTATCGTTAGCGTTATCGTCATCGTTACTGTCGTCAGACACTGGCGTCTGCAGTCGAGTCCGACGTCGACGTGCGTCCTTCTGCCGGTGCTGTTTATCTGTGCTGCCCACACGTCGTGTTGCTGTCTGTCGAATGATCGCTGTCTTCACTTTCTTGACGTCGTGCAGTATATAGCGCATCAGTTCCCCGGCGCCACTGTTAGGTTCGCTATTATTCGCTAGGGGAGCTGCGCTTCTGAGGGTCGGCGTGGGGACGTTCTGGTTCGGTACCTGGCTGGCATGTGGTGGTGCACACGGTGATTGTGGTTGATTGGCGCACCTGCTGCAGGTGAGTTGATCTGAGAGTAGCGCACCAAGCGCTGACAACACTTCACTGGCGTCGACACGACGCTTCGCTTCTTCACTCGTTGACACTGCCGTATTAACCTGATCAACAAAAAACAATCGCCTCTAATTAAAATGCATACTGAAATTTCACAACTGCAGTTACACCGCATTAAATCACGGTTACAAATAGCCTACCACTGAAATGATGCAGAAAACAGATAGAATTTCAGGAATTTAAGTTAAGAATTAAACGTTTACACGGCTTGTTTGTAATGACGTCACTACAAGTTTTGCGGACTTTTTGTCAGATCTGTCCAATCGTAATTTTATTATTTTTTACTGATTTTTAGTTTTTGCCACTGTAATATAGTTTCCTTTTTTGTAAGTTGCAATTATTTAATTCATTTTTGTTTGCATCGTGTTATCTGACTTCGTTTCTGTTTAGTTTTTATAATGACGTAAAAATCCAAAAGATCGACATAAAACAAACAGTTAAAATACATCTTATTTGCTACTTGGCAGTGGACTAGATAGCCGATGCAAAAAAGAATCGTGTGAAAGCATAGATTTAAGACGGTGGATCGCAAGGGAAACTGTTGCTGTGTCTCTTGTGGATGCTGATGGTGTTGTTGCTGCCGAAACGTGAAACGAGAATAAAGTTTCTCGGTTGCAACCAGAAACTATGCAGACATTATATTATTATCTATGACTACCTTGGCCGCAGTAGCATCGGTCGTTGCCGACTCATGACGTAATAACGACGACGACTCTGCTGCGTGTAGGTAATGTGACTGAATGACGTCATCACTCGGTTGAGACGTCAGTTCTCTCAGCGTGCGGTATCGTCCGACAGTGGCATCGCGCATGCTCAGCTGTGCACCGCACGCACCACACTGCAGTAATTCACTCATATCCGCTTTATCCTTGTCGTTGTCATAGTCGCTGTCAAACCGAAAGCTCATCGACTCCGCGGGTGATTCTGTCAATGACGTCACTTTCACCGCGTAGGGCGAGCAGCCCGAGTTGTTCACCGCAATGACGTCACAGGTCTGCGTTGAACGGCTGAGTAGTAGGGCACTCTCCTTTCCAAGACCTATAAATACGTTAGCAAATAGGCAATTTCTATCGCTGTGTATAGCCTGCAGGCTTAAAAAAGCATATATGTCGGTGTAACAAAACTTGGCACGATGTTCACATGTGCAGACAAAAAGCCCAACAGTGTCGCTAGGGTAGGCCGACCGTACCGCTTATATCCGAAAGCCAAAGTTCGACTTCCCGTCGCAGAGAGAAAGCGATTTTACAGAGGTGACCAGAGTTTCATACACGCTATGTTAACGCTACTAACAAACGCTTGAATAAACGCTAAGATACGGTAATTCGGCGCACGTAGATAATGGATGCAAGCAGAAACTATGCGTTAAAAAATGCGGCCAAACCGCTAGAAATATCGACATAGTTATTATTGACAGTCTACAGGAACTCGTCATCGCTTTATCCAACGGTAACATCGCTGATCTCCCCCTACAACATACCGTTTAGCCACAATACATAGGCTTCTACGTCACAGACAGACATACACAGCTTTGTGCCATATACACGACCGTACACGTAAGTACGATCGGCCAAAAGAACTGAGCTCATTTCATTTTGCGAGGGCTTTTCAGCCTGATGACTGCGTCATCTTACGGTTCCTCGAGCCTCGTCATCAGAGTTGTTTATATGTCGCTTTTAACCTAAAATTTACCTGCATTACGGCAGTGATGTCATCAAGGACATTGTGCTCATAGACAAGGACAAGGCCAAGGTCATGGGACCCAAAGACAAAGACTTACAAAAACAGCAAGGACAAGGATGAAGACAAGGACAAGGATTTGAAGCCGAGGACAAGACTAAGGACTTGAGACCAAGTTTAAGGCCAAGGCCAAAAAAACTCGAGGTTAAAACCAATTACATCTAAAAGGCCCTACCACAACGACACATTGCTGTCAACTGTCGGACTTCAATAAGATCTTGCACATTTTGAACGTCATTAGTAGCATCATACTACTGAAATAGTCCAACAATGCAAAAAAATATCAGATAAACAAAAAAAACTGACATCTTGTGACCCTTGCAATTCCAGACTCGCTAAGTTTAATTTATGTGACAAACTATCCATTATGTTGTATTTATATACAACTTCAAAGTTGTAGGACTTGAGACCAAATTGGTCCAGTGACATTGTTGACAACGATGTTGTGCTGGTTTCGACAGTTGTCGAAAATAATGGTGTCTTTAAATTACATAAAAAAAACAGGGCCAAGCAATGAACCCTGTGTGATGCCACTAAGAACATCAGACAATGTGACATAAGTGAGTGGGTTCCAATTACTAGCATCACAGGTTTCGGTATGTCAATAGCTACTGTTCAATATTTTTTGTCAGTTTGTCTATAATAAATTGTTAATGAACAGAATTTATTAAAGTCCTCGGTATTATGGCCGAAGACTTTGTTTCAAAGCCAAGGACAAGGCCAAGGACTTGGAACTCGAGGACGAGGAAGAGGACAAGGACACAGCTCTTTGTCCTCGAAGCGCCTCGAAGACGAAGACAAGTCCTCGAGGACACATCACTGCATTATGGCATTATCGCCGTTGTCGTCGATACTACAGAAGTAATTAAGTCAAAAATAATTCAAGATTTAACTTTGAATGATACATAATAACCCAACCAAAAGCAAAATAAATTCTTAATCCGTGACCGCACCCAACTCAACCCAACCCATGTCAACCCTGGTATATAATACGCCGCCAAATTATGTAACTGGACACTCGTAGACAAACCACACTAGCATGCACAACAGGAAAATTCGTTATAAACATGACATTGTATAGCCGTGCTGAGCTAAAGACATGCAAACAAATTAAGCAATAGGATACAGACGTGATGATGATGCTTACCGTCGTCGCTGGTGGCAGAATTCATGTCGCATTCATCTCACGCGTTTTTCGTGCCTCGAAAAACTGCAAAGCAACACAATGCGGAATAGGCCTACAGTTAGTAGAGCTATCACTTTGGCTAAAGTGGCATTGTGTCGGAAAGGTGCTAAGCTCAGCACATTGCAAGTTATCTGGAATGATCTTCTGCAAATGATGATGATGATAATGATCACACTTCGATAACGCCGTTATAGGTCTTCAGAAGCGCCAATGCAGAGACAAAGGGCAAAAACTGTGCAGAACTTTCACAAGTCTACACTGCAGGCGTGTGTGGAGACCACTTTGAACACTTCACTGACCAGGAGTCTGCACCACACGGATGGAAAACTAGTGATTGAAGTCATTCGATAACAGGCAAAACCGCTGATCAGTGCCGCCGTCCAATAGAACATAAATAAACAAATGCAATTTTTGACTGCAGGGTTCAATCCCATTGATATCCCTCTTTTTCCTTAGGGTCAACGATTGATGAACCCTGAAAGTGTGCCTGCTAAATAGCATATGTAGACAGTGTTTGAATTGTGAAAAATTAGCTGGGGGTTGAACTTTTCGACGGTTAAAGCCCGACCAAAATTGTGATGTAAATCGTATGCATATAGTATGTAGGTGACCGCCAGTACATAATTTGACTGTGTGTTAGGGGGTTGAGAAAACAGTTGGGGGGTTTAACCCCCCAACCCTTCCCCCGGCAATTCAAGCACTGCGTGTACGGCCTAAATTCGTCGAACAGTTAGCAGGGTGCGCGAATGTGACAGACAGACAGACCACGCACGCTACGAAAAAAACGGTAAAATAAAACGATTTTGTGTAAAACTAAATCAGTAATAAGTAGGCCGATCGCGTCCACAAATATGGATTGTGCAAACAAACGATTAACCTGTGTCAGCGCCGAACGGCAAATAGCTCACACCATCTCTACGCAGCTTTCTAACAGATTAAAATGAAAAAAAACAAAGAACCTTTGTAACTTGGCGATATTGCGTTCACAGTCAGTGCTGCACAGCACCTTAGCTCGATCTGCATGGATGTCTGTGCGCAGCTGACTAGCGGTAAAGTCATTTCTATATTGTACGGTGCATGAACGTGTTGAAACAGGTTTGGATCCGACCGCTGCCGTGGCCAGCTGCACTAAGCATCGGCTTCTTGGCACGGTCGTTCAATGTCTTGGTCGATAGCCGCTCAACAGGCTACTCGCATGCACCCAATGAACCACTAAACAGACTAAACAGACTGCAGAGAACAACGCAGCCATAAACGTCAGATTTGTTACGTACGTAGCAGCGAATAAAACAAGAAATTTGAGCTAATGCTCACGAGACGCGCAAAAGCCTATAGCAGTTCCGGTTCAGTAGTTTAGCTGAAAATTGGGGTGTTCACGCTAAGTTAATATACAAATACCATATTCTGTATCTGGGTCGCATAGGCCTAACGTGGCGCCACCTTGTGGATGATATAGACTGGTGTCGCACCCCGAAATCGCCAAAAAATTCCATAAAACCCCCTATTTTGGCGTTCAAGATCATTTAAGGTCATTGAATTCGGCGCCAATCGAGAGCCAGTGTACGACTTCCTATTAGTGATTAATAGTAACCTAGACCCTATTTCTACC
>Ga0209367_1011519_pt1 | contig 11714 bp, 5 predicted proteins | sample WorMetLIZISLAND2_FD_187412 | JGI IMG/M metagenome (GOLD analysis project Ga0209367, IMG submission 187412) | Marine gutless worms symbiont microbial communities from Max Planck institute for Marine Microbiology, Germany - Olavius geniculatus... ... | reverse complement strand
TGCGCTGTTTGTTCGCGTCAATCCTGGAGCCCGCGATGGGACCGCCGCTAATTCTTGGCTCCGCTGCCGCCGCCCGCTGCAGGTCCCATTGTTGCCCGGTCGCACCGTTCGAAGAATAGGAATCAACGAGTAGACCAGCCGAGCCACGACTTTGCGGTCACGCGCGCGGACGAGGACAAGGACTTCAGTGATGAGGACAAGCTTGGATCGACAAAGTCGTTGTGAGGAAAATAGGAATCAATCAACGGCCGAGACCAGTTTAGCGAAGACTTTGCCGGGAATTCTCGGCCCGACGTAGCAGCAGCAGCGACTACTTCATCAGCACGGCGAGCACAAATAACCCGGACCACACACGCCGCCGGCAGCAGACTCTCCCTGCCGTGGCCATGCTGTGACACGTAGATATACTGAAACAGATCCAGCTTAGGTGTGGCACTGGCGTCACTGTTTACTGCCGTCACTACGTGGAAGCCTGGACTCAGCGTCAGGCGTACCGCCGTGTAGTTAACACCCTGCAGCTCCAAGGAATCTTCGTCGTGGACTAATTGACTGTCCAGAAGGTCTGTTTCGTCCACGCTCAGCTTGTCTGATCGGAGTAGATTGACAGCAATTACAAGCCACACTACGCTTGACTGACCATGCAGCCCTGATGTGAAGGACTGCATCATTGACTGCGGCTGGAACGGCTCGACAACCTCGAACTCTTTGGCACAGTGATCATCATTTTTATTTTTATCATCGTCGGTTTCACGCATGCGCAAAACACGCAGCGGTTCGTTTGACTCGACGCCGATCAATTCATTTCCGGTCAAGCGCACGTCCACGTGATCGTCAACCGGCAGTGTCATGGCGGCTGGAATATCGCCATCGGACTGTTTCCGGTTTTTGTTGTTGCTCGTGATCTTGATGCGAGCTTCTTTGACGCCGCCAACTGAGCAGCAGACAGATCACACCGTCAGACGAAAAACATGCCACCACCAAACTTTTATCCACAACTCTGCTAAATATCAACAGATTTTTAGTGGCACACTTATCCGGAAATTTGCGATAAAACTGTCGTTAAAAACGCCACCATCCCTTAAACAAATACGAAAAAAATTGACCATAATTTAGCAAAGACATAAGTTTGGTGTTGTGTTATTTTTTGCAAATTTTTAAATTGCCAAATAAAATGCGTAACAAAATTACGATTTGGTCATGTTTACAGTGCAACCGACAAAATAACAAATTCTGTGTTTGCTGTTTTTAGATCCACGGTAAACAATGTAAAAATCCAGTAGCATATAATTCCGTGTGTATAATGTAGAATCAAATGTTTATATCACTTAACTTACTTAATATGTATTTATTAAACGATGCTTAAGTACTCAAGTAACAAGACTTACTGGGATAGCATCGCTCTAAAACATGACGTACCAGCGATGCGATAGTTCTGCTGCTCTGTGTCACCTGCAGACATGAGTACATACGTCATGCCTAATCGACCGACAGACCCCAGCTGTACCTCAGCCATATCTATCCCATCAGCCTCCGAGCGACCGGAAATGATCGCGTCACGTGACCCCGGAGATAGCGACGTTCGATTTGGATGCGGTTCGCTGGCGCCCGGCGTAGGATTATGGATGATCTGCTCGTTGCGGACTGGTCTATTGGACGGCGACGGCGTCGGTGAGTTATGGGCCGCAGACACTGGCGAGACGGCGGTGCAGCGTCGCAGTTTTGACGTGACGCCAACTGACACGAAGACTGGACTGAGTGACTGCGTGACTGAGTGACCGAGTGCCGTAAGGCTTAACGTCACGCTCGACACATTACAGGAGACGGTGACACGAAGACTGGCTTGCTGGACTTGACGCTCAGTCCTGTGAAATCGTCTGAGTCGACGGCCAGAGTCTCAAACGCGTCCAGGTGGACTGTACAGCGTTCCCCCGGCGTCCACGCATCACCAGCCGTCGACTGCGGCACGTCCAGACACACCGACGTCCCGTTGTGGGCGGCGACTATGAGCACGCGTTTGATGGCGTGTCGACTCGTGCCGTCGAACGGCAGCGAGGTGACGACGTAGAAAGTATCGACGCCCGTCACAGACTGAAGCTGGGTGGGCTGTGGACAATTTGTCGGACAGTCAACCCAGTAGACGCTGGTCAGCCCCACGTTCAAGCCACTAACCACGATCTTCAGACCTGTCATCAACATTACCGGTTTTATGCGAAAATAAAAACCCACGATCATTTTTTGTCATTTTACATTTGTTTAAACTTAATAGAACAACCGCGCACTACTTAACCTGAGAACATGTTGACTGCTGTGCTAGGCTCCTATTTACAATTTGCTAAATTTCTCAGACACTTTCAGTCATGGGTGTCAAATCCACACGGGCACCGCGCCAGATGCCCGGAAATCCACACCGTGACCGGGGCAAAAGTATTATTTCGGCCGAGTAATTTTGTCCGGACTTCAAATGATAACTGTAATCAATTTTGCAAATATTTCGAGTTTCACTTTCAGCAATATATATATACAGTCACGTTTTATCTTTAAATCTGGCGTCGAACAGCTGACAACTCTGAAACATTTTTGCTTTCCATTTCCGTATACAACATTTTTTGTGGAAGTTGCCTGGTTGCCCAGCAACACACTGATTCAGTGATGTCACACGCATCCTGTTGCTGTAGCCGCCTAGGTAGAGGGAGGGGGAGTTCATCGCGGAACTAGCTCCATGCACACCTGTCGACGTCGCAGCGTCATCAGTCATCTGACATCATCAGCAGCCGGAACATCGCTGACATCATGACTTACGTCAAGATTTACTCCGCATCTTGTCACTGACCTAAACAAGTTTTTTTTCAAGACCAAGACCAAAACCAACACTTTCGAGGTCAAGACCAACACCAATGTCTTTTTCTTGTGACCAAGACTTTTTGGACAAGACAAAAAATCAACACTAAAACAGCTTTTGCTTGTCGTTGAGCCATCTCGAGATTCCGTCTATCATTAGCTCATGAAGGTAAGTTGCCACTTCCGAAATTGTAAAGCGCTTCTGGTAACGTTTTGACTCGTGTACGGAGCGCTATAGCAAGTATTGTATCTTTACCTTTTTTATCATGGTCTCGAGGACTACATCACATTACTTCCTTTAAGTGTTTCACAGTTATATTTCCATCAGTTTCCAGTTGACAAAACTGTTCGTTATTGACGTCAAAGCTACGGAATAAATGGACGAGATTGACAGATTGTGTACCCGTTCTGCGTGTCTAAAGCGTGTGAATGCGTTTTGTGTTTATTAGTGTGAGTGTTTGTTGCATGCCTATCTGTTGCCGCATTTTCGTAAATTGATTATCTTATTTTAAGTAAGTAAGTAGGCCCTAAGTAGTTTTCATAGCGCGTTACACTGTAATAATCTCGAGCGAGCTCGGTGTGCTAGTAGGCCCTAGGAATGTCTGAGCCGGCGTCTAAAAGTAGACACAGAAGTAGAAACAGTCTCGGGAGACAAGTGCTAAATGGACACGAAATGCGTGTCGCGGTGGAGTGGTCGGTGCTAATATTAGTGCTGTCAGGTGGCCGGTTACTTGTTGTTGTTCCATATTACGTCAGTGCCGGGGGGGGGGCAGCACAGTCACGTCAGTAGACTATGTCAACAGTCGTGAGAAGTAAAGCTGGTAATGAAAGAACGATTCTAATGGTTGACTTCTCAAAAACTAGTAATTAATTGATTATTAATTTCGATGAAAAACTAAACTTTGTGATCATTTTCCAGAATCACGTATTATATTTTATATTTTTTCCCTTAACATTTTTATCATTTATTACTTACTCAGCTAACAAATCGCTAACGCAGTAAAACTTGAATTCAGCCGAACAGCCACTTCACAACAATATAACCCGACAGGCGTCCTATCATAGGAACACCCAAAAGAGAAGTTCACCCGCAAAATTTGAAGTGGGAAAAGGATTTGTAAACTAAAAGCCCCTCGCAGAGAACTTAACACAAGTATCCGGAAAACGGTATAGAGAATTCGCCATCGGTCCCCACTATTGAATGTGGGATTTTAGTTTAAACTTTAAAACCAAAATTGCTCAGCATAAAAAAAATAAACCCGGAATTCTATTTTTTTCACATTTTCGATCCGTTTTCGCAGCGGGTGGCTTACATAATTTTTTATGACTGTAGATTCTTTTAGGTGTCTTCGATGTGCCAGGCACCGCTGTTAGCGTCTGTATTTAAACTGCAGTTTCGTGTATTGCAGACTGTGAGAATAGACAGCCGGTGAGCAAAAGCGTTAACTTAAGCCGCGATGAATCGTCGTAAAATGCTAAAAGCATGTATAATAGGCCCTATATCGAGCGGAGAAAAAACTGTGTATGAACAGGAATGGCCGCGTGGGACCGAGCAATAGACAATACGCTGAAGCGCATTGGAAACAGAAGTTTGGTTCAATAAGCGAAAGCCGGAACCGGGCGCCAAAAGTTAAGGAATGCACGACAAAAATCCTGCCTACATTTTTGCATGTTTTGAGATTTTTCTTAAAACTGCATGTTTAAAAGACATTGAAATTTGATGTATTTTTGATTATCTCAAGCACAGCAGACACATTTTTAAAAAAGTGGTATCGGACTGTAAAATTATAAAACGAATTATTGTAAATTATTGCCGACTATTTCACAATTCACCATATACTTGAAGTTTTGAGCTATGTAACTGTAGTGTACTGCTTTATTTCGTCCCCATTAGTTTTCTGTGAACTGCTAAACTGCAAATTTGAAAATTTACAATAGGCTTATTGTTGCTCAACCATTGTGCAAACAATTATTGACAGAAAGAAAAAGAACAAAGTTTACGGGCTTACATAAAAATGTTTTAAACACAACTGTTAGGCCATCACCGATGGCAGACAAAACAACTAGGCTTTAATTTTTAGACGAATTTGAGTAAAATAGAACGAAAACGCCAACGTCCGCAACCGACTACACCGTCTACACGCCCGATTGGGAACGATCGAAACAGCACAAAACCAAGACGAATGGCGAAGAATTGTTCAATGCCCACGTTGCCGTCAAACGGCAAATGAAAGAATATGAAAATATAGCGTGACGAAAACTTTCGACTTTAACGGCCGCTATGGAAACGTAAAAATGCGTCCCCGAATAGCACTATTACGTGGTCGTCTTATAGGCCGCGGTATGCGTTTTGTGCGTCCGTCCGTCCGTCTGTCTGTCCCTTACGGGCTCGTAACTCGCAAAGAAAAGGCGCACTAAAACTTAAATTGACGCGAACGTTTCCCAAAACACCCTCCCCTGCCCTCCAATAGACAGATTTATGATATTGGTGACTGTCTAGGGGATAACAGAGAAGATTATTAGAATTGCCATTATCGTTAAATATGCACAACTATAATCGGCAATTTTTACAATTTTAGGTTTAGGCAGTCATTTGTGTTTTGTGTGTCATAAAGGTTAAACTTTCTGCAAAGGTTAGATTTTTTGTTTTGTTATTACGTGTATGTGCAATTTTGCCTGCAAAGGCCGTCCCCAAAATGACCTATACTGTGTCGGGTGGGACGTTAAACCCTACTTACTCACTCACTTTTCCAAAACAGGCGTAACCGGCCAACTTTTAGCTCCAAAGCTCAAAACTCAGAGTTTCACAATGCAGCGCAAGATGGCTCGGCAGCCGCACAATATGTCGGCATTGGGCCGAGAATTTTTTCCAGTTACGCGCAGTTAAAAAACGAACCTCTGTAACGACCAACGGTAACAAAACGAAGCAATTTCGTTACCTTTGTTGTCGGTACCATTGTTGACGACGGTTCGCACAGCTGCCGGAAGTACAATTCGCCTAGGCCGATCTTTGTACAGAACGGCGACCTGTGAGCGCATGACGTCATGTCTCCATGGCAACTGGACGCGCACGCGCACTGGACTGTCGTCACGTGACACCAGTACTAGTTCCGGTCGCTGTGCGCCTGCGCAGTGGTGCTCGCTAAAGCCGACTATGTAGGTGGCCAGTCGTTCGGCTCGTAGTAGACCACCTGTCAACCAATACCACCAACAACAAGTAATATGCTTTAAAATCCAATTCTCTGAGAAAATTGTATATCGCTGTAACTGTACCACATTTTCGTCATATTCAGTCTCTTTACAAAAAATAATCAAAGCTATATGTCTAACGAAGTTTATTACGGTTGTTGGTTTAATTAAAAATTATGACTATATGAGCGTAAAATTCATTTTTCAAAGCGAAAACATAATTAAAGCGCGACTTTGGTCTAAGAATAATATAGCTAACATTCAAGTCTTACGCAAGTATTAATCTGCTATTCATATGCTAATATTCTTCGAAATTATGTTATTAAAAGACGTCAGCATAGTTTGCTATGCAGAAGCCCTGTTTTATAATAGCTATGGCAAAGGCGTCTGTCCGTATCTGTCACACTGCGATTCTATCAAAACGACGGAGGCCAGAATCACGAAGTTTTTACTGTCGGTGTCGGCTCTACTATAAAACTTTAATTTAGACAATAATGCTGGACGTTGTGTTATTATTTGGATTTAAGACATTTTTGTTTTGTCATTTGCTGATGTTTTTTACCGATAAACTGCATGAATAATCAGAACAAAATGTATGTTCTTAAATATTTTAGAGGGGTGATCTCTCGACTTGTACACCCTTTGACTCTCACCATCGGAACTCATTGCTCTACAACGTCTGCTTGCCTGATACCATGTCTGACAACGTTTCAAAACATTCTTTTAAAGTTAATTTCATTTACGCCTATAATAGTCTGCATTCTCTGATGTTGCTAGCAATCTGCCCTAACATCTCAGATTCATTTGTTTAACCTTGGCATTTTACGAATTTATTTCCTTACATCCTTACCTACTTACATGCTTTATCTTGCCTCAATTTAATAATATTGCAGATTTCAAGCTGTAAAGAAAAAAGAAAACTTGTACCAGAGATACTCAAGTATAAAGATAATACGCACATAAAATCACAGCATTAACAAGCGTGACTGAAACTGACCGTAACTGGCGAAGCTGATGATCAAAAGTGTCAGAAACATGTCTACAAACGCACAACATGCGCATAATGCAACTGTCAGTCACCAGTAAATAATGTTAAAAATAATCCATAATCTACAAAAGCACAAAATCTAACAGTTCCTCGTTGGGCTATACACAAACGTAACGAAAAACTTAATCGCTTCTTTGCTTTTTTCTACGATTTTTAAAAATATCTTTGTAACTTTAATGCTATGCTGACAAAACACACGAACAGAATCCGTTTTATTCACCAATGTTAAATAATTTTCTGATCAAAACTTTCAAGTTTTTATTAATTTGCTCTTTTTATTTTAATAAACGTATTCCGTGCGAGTACTACTTCAGTGACTCAAGTTTGCTACGAATATCATTTAAGTCAACTTTTGGACTCGGTTAGACCTAACCGGAGTGCTAGGCACAGCCTCAGCTTCAACTCATAATATACTGCGTTCCAAAAACATCCCGACTTTGTCGATTGTCACTTAAAAACCAGTCATCAAATCCTGATAATTTTTGATACCGTTATTCCTGACACAACTTGCCATCAAATGATCATTGAGTTTCCTACCTCACCCACTATCTGCTTTTGCACTACCTAGGAAAACCGATCAAGCAAAATATACCTTAAAATGAACAGAAAACCTGAAAAAAAATCTCTGACATTATCGACTGTAACTCAAAGAAAGATAAGCAGATTTTAATATTTTTTGCAAAAATACTTTTGATACAACTGGCTATTAAATCGTTGTTTAAATTCCCATTTCACTCAACGTCTGCTTTTGTACTACATGGAGAAAGCAGAGTAAGCATAATCCATACTTGTTGAAATGAATGAAAAACGTCAATAAATAATAAATTATATCTATCCAGATCTGTGAACCCCAACAGTTGGTCTATTACAAAATTTGACTGCCATACAGCAGTGTTTCTACCAGATGACATTCAGAAATGTTTATAAATTCAAGAAACGACTGGTAAAGCCTGGATTGGTCTAAAGCAGAACATTATCGACAAACGGACAGGTCGCTACGCTCCCTGTCCGCTTGATCTTTGTATTATTATCGGCCTGCGGCCTCAATCTTCGGCCCTTCTGGCTTCATCTCGGTCTGCGACCACGATACACAGCGCTGCATGCAGCGTACTACGCTGCAGCGTTACCTGTAGCTGTAAAGATGCTGATGGTGCGTCACCATGGCGACGACGTTTATATGACGTCACAGCTCTGCTGCGGCGGAAAAGGCGTAACTAAAAAAATTAAAAAAAAAATGAAATTTTCTCAAACGGACGACCCTTTAGCGACATTTCACTTAGCCCACGTCCCGGCCATGTAGAACACGGATTTGCGCGCAAAATTTCGCGGCCGTACGTAGTGAGGTTTAGAAGTTATTGTAGGTCGTAACTCTCAATTATTATATAGATACTGCTGTCAATGAATAGAAAAAGCATCTCCATGCTTATGTTCGCATAATGAGCCAGCATTTCAAACAACTGAATAAACTGTTAGCCAAAAAGTCGGAAATATGAACAAAATGTGTTTTATTTGTTATGTTGCTTGAGTAATCGTACAATTGAATAAAAAAAGTAATATTTCGTTGGTTCTGATTTCCCCAGAGAGTGCAAAAACAAATATTTGGTAAGGTGAAAAAATTAACGTCGTTTGCTGGTTAGTTGTCGCAAAAATATTTGTACCAAAAATTATTAGAATCTGATAAATTTTTTTAAAAGTTACAATTGAAAATGTTCACGATGTTTTGGGGACACAGTGTATATCGACTATGGCGTACTGTCAGCACGTACCTATATATGCCTCTCCAGGCGCTCATTACGTGGGTATTTATCCGTACTGCCGTGTATGCATCTGTATACATGACTATCATATGGCGGACCCTAGAGATTATTATTGTGAAACTGCCGGAGACTTTGGTTGTGGATCGTACTGGGGCCACAAGGTACTTGTAGTCAGCAGTTAAGAAGTTGGCAGTTTTTTACACGCGAAAGCAGCTACTGCTTTAGCGCGTCTTAGCCATCGCAATTCTGTCCGTCCGTCCGTCTGTCTGTCTGTCTGTTCGTCAGACGGTTGGATCAGTCAAAAACGGTGCAAGCTAAGATTACCAAATCTTTACCGTCGGCTGCCTGGAGGACTCTAGTTTCAGAAACCATAAAGCTTTTTTTGTAAATTTGAAAAGGGTCCCCCCGAAAGAGGTGGTTAAATGAGAAGGGGTGAGAAAAATTTGCGATTTTTAGCCAATAAGTCGCTGTATCTCAATAACGGTGTGAGATAGAGCCTAAATTACTATTAATTACTAATAAAAAGTCGTACACTGGCTTTCGATTGCCACCGAATTCAATGACCTTGGATGACACTGAACGCCAGAAAAGAGGTTTTTTGTACATTTTTTGGTAATTTTGGGTTGCGAGACACATTTTAAAAGCGAATTGCGCCGAAACCAATTGAGATAGACATGGAGAAGCTGCGTATGAAATTTGCAGCATTGAACGTTGATTTGGAAGGTCCAAGTCTCGATTTTCTAAGTTCAAGGAAATCTGCGCACGAGGGCATCAAAAAGCGGTATCCCCGCAAAAGTTGTTATTTTACCGTTGTTGGCCAGTCTTCCGTGAAAACAGTTGCAGATAGGTATGGGCATGCTGCCTATCACAGCAATTACTAGTGACGAGCTTTTAGTCGTATTAACATCAATGACTTTAAAAGACACTGAACTTCCAAAATAAGGGGTTTTTATTGATTTTTGCGATCTTCGGCTGCAGCTCAGACTCTAATTACCTGCGACGAAATGGCTGAAGATAGACTGACAGTTTGCGAACAGGAACGGCTATAGGCTTTCGCGCGTCTCGTGAGCACTAGCTCAATTTTTTTTGTTTGTAGTGGTTAACTCGCTGGTCTTGGTCAACGAAGTTACTCTACGCCGGACCCGGTTACTATTTGGATGAGTAACTGTATGCGAGCTGGTCCCCGCGAATTCAGCTCGGTATATAACCAGCCACTCAGACCAACTCAGCCTTTCATCCATTTGGTGCAGGTACCGTAGGTAAACGGTTGGTCTAGCTGCGGTGGAGTGTAAGGCGTTTGTCTGTGTCGGTAACTGTGTAACATTGTGTGATTCCGTATTATGGCAGGTGGCGCTCCGTAGTTTTGAGATTACATAAGAAGCTATACACAACTTTAATTTTTTGAAGTTATTATAGTTTTGTGCCGGTCAGCTAGAGACCTAAGTACAATAGACCCATGTCGTCTAATTATTTGTGTCGATTTTATGAAAAAAATTAAAACGGTATTCGAGCAAAAACAAGACCGACAAGCCTTGTTAAGTACAGCCCGCGGATAGCTGCAGTATTATGAGCGCAAAAAACAAAAACTACGTGACCTCGACTTTTGGCTTTGATTGTGATATTCAATAAGCTACTAAAGCTTGTCAAAACACGTGTTTGTGCAAAATTTCATCAAGCTAAATGCAACGGTTTATGGGTTATCGTGTTCGTAGAGTAAAACTAAGCGACAATGCTGAGAACCATACTGCGTCGCTTCCCGGGGGTGGGCAGTAAAAATGAGTGAGAAAGAAAAGTGCCAGTCGACCAAGATGTCCTAATGTGGAGATCAGACGAAGGCACCGGCCATCGGGTTGGCGTCTACTCGATGTATCGATGTATAGTAATATCGGTCGTGTGGCAGTGGCTTATGAAACGACCGGGAAAGCTCAGTCTGAATGACAGATACATCGAGGCAAAGCTGCGTCGGCGTCGGCCAATATTGCACCGTTCTTCCCGGCCGTCCTTCCGACAACCGATAGCATCTGATCCACACACTCACTGCAGCCAGCGCCCATCTCGCTTCGTCATGTCATAACTGATTCAAATATTGGACCCACCGGACTTGACTGACGGAATATTCGTGACAACTGCCACCGCTAGTGACATCCGTAGGCGGGAGGCTTCTTCGGTAAGCAGATTCACACAAATGTGCTGTTCTGAAACAGAGTTAAGCAGTCGTAAATGCAAGCTTGTGCAGTAATGCTAACGATATTTATACCAGCTACATACATAATCAGGACTTTTCCATACCCAAGATGCGTTTGCGGTTGGAGCCTTGCCCCAAATCCGATTGGAAGGCTTACGACGCTCCACAGACCCGACAGCTGGTGTGCAGGGGACTCTCTGCTGAGTCCCAAAGAACCGACTCCGCTCTCGGCTTTCGGTTTCAATTTTCGGCCCTTTTCGGCCTCGGTCCTTGTGCAGTTACAAATAGCTCTTTAAAAGGCTCCGCGTAGCGCTTCCAATTCGACAAAACTGCCAACGTTGTTAATGTGAATTAAAGTAGCCTAGAAGTATCACAAGATGAAGTCGATGGAGAACGTGAACCTGTCCGTAGGGCAGAATACAACAGCAACATAAGTATCATTGAGTTGAGCATTTATAATAATTTGTATCTGGCTATAAAACAAGAGAGTGCGGCCGTTGAGGCGCCGCCCGCTATGGGGCCGTCCTTGCAGCTGAGTACGGACAGACGGAGGGAATGGCCGTTGCCATGGCAACGAGGCCATGGCAACGAGGGCACCCGGGGCAAGGCGGCAAGGGATCCTTACGCCACCTGCCAAATATCAAGTTGATCGGACAACAGGCAGCGAAGTTATGGGGATTTTTTGCAAACAACGCAA
>Ga0209367_1011518_pt1 | contig 11715 bp, 8 predicted proteins | sample WorMetLIZISLAND2_FD_187412 | JGI IMG/M metagenome (GOLD analysis project Ga0209367, IMG submission 187412) | Marine gutless worms symbiont microbial communities from Max Planck institute for Marine Microbiology, Germany - Olavius geniculatus... ... | reverse complement strand
TAGCCTGGTCTTGCAGCCTATCATAGCCCTAGATTATAATTAGGCACACGGAGAGGCCCATAAGCCCCGCCCACTGACCAGGCTACAGGCCAAAACAGTGGGCGGGGCTTATAGGCCTCTCCGTGTGCCTAAATATAATCTACTGTGATGCGGATGTAATTTTGCTGTTTTCGATGTGCAAGTCCTTAAATGTTGCCGTTAGCAAGTGTATAAACTTATGTTTTGTACATTTATATCATAAAATGAACAGTGTTGTTGTCCTTGGCCTTGGTCCTTGGCCTTGGCGTGTCCTCGAGGACAAATTTTGAATCCTTGGCCTTGGCCTTGAGAGTCAAGTCCTTAGCCTTAGCTTTGGCCTTGAAGGTCAAGGCCTTGGCCTTGAGCAAAAGTCATTGGCTTGACCAACCAGGTCCTTGGCCTTGCAAGGTTCGTGTTTCGGGAGACTAATACTGCCACAATGATAAAAGCATTTTCATCGCATGAGTGACTGGATTCTGGTGGTCTTTTGGTGGACAGTAAATTTCTCAGTTCATACCGACGTTTAGTTTAATTATCATCTTAGTGCATTGGATGTCCGACACTCTGCTTGAAACTTTAGTGTTTCTCAAGTGCAACAGTTCGCCCCTCGACTTAATTTCAGTTAACTGTTACTTTCCAGAGGACCTGAGAACCACACAAACTCTGACAAACCTTTTTCCATAATTTGAATTTGTGTGTACTGGTCGTTTAGCAGTTTGCAGTTTCTGAACTTTGACTGCATTTCCATTACGTTTTGGATTCTGCTCTAGCTTGCAGAATATATTAGCAAGGAGTAGTTGAATTCATCAGTTTTAGTGGTCATTCTAGTTGACTGCAAAATTGCAAATTAAATCTATTTCATTAAAATTAGTATTAAATTTAGCATTCAAAAACACTCCTGTTGAAAGCAGTTCTTGAACTTGTCCGTGAGGTTAAGTCCTTGGCCTTGTTATAAAAAATTAACAACACTGGAAATGAATGGAAATTTCGGTGTAACCGATGTTATGTTTCAAAGAAAAATGTAATAAAAGAGACTCCGGGGATTAAGATTGCGAACTTTGCAACTCTTGTGTTCTTTCCGTTGTAGTTTTACATTTTTTTTACTGAAATATGGACGGTAATTACGGATAATCCCGACCGATAAAAATTTCATACGGTTTCTCTCCAGTATGAATAGGGCCGTAAGTAAACAAAGAGTTATAAAAGCACCTCTGCCGCGGTGAGTGTTAAAGATTTCGTGGACTATTTGCGGGTGTTTTTACTTCCAAACAATAAACTTTAGCAATATTCTGTAAACATAAGCACAGAATACAGAACAACATTACCTTATGGTTATTTTGCCGTAAGCAGGAAACGTTTTGTTGTGTGCAATATGTTTGCATTGAAAAAAGCTGATTAAACTCAGTTTGACTTACAATAGCGCCCCCTATGAACAGTAGGTTATTAAAATAACAATTAGCCACAGTAACAACAGTGAGATACTGAAGGCTGTACTGTACGCCAGTGTTTTTCAACCTTTTTGCTGCAGCGGAACCCTACATAAGTGTGACGATCACTCACGGAACCCCATGCAGTGATTCGTGAATCTAGTGGCGTATAAAGGTGAAGTGGAAGTTTCAGGGTATATGGGGACCAATGTCTCCAGCAGAGTCAAGAGGCAAAGAACCTGTGGGGCCTGAAAGCAAAGCACCAAAAAGCAGACGATAAATCAGCAGGCAAAATACTTGCTGAATTTGACCGCATTTGATAATATTATTTGGCAATTTTACTTCACTTTTAGACAGCAATACGTTATTGTATTTAAGCAAAAACACTCGACGAAGAGGTCGCCAACAGCCCAAAAATTATCATCGGATCTTTTTACGTTCACGTACAGCTCAGAGGTCTGAACCCCCAGCCAGTTACGCTAATGCGCGAGGCTTTTTATACTTTTCAAGCAGAATGTTTCAAAAAATGAAAGTTATTCAATAAATGGAGAAACGATTTCTTAGCACGTTAAGTCCTAGTGTTCAATGCAAATATTTTAACATTGTTAAATACAACAATTAAAATATTTCACACTGTATGCAAAAGTAAACGGCTAGAAGCGATAATTTGGAACTAAGCATTCGGTGCACAGTACTTCTATGGCTTGGTCTGACGTAATTTCGTACGCCAAATTATTTTTATTTTTTACTGACCAGCCGCGGAACCCTTGGCAGATGCTCGCAGAACCCCGGTTGAAAATCACTGCTGTACGCAAACCTCAGAAAGAAAGAAAGAAATATAGATAGACAAACACAGAGTAAACAGTTCACAACACATGACCACAAACAAATAAAAAAAACAACTTGAAACAAGCACTTCAATCAGAACTAAACTATATTCAACACAAATTAAATTCCTCTAGAAAGCAGCAACTAACAAGCATGCACTTAGCCTACAATAGTGAATTCCAATGACATCATCTGGTTAATAAAGTGAAAAGCACGAGCATTGAAAACAGAATTAGGCTTACCGTTTGCCTACCGGCTTGTAATAGATGGAAACAACACTTAGGTTGGAAACTTGGCAACGCTGTTCGCTTGTGTCGTCTTTCCGCTGCAGTTTTGCAAAATAGATTGAAATGTAGACAGGAATTACTGATAATCCCCGTCCGCTAAAAATCTGATTGTGTCATTCATTTCTATATATGATCGTTACGTACGACTGCCGCAGTAATAGTGTTGAGAATTTCGTGGACTATTTGCGGGTGTCTTTACTTTCAAAACTACAGCAATATTCTCTGTAAACGAAAGCACAAATACAGGACGTAGCCTGTGAGCACTGTGAGCAAAACAGCGTCTAATACCGATTATTTTATCGCAAATAAAAACTGTCTTGTGTGCTATATGGATCGGGGATGGCCTGCGGCGCGTCCATTTTAAAAAGCCTTTTAGAAAAGCCATATACAGGATTAATATGTGCTAATCAGGCCAACGTAGAGTTTCGTGGAGGGATGAAAGCGCCAGAGAAGTCAAAATTAAGGAGCGGATATATCGTTCCAGTGAGCAACAGCGTCACGAGCGTAGTTGACAGACATCACGCGTGGCCAGTGAAGCCCGGTGTCTTGGTGCCTGAAGACCAGGCGCCGTGGAGGATAGAAAGGTGAGTTGATCTGAGCACCCGCTGACCCAATGAAGCCCGGTGTCTGCGTGCCGCCGGACCATCCGCTTGAGCGCCGAGTGTGGAACGTGCGGCAGCGGAATCGACGGTGGATTGACGAAGTCGAAATCCTCGTCCCCGCGACGGCAATAGTGGTCGTCACCTGGTGAATCAACCAGCAGACGTCGAGGACGAGGTCTTGGAGGACTGATGCAGTCACGATGTGATGACTTGTTGACGTCGCGCTGCATGCGTAGCACCAGTGCTGGGGGCACGTGGTTGCTCACTGAATGTCGCAGAGGATAGCGACGTGCGCACGCGTATATGTCGTCTTCATCATCTAAACAAACAAGAAATCTGAGCTAATGCTCATAGGACGCGCGACGCAAGTTGACTGCTTATTTCCAATAATTTTGACCAAAATGCATTCTTGACAAACTGCATGCAGGCAGACGAATAGACGGACGGACAGAAACAGAATTACGATAGCTAATACGCGCTATGCACATACTGCGTCGCGCATATAAACATTTCACAGTACATCAATATCATATGTAGACCTGCCCCAGTCTATTCACGACTGTGCCTCTGTTAGCACAGAAATACTATGAACCAGAATCAACGTAAGCTGCGATCATGTAATGTCATATAATAATCTTGATAGCATATTTTCACAATGGAGCTTTCAGGGATTGGTTTATAAGCAAGTAGTCTTCGATGCCAAGGCCAAAGCTCCTAAGTAAGTAAGTAAAGTAAGCATGACAATTTTACATTGCATGCTGTAATGCCAGCTTAATCTTATTCAAACCATAATAAACCGTAAAATGCTCAGACAGTTTTCTCAGGCTAGTTACTTCAAGTTAGGTTATTGTTGCATAGGCCTGTAGGCCTACATTATACACTGTCCGGAAAAAAGTAACCCCCTGACATGGTACGATAAAAATGTCAAATCTAAACGAATTGAAATAAAATTTCATGCGATTAATCCGCAATAAATTGCTAAAGAGATCAGACACAAAAGACCTGAAACTGAAGTGTTTTGGGGTGACCTCACAAAAGTTGCTGTAACTATTGTTTGCTCTGGCAGATTTACTTGAAATTTTGCATTTTGATTGCCAATAAATAATGCATTGTTGATACGGAATGTAGCCAGAATCGCGTGTTTTGTTGGAGTTACAACAATGCACATTAACCGCAGGGTTTACTTATGTAACGCCATATTGGTAACGGTGATATTTTGTTATCGATATTCTACAATTCGTAACTCCGCTCAGAAATAATATTTTTAAACAAAATTTGGTGATCTCTTAAGCAATTTATTGCGGATTAAGCGTACCAATTTTTATTTGAATTCATTTAGATTTGACATTTTTATTTTACGATGTCTAGGGGTTACTTTTTTCCGGACACAGTGAACATTACAACGAAATCGTGGATTAAAAATGTCGAGGAACAAAGTAGGAAGTTGCAATTTTTCAAAATACGGCCGCAAGTTTCCGACAGAAGAGATATGGGTAATCAAAATTTCAATTTTTTTTCAAAATTCTCCCTAACTGCAAGAATTTTAATTAGCCCCAAATTGTGTATTTTTGGAAGAGAAAGTTTTCCGACAGCACAAAATGAAGGTAAGCGGCAGTAGATACCCAGCCACTACTTCCTTCCTGCACAAACTCACATAGCTGACCGTGACTCAGTTTGGCCGACGACGTGGCACGTTGTTGATAGTCTGACTTGACGTAGCTGTTGGACTGAGATGATGAGGAAAGCGGTTCCGACTTCACATCAGAAAATGCACTAATGTCTGCACAAGAAATGCGATAAACATGACCAATAATCATAAGCGGATTTAGGGGGTGGAGCAAGGCCGTGCTCTTCCTCCAGGATGCCAAGAGTTGCCTGCCACCAGATGCATTCTGTGACATTGTTGGTGGCGTGGCGTGGTAACGCATTTCGGCTGAAACGAAGTTACTCTACGCCCGGCCCGGTTAGTACTGCGATGGGTGACTGCCTGCGGGCAGTAAACCATCTCGGTGCGAAGCCTGCCAGCTAGGTCGACTCAGCCTTCTACCCTCCGTGGGACGGTAAAATGAGTAGTAACTCATTTACATGGGTTATGGAAGGTGGGGACCTTGGTACAGCTGACTGGGGTTGCCTAGCCGGCCGCTGCGCCAACCTGTCTGCAGGCTGCACACGGTGGCCGTGCGGCAGGTGGCTCTGGTTAGTGACGAAAGCGCATTAGAGGCGTGTTCGCGACGATGCGTTATACAAATTGACGACCACTACCACTACATCAAATTCCATCCCAGCCTGCACATGCGGGGACCTCACAATGGTGCCTGGAGATCATAAACTAAATGTTACACTGGGCAGGCGTACATACTCGAGGTCTGGATGATACATGTTGTTGTTGTTGTTGTCGTTGTAGCCCACAGTTCCCCTCCTTTCGTCAGTTGTCGTCGAGCTTAAGGAAATCAGCCACCGTGTCTGGATCGTCCCATAGGTCTTGAGTTGTAAGTTGCGTCGAGTAGGCAGGGCACTGGAACAAATGTTCAACGGAGTGTGGTGCCACTCCACAGTCCGGGCAAACATCTGTCACGCCTGCAGTGATGTGGGCCTTGTAAGAGTTCGAGGAGCCAGCAGTGACCCAAACATAACTAAGCAAAAGTAGTGCGGATGGATCTAGAAAGGTAGCATTCGAGTGATAATAATTCAGGCGGAGTAGTTCCAAGGACTGTGGTACAAAGTTTGACTGTGCATCTACAACTGCTTGGCTGTGAAGATTGTGTAAAGCAGAACGGTATTGCTCAACTTCAGAGATGGCATCATCACAGAGTGGTCCAACGTCCCTGTCAAATATACTTAGTGTGCCCTTCCTATTCCTGGTTGGGGCAGGGTGAAATGTTAAATGATGGCTGGGATGGTGTGACTGAAAGCAAGATAACCAATATTGTTTAGCCAGTAATTCTTCACAGTGCAGCAACAGTTTAGCGCTCAAAAAGCCCAAATATGCACCAAAGTGTCCAAGCATTATAAAAATTATGGTTAGGGGCACACTTACTGCTTTCTCAATTGGGAGGGAGCACGTCCCCACATCGTCTTGGCCCCCAAATCCAACTCCTGGATTCGCCTTTGCCAATGGTTAAAGTAGCAGTGTGTTGTCGGAAGCTATTGATCTAATAAAACCAAGCAGAGTTAAAGTAATGGGCTTAAAATGAGTTGGTTAGGCCTATTCTTATTATTAAAAAATGGTGCACCTGAGTTGAACAGATTATCATCAACTTCTGACCATTTCTCAACTGTTCGATATCGGTTCCGCAAACTGCAAATACATGCACACATAAACTAATAACCTCAAGCTGCAGCCATTATACATGGTTAAAACTTAGAATACAGATAAGACAGAAATACTAAGACTATGCGGCACATGTTCGGCATAAGCTAACGATAATTATACTGCACTGCATTATGCTGTGATCTAGTGAACAGTTGGATCTGCAGTGCAGCCTACAGACATACTGCCATCCTAATCAGCCATGCTAATGCTAGCCAAACCCTTTAGCCCATAACTAATATGCGATGTGAGGGAAACATGGGCAAAGACAAATGTTTTTGCTGGAGCAACAAAATAGCATAGCCCCATATTATTAAAATAACATCATCATGAAGATATTTAGGAAAAACTGATGCATGCATCTGCAAAAGAGATTAAATTTATAATGAGCCAAGCATAAGTGAAATTTAAACTGTTGGCGCAAAAAAAATAAATTTTGAACTTTGGTGGTCACTATGAATTTTAACATCTACAATTTCACTTATGTTTCATTGCAGAAATTTAGTTTGCATACCATCTTCTGATTGGAATAAATCGTACCTGAGATGCGGTGGTGAAAATGCCATGATGAGGTCGACATGCAAAGTATCGGCAGCCCTTCACCATGCCATCATTTGCACCATCTGTTCACACAGAGACACAGTCACATAATTAAGTTAATAAAAAAAGTGAACAAATGCCCCAATGTTCACAGAAAACAAAATGCAGACCCACTATGTGGGAACAATAAAGCAATCGTTAACAATCGTTGTTTTCCAATGATAAGTTTACCACAGATAACCCTGAAGCTAAAAACATCTCTCCTTGAATTGTTCATCTTTTAAAAGATTTTTTATCATGTTCACAGTTCACATACTGTTTCAAAGAAGAATGCGGCTACTGCATTATGTATATGGATAAGATTTTCCAACAAGTTTTGGGCCCCTAAGTGAGACAGGGGCCCCAAAACTACACTCATTTTCTGGACCCCAAACTGCCACATATTCAAAATTGAAACTAATAAATCACCATATAGGGTGAATGTATATAAACCGAAACACTTAAGGAGTTTTTCAGTGCCTTTTCAGCTACACAGTGTCGTAAAGCACCAACCAATAACTTATGCACATGAATGGAAAGATAATTTTATCTGCTATCATATTCTGTGCATAGTTGTGCCAAGTTTCTTACTGTGAGCATAAAATATGTCATATAATACTGTTAAATGCACTTCCAGTTGGAATGAATTTATTGCATGTAAAGCGAAACAGTCACGCATGCAGAGCGAAACAAATGTCATGCAGAGCGAAACGCGTTTCGGTCAGCATGCAGAGCGAAACATACATGATACATACTAGAACTACAGCAACACATATAGGCCTATAGGCTGCTAATCAACCTATGGGAATTTTTTGGAGGCCTGGTGCTTTGGTTTGGTCTCTTTCTTGACTTATCTGCAGCGACTTTATTTGCATTTTTGCTCTTTTGTGTGATCTTCGCTGAAGCTTTGCACTTCGCTTGCTTTCTTGCACCAGTTGCAGCTGGATTTGTTTTAGATTTAGCTTTACGCTTTTCTGCTGCTATTTTTCTGCGCTCTTCCCTTTTCTACCTTCGGTCGCTTTGCAAGTACACTGCGCCCAAAATCTAAGTGAGCTTCACTTGTAAGGTGATGGCTTGGACTTTGCAACCGTCGTTTAAAGCTGGCAAGCACGGTTGTAGTCTGTCCCTTTTCTCCAGGCGTTATTCGGAAAGTTGGCCGGCCTACGTCACCTATGGCCAGACCTTGGTCAAATTGGTCCTAGACCCCTGTCTCGTCACAATTCCAAAACCGTTCAGGCTTGTCCTCAATACCCAGTTCCTTTACGACAGTAAGGTAATGATCGAACCACGACTTTACCACTACCACATTCATACCCATTGCTCCTGCCGCCTACAAATTTTCTGGTTTTCGTAACCTTATATCAGGATGCCTCTTCATAAAACCATCAAACCACGCACGACCTGCAATCCCTGACTCATGGTTAAAACCACTTATCCCATTTTGTTTGCAGTATTAAAATGCCAAGTGCTAAACATCAGCCTTTGTCGATGGAAAACCACGTTGACTGAGGTTTTTAATTAAGTCGACTGATTCAGCCTCTTGTTTGTGACTTAATACCGTGTTTTTGCTGGACATGTGTTCTGACTTCAGGACATCTTTTTTTGTTCGTTTGAACAAAGTTGCAGCAGGAACATTCCATGAGAGGACAAGCTTTCGAATGCTTTTCTGTGTCCCACTCATCTAACACGCCTCTCATGTCACTTTCCCTCCATATGTTTAGCCTCTGCCCTTTATGAGAACTCTGATCGTGAGTGGGTGCTTTCACGTCTGAGGCTTTAGGTTTTTTATGATGACTGCGTGCTGTTCTAGATGTTTTATGGCGTGCCATTGTACAGGAACACTGTAAAACATACAGCATTGAGTATGCTACTTAATTTTTATCGTAGGCATCGGGTCAATTACAGGAATAAAATTTCACTATTAATTAAACCCACTGGACTAAAAAAGCTGTGTCATCCACTATGATCACATATAAAAAAATATAATGGTGACAGTTTACTTTGTCCACTCATGCATTAGTCAGCCTTCGTTGAGCGAAACGTATTGTATGCAGAGCAAAACAGTGTTTCGCTCAATCTGCAACTGTGTGTTTCGGTTTACCTGCATGAAAAATTTTTGATAGGTCTCAAACTAATACTAATTTAACTAATACTCTTTACATTTAGCATGCGTACAGTTTCTAACACATTAATCATGATAAAATCGTTAATGCATACCTGTCAACAGATGGCCAAAAAAATAAACAGGCACAGAATAAACACCTTAGCAAATGGTTCGCACCAGAATTAGTACTCTGGCCAAACACGCATGTTTACACTAGGTGCCTGCACTTCTGATTTAACAGTAGAACGTAGTAAAAAATTTTATTGATTTGTTGTCAGGATCAAGTGAGTAAGATATTGGAGCAAGGTCGTGAACAAACTTTTGCGTTGAAATTGTGACAGATGTACTCGCAAATGACGCCGGAGCTTAACATGTTTCGCTCAGCCAGCTGTTTCGGTTTACCCCCAGTCACCCTAAGTCTACAAAAGCATAAAGCACGCGATCGCAAAATCGCGTTATGAATCTGGTTTGAAAAACTATAGGGCCAAGGGCCTACCTTGACGAGATGGCATGTAAACAGGCTCTATTTGACATCGTGTAACAATCAACGGCGGCAATAAAAATCTATCTGACCTTTAAGCACGAAACAGAAAACTTGACAAAAACTTATCCACCTGGCAGATCTAGCTCAACACCGACCCACTCGCCAGAGATGCCGTTGATGTTGCCCTTGTATTTAACCGTTCCCGAGTAAACGTCGCCGTCGCGCAGCACTTCGATTCTCTGGTTCACTTTAATGTTTTCAAACAAAACCATAATTCTGCTGAAACATTAAGCAACATGGCAGAATTTCACTGGCAAAACGTTTCTGTTTGTAATAATTTCTTAGGGTACTGTTTGCTTATTTATTTACGCCACGTACCATGGCAACGCGAACCAGGAAGTCATGGCACTAATAAATAAGTAAAACAAATTCATAATAACCCCCTAGTTCCAAAGAAAGACATAATGCAGTTCTTTTAAAGCTTTCGTTTTCAGAGGCTTTAACATACACACTCCAGACACGAAATAGTACTTACGAAAAGAAATGTAAACATGGGAATGTAAAATGTGGCGACTATTTTGTCACAGCAAACAATTCGTCGTAATGGCCTAAGTAGGCCCATGCAGCACGTAACCGGCTCTACTGTAGCTCCGGTGGCCTGCCTGCTAACGTTTTTTTCTGAACCATGGGCTGAATGGATTATCTCAGTTTTTGAGTAGGCCTTCGCCGAAGAACATTGAGCTTATTAGGCCATTAGCATAAGCTTAGGCCTATATCGTACAGTAGGTTTAGCCACTGCACGCGTGTACGTTAGGCCTATTCACTGCAGGACGCGGCTATAGCGTTTATTATCTGTCCCATTGCTATAGAGAGACATATTATAAAATCACTTGCGTCTGTCTGTCATTCTGTCAGTCTGTCTGTAAACACTCCTACGGCCGCAATTTTGATTCGATTTTGATGAAATTTTGCACAGTGATTCGGGGCCTGAAAAGTAAGATCGAGTTTGTTTGGGATAAAAAATCTAATAACTCCTTCCCCTATTTTACCCCAATTTTGAAAAATTTGCATTACGGCTTACGGAAACTTCAAAGCGGTATAACTCGGTCCCCGTAAAAGATAATTGCGCGCTGTTTGCACCTACTCCCTATTTTCGGGTCCGCGCTATCCGATGGTGTCATTCATATTTCTCCCCGAAGACCCCAGTTGTCATGGCAACCAACTGTTTTTAAGACAGAATTGGCTGCAGGCTCACAAGAGCGTCAAACGCTGAAACGCAGCTGCTATGCTATAATATAGCGTGGCAATGGGACAGATACCTCGTTCCACAGAACGTATTTCTAGTTAAAAATACGAAAAAAAACTATCGGCCGAGGAACGCACACGGTAGGGAGCCTACACAGGTGAGCTATTCGGGTCTGTTCGTCCAAACGGTATGCAGCGCAGTTATAGGGTCTAGCTAAGCGGACGGCCACAGAATATGTCGGCACTGGGTTGACACATTTTTCGTTTTTTTAAGTAGACCAAAAGTTCCGCGAAGCTCATGCAGATCCGCAGCCGTCTGAGTTTCGGACAGAAGGAGCTCACGTATCTAAAACTAGAACGTTATACGGTACTTAGATTGTAATTTAAGTATCGCATAATTCGCTGTAAATGCAGAAATAAACAGCGACGGGGCGTGGGAGATGATGATACGCTGACTGACTGCGGTGTGTGTATAACCGGTACGTAATTTTTATGCACGAGACTAGTTCGTGCTGTTTGGCCCCGGTGCAGTGCAGATACTGACCAGATCAGTGGCGTATTTAAGGGAGGGGGGCACGGTGCGATGCCCCCCCTTGGCCCGACCATGAAAATTTTTTACAGGTGACTGTATATAAAAAGGTGCGTTTTTGCCATTTTCCAGCAAGAATTGCAAAGTTCAATAATGTTTGATGGTCTTTATTTTCATACCGATACAATATGCGATTAAAATCGCCATGTGAGATTGCATCTGATAGAATGCCGGCGTCGCCGAACGCTTTTGAAAACCAGCTGCAAGCCGTATAGGCCTATAATATTTCGCGGCGGCCGGGT
>Ga0209367_1011517_pt1 | contig 11715 bp, 7 predicted proteins | sample WorMetLIZISLAND2_FD_187412 | JGI IMG/M metagenome (GOLD analysis project Ga0209367, IMG submission 187412) | Marine gutless worms symbiont microbial communities from Max Planck institute for Marine Microbiology, Germany - Olavius geniculatus... ... | reverse complement strand
TTCTGGTCACCCTCCTATGTTATTTACTATTGTATGTTTATTTACTGTATTGTTGTTTTGGTAAATAAACTCTCTCTCTCTCTCTCTCTCTCTCTCTCTCCAGTTTTTTTATGTGCGTTTGTCACGTATTATCCTGCGCTAGGATCTGACGCTGACGATAACGTCGGAGCGGTCGGAGTCAGAGCTGGATCTGGAAGAAGACCACAGTGAGATATCGAGCATCAACGTGCAGTCGTTTGTCGACGAGCAGGAGTGGAAACTTCACAGTCATGTCGAAACATGGAAACGCGTCACCAACAAAGCCTACCAGAACTCCAAACACAAGCACCCAGCATTTTCGACGTCATGCCGCGCATCCAGACGACCTGGCTTTTTCATCTGGAACATCTTTCTCGTCATGGTCAGCACAGCAAGCTTTTCGCCTATACCTGCCCGTTTCTCCTTATAGCGTGTGTGTCCTGCCGTCTGTCACATTTGCGCACTCTGCGTAAACTGTTCGACGGATTTACATCATGTCACTTTGCAGAAACACTTATCGAGTCTATGGGGGTCCCTGACCTTTCCCTCCGGGGAAAAGGGGAGATTTTTGGGTTAAACCCCTAACCAAAACTTGAAATTACCTGCTTGTGATTTACCAGAAAAGAGCACCGATCACTGATTTTTCGTTATGTTCAGCAACAAGCTTTTATTGAGATGCGTTTGTCGACCAGAAATGCACTTTCGAATATGTAGTTTGCTACAACCAAGGTTTTTTGAAAACCAGTTGTATGAAAACTTAAATCTGATGCTTACATGTAGGCTACGATAAAAATCACTCAAAATTGCATGCGATAAAGCTATGAAGTTAGAACTTTTTTTATAACACAGTTTCTTAATTTAGCGACACCAGCTAACTTTTTTATTGTATTAATTTTAATTTTCCAGAACAGTTATTTCGTAATTAATTATTATTTAGACACTCCGAGATTGTCTGACGTACAGTAGATAAAGTGTAATCAATAACGGGTATAACCAGCCTCTGATTCGTTTCCGACATTATTTCGTTGTTCGTAGTTTAGCCGTTTTTACGCGCGAAAGCGGCTGCTGCTTTCAGCGCATCTTAGCCATCGCAATTCTGTCTGTCCGTTTGTCCCTCTGTCTGTCACACGGGTGGGTCAGTCAAAAACGGTGCAAGCTAGAATCACCAAATCAAGACGCTGGTTTCAGGAACCGTAAAGCTTTTCCATAAATTTGAAGGGGGTCATCTTGAACGAGAACGCTAAATGAGAGGGGGTGGGCAAAATTTGCGATTTTTGGCCAATAAATCGCTGTATCTCAGTAACGGTGCAAGATAGGGCCTAGGCCGCCTAGTTACTATTAATTACTAATAGGAAGTCGTACACTGGCTCTCGATTGGAGCCGAATTCAATGATTTTGATTTTTGAATGACTTTAAACGCCAAAATAAGGGTTTTATGGACTTCTTGGCGATTTCGGGCTGCGACACAAGTCTATATCATTCACAAGGTGGCGCCACGGAACTACCGTTAAGGAATCTAGATAGAGAATTTGGTATTTGTATATTAACTTAGCGCGAACATCCCAATTTTCAGCTAAACTACTGAACCGGAACTGCCATAGGCTTTCGCGCGTTTCGTGAGCATTAGCTCAATTTTCTTGTGTTTTTGCCTATCTGTGAACTGCTGCCATTTTTGCGAGCAAAGATCTGTATATGGCGCTATAATATAATATAAATGTTTTGGTTGATTGGTTGAGGCGACCTGTGTATGAGTATGAAGTTTGATTGTTTTGTGTGTTGCTGTGGACAGCTTTTTATCTGCAGTCTGACATTCGCGACGTTCTCAGTCGAGTTAACAATTCCACAGAGTCGACTTCAATTGTCTTTCATTCTACTGCTCACTACCATCACCTTCAAGTTTGTCGTCAGTCAAACGCTGCCCAGAATATCTTACCTCACTTACCTGGTCAGATACCGCTTATCATTACTTACTAAGTTACTATACTGATCAAAAGCTCAAAACTTCACTTATTGTTGTCCCCGGTAGCGACGAACATATTGGTTTTATCATCATCGCTAAGTTTTTTTGTTCCTCTGTATCTCTGTTACAGCGTTAACGCACGAACCGCTGCACTTAGCTTGATGAAATTTTGCAGGAACATGGGAATTTCAACAACCTCCAGAACTTTTTGATTTTCAAGGTTGCAGGTCGAAGGCCATTGCAAAATAGTGCAAAGAAGTTTATTAGCAGAATTGCAGAACCAGTTACGGATGGATGTGGCTCAGTTTTCAAAAATGGTTACGTTTGCCAAAGTTCCCCTGGACATAATCCCTCCGGTCATAATCTTTTTGGACAAAATTCTCCGGACAGAATCCTTTCGTAAGTGTAAAACGGAGAAACTAAAGGTTGTATTCTTGCTGAATGTATTTGAGTGTTTCATGTTTCGTGCTGCGCTGGTGTAGGATAAGTACATCCTGACGTCGATGGGGATACTGTGTGGCGTCTGCGTGTGGCATGCTACCGTGCCTCTGTTCGTCGTCTACGGTCTGGACACTGCCCGTACTATCGACATGTGGGGTCTCATTGTCTCCGGCTCAACCTACTTCATGTTCCACGTCTGCTTCTTCCTCTACATCTACTTCGTGGTCAGTCTGCCACGCGTCACAAGCTTGAGAAACCGCTGTAACTATAAAAGCAAGCGAATATGTTGCCTAATGCAACTTTCTTATTTTACGTCAGACTGCCTTTGAGGATCTACTTTGACATTATCACCGTGTAAGCCCTTACGCGAAATACGCCGTAATATTTGGCCTTTTAAACTGAAAATTAGCATACTCGTTAGCCTCCTTCTGGCCTGGGTAACGTTCACAGTAATTTTGGATATTCTATGTCTTATAATTTTTGAGATACAAGGCTCCTTTTTCAGACAGACAGCCGGACAAACAAACGGACCGGCAAGATCCGAAATGCGGCCTATTATGACGACCGTATAAAAAAGATGCATACAGGGCCTAGCTCTCAGTGAAAACCCATTTCAGAGCTATACGCAGCGTGCTCACCATTTTCCCGCAACACAAATTGCTTGGTGAATTCTAACACTCCCCCAGACTGTACAGCGCAAAAGAACTACTTATTAGTACATGAGTACTATTACGATAATGCATATAATTTTCGTCAGCAGAATTTAAGGTGGTTTAACTTAATCAAGTCTTGTTTTTATGTTTCAGGCACTTAAAAAGCGATGGGTCTACGACCAGAAAGATCGAGATCACAGAGTAAGAATATTTTATAATTATTTTAAAATTATTTGATTTTGACAATTTTGACTAATTATTTGTTTTTTTGTTTAAATTATTTTACTACGTTGTTTTTATGCCAGGTCAAGCTATCATTTAAAAACATAAATATTTGTGTTAAACAACAACAAGGACGATACGAATAGGTCTATGACGTTGTTTTGTAAGCGTAGAAAAAAAACAGATTAAACCGTCCGATAACCTATGAATTGAAGAAATGAATTTGGCACAGCGTATTTGTTGTTTCGTGAAAACACAAGCGCAGATAAAAATCACAGCAGCATATAAAAGACGTTAAAGCTTAGACTCGACTTACTTCAATTTGTAATGGATTTGTTTTACTTTTTTATTTGTTCTACAAACGAAATTTATCAGTCCGCATATATGACGACAGTATCAAAGGCATTAGAAATATACGTACATGGTTCATGGACTGAAAAGACAGAAAAGCCAGGGCGGGCATACACAGTAGGCTTACACGCGGCCAGAACAATAAAAACACAATAAGAACAGCTTATAAAAACAGTGACCCACGATAATCAGTACAAAACTACTGAATGCAAACAGTTTGGTTTTAGCTAAACTTTGACGGCACACAAAAACTGGAACAATATTTTCGACGGTCCAATAAAAGCACTGAGCACGGATGATTTTTTAGGGACGAGCGGTAGCATAGGAATTTATTACGCCCATCTGTCGCCGCTGCTGTGTCTTTAGGAGCGCGTGAAAAAGCTACAGAAGCTGCAAGACGTTCTTGACGCCGGCGGAGCCGCAGCTAATTCTACTCAACAACAACCCGCCGCCACCACGCCCGAGGTCATCCAGTCAGTCTGACCACCAGCAGCCGACACACACGCAACGCACGGACGCCGAGAGCCACAGAGGGGCCCGGGGAAACCATTCTCGCGGAGCCCGTCTGGGAAAAAATTTTTAGAATTCTGCTTTTTTAAAATGGCGCACTCTGGTGCACGTTATATTTTTGAGCGACGGCGGAGCCTGGGGAAAACTTCTTCTCTTTCTCCCCTCTCGACGGGCATGACGCAACGTGCGCAACGCAACGACCTTCCTTGCGTACGCAGGCGGCGCCGCGAAGAAAGTACGCAACGTATGCAGCTAAAGCAACAGCCAAAACACAAAGATAGAAGCGGTGTCCATATTCTTGCGTTCTGTTGGAATCTGCAGGCTTAACGTTGAAGTGACTATTCGTGTTTGACATCATCTGCAACTTGGCGAAGCGGTTTGATGCAGCCGCGACTTTGCTGCACACCGGCTTTAATAAGCACAGTATCCACTCAGTTCGATTGGATTCGTTGCGCAACTCGCTGTATGGCAGATTCACGACAAGTTGTGCAAGTCCACAAACAGTCGAAAGCGTTATACACTAGGCTATACCACCATACCGCAGCTTGTTTAAGACTTGTTGTCTAAGATGCAATTGTTGGAGCTTAGGCCTTACAATTACTCATCTTTATGCCCCAGAAGTGTCACAGCATCGCTATAATACGATCGATCATCGATTATCTCCTCGTTCTTGCTTTTTCTATCACCTTTTCTCCGCATTTTTTTTGTATTTTCTTTTTTTCTAGCCTTTCCCGTTTTTTTTCTCCGAGTCTACTGTCTAAGGTCCAGTGCTGTAAGCTCTTATAATCGAGTCAGGAACGAACTGCTGGCTGCGGCCTCCGTCCATTTTTGGACATTTCAGGGCCTAAACGCATTTGGTAGCAAGCTTGCCTGTAATCTAGGTCATACAAATTCACCTTGTCGATCGGTTTAAAAACATATCCCATACATCTGTGATAGAGCATTTGCTCCAAGGTTTGACAATAGGAGGCGGCGAAAAGACTATGGGGTCGTCCATAAATGACGTCACGCGCCGAGGGGAGGAGGATTCAAGTTCACGATATTGTGACGATGTGTGACGTAGGAGAAGGGTGATTAAAGGCTGCGTGACGTCATGCACGTCATATCTACAACATGGCCGTTCCGCGTGATTTTGCACGTAAGTTGGTTAGACAATTTTCACAACAGAGATCATTTCTACATATCAGAACTTTGATATAATATGCTTATGTTCCAAATGTGTCAAAACATACAAAAATTGCGTTGTTCGAAACTCATGTAGATCTGTTGGCTACACTACATACTGCAAGGGAGGGGGTAGAAGTTTTTGACCTCATATGGGGGTCCAGAGCAGAGTGACGAAACGTGACGAAGGGGGGAGGAAGGTAATTTTTCCCTAAAATTGCGTGACGTCATTTATGGACGACCCCCTGCCAAGGTGTAGGCGCCATTGTTTCGTTAATTGTGACGCAATCCAATGCATTTGCTACGAGTTCATTGTTCTTTCCCGGTGATTTTTTTTTCGCTGACAAAAAAAATGTAAACGTTATAAAAACACCGTGCTAGTTCGCGTAAAACGAAAGCGTGTTGCTGTTAGCACGTTTTTGTTATCTGCTGGAGTTTATTTAAAAACACCGACTAAAACAAATGTTGACATGTGGTTACGAACAATAACAGATTAATTTTTAAACTTATAGACGAATTTTATTTGACGATTAAATAATTGTTTGGAGTAGACTATGGTGATCTTTTGTAAATTTGCAGCTGAATTAGTCCAGAGTTCCCAGTTTCTCCAGTTCTCAAACAAGTATTTTTATTTTTCGTCCTACTTAATTTCCTTTCCAACTATATTTCCACTGTAACTTGCCAAGTTCCTTTTTATTGTAATTATGCACTCTCGGTAAAACATAAGCAGTAAGTCAATATACAAAAAAAAACAAAAATGTATTGGAATGAAGCAAAAAGGAAGGACGCACTGACTTAAACATGAAAATTTGCGTACAGACGAAATATCGCGCGAGTTCCATGGCAAATTAGGCCGTATGTAATTAAAATTAAAAACGATTTGCAAACCAAATATTATCGTTTTTAATAAAAAGCACTTTTTAGGCCGCCCGGAACGGTAGTTCCCGGAAGGCCTTATGTTTTACTGCAGTTCTTTATTCTTGTTTTCATCGCGAGATCTCCGAGGTCCGTGGGCCGATCTCCGCGAAATTTTGGCACATGTTCGAAAGCGTGTTCAATTTATAAATGCTGGTCAAAATTTGGGGGTCTGCCCCCAAAAAAATTTTGGGGGCGAAAAACACGTTAAATTTGGCCCGATTTCGGACACTTTTCCATTTGAGCGCGAATATCTCCGGAACGTATAGAGATATCCGAAATCTGAAAACCTGGTGCAAGACAGCGTTCCCTCCCGCGTTCAACGAAAAAGGTCGGTGAACTTTGGTCCACTAACCACGGAGATTTAGAGGTGCAATTGTACCCACAGAATCGACTTTTTCGGAGAAGAGCATATTTCGGCCACTAGGGGGTGCTGCACCCCGAAATTTTTACACGCGTCATTCAGGTAAGTTGCAAACTCATATCAATACGTGATATTTAATCGTCAGTGACGAAATCCACGACAGGTGCGCGTGACGTCATCATGAGTCATGATTCATCAGTCGTACAGAGTGACGGGTGGATGTCGCGGCTGGCAGAGCGCCGGGCTTTTGTCTGGCAGGGTCTGCGGCAGTACCTCGGGATGTTTGCAGCGCGCCATCTCGAGATCCCACAGCGTCCGGTCGACCTGGGACATCTTGAACGACATGTGCTTTGGCGTGGCGTAGCGCGTCAGTTGGTAGCTGCCGGGCGGAATGAACTGATTGTATGATTTGTCGTACGCCGTCGAGTACACGTCCAGGTCCAGCAATGTACGCTTCCGGTCGAACTCTTCCTTCCTTTCCTTCAAACCCCAGTTCGTTGCCGGACCTGAGAACGAACGCATAACGACAAGAATGATGCATAGGCCTGCTGGACCGACTGTTGGCAAACTGAAGTTCAAACCCAAACTTCGTTTACTTCGATATTTATTGTAGACTCGTCATATAGCCAGTGGCGTCATTTCATTAAATCGTTGAGAGAGGTCTCAGTGGTCCTTGGGAGTCTCAGTCTACATAATGCATTGTTTTTGCAGCAGTAACACTGTTTCAAAAATACGATTTACAGGGAAAAAATTAAAAGCGTAAATTCTTGGGGGTCCGTAGACCCCTCCAGCCCTCCCTTAAATGACGCCCTGCATGTAGCGCACACAAACACAGGCAAACTTAATTACGGCCCACACTAAAAGGGGACTTATAAGGTAGCTAGTCTGATTCAATATTTTAATAATGATTTCTCAGTTCTGACGTCACACCATTCACTGAGCAAAAACGATCTGACGTGGATAATTAAAATATGGTGTATAGCATGTTCTTCCTGAATTTTTACGCGCAACAGCAGTTACTGCTGTAGCGCGTCTTAGCCATCGCAATTCTGTCTGTCCGTTCGTCTGTCCGTCCGTCACACGCGTGGATCAGTCAAAATCGGTGCAAGCTAGGTTCACCAAATCTTCACGTCGGCTGCTTGGAAGACTCTAGTCTCAGGAACAGTAAAGCTTTTCTATAAATTCGAAAGGGGTCATCCCGAACGAGGGTGCTAAATGAAAGGAAATGAGGAAAATTTGCGATTTCCAGCTGATACGGCGTTGGCAGAGCAAGACAAATCACGCCTTTTGGCGAGTACACGTAAAACACTATAGATAATTAGCCGCCGGTCGTCTGGTGCCCTCTGGCGACTGTAATAGAAACACAGATTTTGTTTTACTGGGCTTTCAAACATGCATGTTGCGCTTTCCTCTTTGCGTTAGCTGGGCTATTCTTGAATTTTAAAATTTGTATCCCGTTTTCTTTGTATAGGCCTACGAAAACTTTTTAAAATGTTTAAATAACCTAAAAGCCTTTAAAAATTTAAACGCTAAAATATTATCCCAAAACTTAGGTTTGTTTCAGTTCCGAGCCATACACCTTGCAACGGGCAGGCCATAGCTATATCCCGTCCCCGAAATGACCTATACTGTGTCGGGACACAGTATAGGAGGGTCATTTCGGACAGAAACGTTAAACCATACTCAGCACTCACTTGAATGTTGTTAATCTGTTCTGTACGTACGAGTAATAATATCAGTGCGATATTCACGCGCACCTTGCAGCGGAAAGTCGGACTTCTCCGGTTTCCAGGCGTCGTTGATCATGGCCCAGCGTCGTTTCTCGGGGAACTTCATGCAGCCGCCGAGGTCGGTCTCACGTCGACGGTTGAACACCTCGTCGTACGGAGTGATCTTGTTGCAGTCGTACGTTTTGCCGTGGTGCCGGAAGAACTGATTGGTCGGCAGGGCGCCTCGCTGGTGATGCAGCATGATACGGCGCGGTGTTACGCGGTCCGGTCGATCGGCGTCGCAAGGAATTCGGTAGTCATGCCCAGTCACCGACCTCGGCGTCGGCTTAAAGTAGTCTTTGTGACCGTACTGTACGATCAGTCACAGCGCACTTTAAGAATGATATATTCTTTTATTTCATCAGCATTCGTATCTTATTTTTCACAACACTATGGACAGTTTTGAGGTATAAATACACTAATAAAATACAATGCACGAAGTATCAGTGTGGCGTAGCCTACATAAGAAGGGTCCATAGCCCCCAGCTCCCTCTCTTCCCAAGAAAAAGAAAGAAAAAAGGAAGGAAAAGGAAGACGAGGCCCCAATTCACATTTCTGGTTTTGCCACTGCGAAATATCAAAAACTTACAAAGTGTTTCTAAAGACAGAAACGCTGACTGAAGAAACTTACAATTGCGGCTGCTCGTACAAACACGCTTGAGATAAATCGTTGTAATCAACACAAAAAGCCCAGATGTCGCTAAAATAGCCGACCGTACTGGCTGTCAGTGACCTTCAAGGTCATCCAAAGTCGATAATTTTCATGTCATTTGAAAGCTAATATGCCACTTCTTATTATAGTGATCAATAGCAACTAACGCCCTATCTCGCACCGTTTAGCCACAATAGCGCGTAACGGCCTTCTAGGCCATCCAAGGTCAATGATTTTCATTTAATCTGACAAAGCATATGCTACTTTTTATCAGTGATTAATACTTAATTAAATATAAAAAACTTACCAGTTTACATTACTGTGTATGCGACCAAGTCACACATCCAAAACAGCAGAAATCATTTGGCTAGGACACAGAGTTATAGAATGACGAACTGGCTGCCCTTACAAACCATGTGACGTGACCCCATTTAACCTTTTCCACCCCGCATTATTCCGTAAGCCAATAGGGGAGAGTTGCCTGAATTGGAACAGTTCCTTGATTGGAACACTTTACTTACTCGAAATCTATGAGCTGCTTACTAAAAGTGAGGAGTAATTAGTACTCTACAGTGGTTTCGCTTTCGATTTTAGGTAAGTATGGTGTATGTTATCGACTCAATTTGCAGTTAATGATGATTGTTGATTTTTGATTGATAAGCATACGACCTTGAATGCAGCACCAGTAGTGAGAATGGCAAACGCCATATTTGTGAAGTGACTTCGTAACCGCTAATACTGTGCACGCACACTGGATGTTTATCGGTTTATCGGAAACCTACCTTATGGCGTTCTTCGGCCCAGTTGTAGATGAGAACTCCGGGCGAGTATTTTTTCTCCTGCTGAAAGGAAGGAACGTAGATTTGACGACACAGTTTGTGCAGAGCTAAAGCCTCTTTGATCGCGCGGTCCGTGAGCATTTGAGTCGGGTGCGGAATCGTGGCCATGATGCGCAGCCGAACCGTTGTCTACGTGCGATTGTCAGCACGCCAAATTTACCGGCAATTATTTCTAATAGTGATCTGCTCCATGGTGTGGGTAACCAACAGCGACAATTAAAACGTGTCGTCATCGTGCATATGACGTCGCGCCGCATCCCACTAAAATGAACATTTCTTGTTCTAAAAACCTGTCTTCAACCGGATCTGCATGGACAGTCCCTCCCCGCCAAAAAACAAAAAAAAGACTTTTTTAGCTCACTGTAATAACGGTCGAGTAAACCTACGTTGTATCACAGGCTGAACGGTAGTTCAAACCCTATGTTAACGGCGACTTCTCTTTTCTATGAGGAATCCAAAAATTCGACCCCCACAGAATCAAAACCGCTGACCCGATTGAGATAAAATTTGGCACGGTTGATTACGTCGGCGAGGGAACCGTCATGCAAAATTTTATGCAAATTCCTCCAAGGGGGCTTCTCGGCAAATGGGTGAAATGTACGCCAAAAAATTTTCATAATGCCTTTTTTTCAGAAACTCACCCACAGGTCAGACCCCTTAAGGGATTTTTACGCTTCAATCGTCAAACGACGCGGTTCTGCAGAAGAAAGTGCCTTTTTGCGGTTAGAAAAATAAAATGTATTGTATTTATTCGCAAAAATAAAAAAAAATACAATGGCGCTTAGGGGAAAAATTAAACAATTCTTTAAAGGGTCATAACTTTGGCTGTGTATAAGATAGAGTCGTAATTTTTGGTTCTAGGGTATGGTTTTCGGGGATGGCCAATCTAATGGTGTTATTCTATTTTACCCCCAAACCGTCCCTGGTTACCATGGCAACCAAATTTGGGACAAAATGGGCCGTAACTCGGCTTGTGTAAGAGATATCTGTTTCTGTTTCCGTCTGTATCCTCTGCAAACTCCTGTAAGGATATCACGCAGAGCGGAGTGGTGATGCCATCTAGATGCTGGGAGGAGGATCTGGGGAGACAGTTGACACCAGATTAGGAGTAGTCGGCATGGCGGCCTCAATGGGAAGAAGATTCCAATCCGGCACAGTACGAGGAAAAAAGGAATTATGGTAGACTGAGGTGCGAGCGGTTATGTGACGAAATTTATACGGATGACTGCTTCTCGTTCGTTCATCAGCTCTGATGAGAATGTGTTCAGTTGATATAGCGGTAAGCCCGTGTACTGCTTTGTAAAAGAGTGCCAGCCTGATATCTCGTCGTCTGTCCTCAAGCGACTCCCAACCGAGGTCCTTAAGCATACTAGTGACACTACTAGTCCAGGCGGTGTCTCCAGTTACGAATCGTGCTGCACGGCGCTGAACACGTTCCAGCTGCTGCTTATCCTTTTGCAAGTGGGGGTCCCAAACTGCTGCACTATATTCAACAATGGATCGTACCAATGCGAAATAAGCCTGTTCCTTCAATTTTCGCAGACAACGGCGGAGGTTTCTCCATAGGAAACCTATTTTGGCATTGGCTTTGCCGGCGACTATTGCGGTATGAGTAAGACCAGGAAAGGTTATCTGTGATGGTCAAACCCAAGTACTTGGCTTTCTTTACTTCTTTCAGGACGTCGTCACCAATGGTATACGAATGGAGAAGCCTTGTCCGTCTTCTGTTGATGCTCATGACTTCACATTTGCTGCTGTTCAAGCGCATACCCCACTTAACACACCACTGTTCCAGCCTCTTCAAGTCCTCCTGTAGAGCTGATTGGTCTACTGCTGTCCTGATTGTCCTGTATAGGA
>Ga0209367_1011516_pt1 | contig 11715 bp, 5 predicted proteins | sample WorMetLIZISLAND2_FD_187412 | JGI IMG/M metagenome (GOLD analysis project Ga0209367, IMG submission 187412) | Marine gutless worms symbiont microbial communities from Max Planck institute for Marine Microbiology, Germany - Olavius geniculatus... ... | reverse complement strand
ATGGAAAGGGGGAGTTATGACCGGGGGGAAGAATGTCCGGACACCAGCTTACTTTGTGCAATCTACAGGCCTACGGTATGGGCTGCAATGTGTATAGATAGGCTCACTAATACCATGACAGTTGTAGGCAGGGATAGTGAGTAATAAAATGTCTTTGTAGTTGCCATTATATAGCTAAGACGTTGTCGAGGCGAGCAGACGACACAGGCCTCACTTTCACACAGAATTTATCAACAACGTGACGTCATCACTGACGTACGCGACAACTGCGTGAAAGCAAGCCCAGTGGGCTCTGCCGCTCGACCTCACGTGCTGTGTTGTTCTGAAAACTGAACCGCTCTCAATTGCATGATCATCCAGTCCTAACTTTCTGCCTCTTCATCCTACACAACACAGTACAAGTAAGTAATGTTGTAAGTAAGTAAATAAATAAATACATTAATAAAGCTCACAATGTCGGCGAAAAACTTGCCGAATCTGAGCCTCTGGGGTGAGGCGGGGCACTATAGAGACGGAGGAAAGTTTAAAAAACGTTTCGAGTTGGCGAGGGAAAAGAGTTCTTGAACAACTATTGTAAATATCAAAGGGGAAGAAATTCCAAATAGTAGAGGCATCTACAGAAATATTTCTAGAACCGAAACATGTACGGACACGAGACACAAACAACAGAATATTGTCAGATGAACGCAATGAACGGGCTGGAGTGTAATGTTCAAGAACAGAGTTCAGATAGGCAGGCTTGTAGGTAATGCAGGCGATCTTGAATTGGATGCGCTGGAGAACAGGAAGCCAGTGATAATGTTTGAGCAGCACAGATAAGCTGGTCAACTGACGGTTGGTGCCCCAGACGACTATCCGGGCGATGGCGTTCTGTGCACGCTGCAGACGAACGACGTTTTTCATCATTACGCCGACCAGGACAGAATTGGCATAATCAAGCCATGCTCCAACGAGAGCACAGGCAACAGTTTACGCCACGTCCTCAGTGGGGGCAGGGCAAATGTGACACAGAGCCCGGACATGATAGAATGCCGACTTGGAAACTAAGTTGACATGGTCGTCGAATGTCAGGTGTTTGTCCAGCGTTACCCCCAGTACTTTGATGTGGTCTGCCAGTGAAATCATTGAGCCGGTGACGTCGACTGAGGTAAGACTAGAGTAACTATAAGCAAAACGCTGTCGAGTCCCAAGAACGATTGCGTCAGATTTATCCGGGTTTAAGGTCAAGCCGTTTAAGCAAAACCAAGAATTTAACGCAGATATTAAATGATTTGCAGTGAAAAATGGCACGAGCTGAAGCAAACCGCCAGTTTAATCTGGCAGATGAACTAAAAATGAACTAAAAGGAACGGAAATGAAAGCAATGAAACAAGTACTGCTATATAGAAAACAAAAACAAATCCCGAAGCAAACGTTTATATGAAAAATAGAAGCTTGAGATCAGAAAAATGACAAAACGCCCAGCTGTCTTTAGGGTGGGGCGACCGTATGCAATGCCTATATATCCGAAGGCCAGCATTCGACTTCCGATTATGGAAGGAAAGCGATTTTCCAGAGTGAGCAAAATACTGTGTACGCTATGGTGACGCTGCTTTATCGAACGCTACAATCAACGCTAGGATATGATACGGTAATTCGCCGCACGTAGGTGATTTTGCTGCACACATCAAGTTTGCATTTAAAATTGCGGCCAAACCGCTGGAAATAGAGACATCCTATAGGAATTTGTCATCGCAGTATCCAACGGTGCCGTCGCCTATCCCCTACGTACGACGTACGGTTTAGGCATAATACACGCGCTACAGACGACAGACAGACGATGACGACAAACGACAGACGATACATCGTGCCAAAGACTCGACCTAGTGGTCGGCCAAAAAAAGACAATAAAGGTAACTAAAACTACACGGTGTTTCATAAAATGCACCCTTTTACGCGCCATAGCAGAATGCTTCGCGCGTCTTAGCCATGGCCGGGGCGACTGTCCGTCTCTCCGTCACACTGTTGTATTGTGTCATAACGGTAAAAGCTAGGATTACGAAACTTTACCGTGGGCTGCGTCTAGGTATTTAGTTTTTCGTGACAAAATTTCGTGCCCCTGGCTGCGGGGCTTCCCCTCGAACGAGGGCGTCAAAGAGGAGTACCTCCCCTAAAAGACGTTACTTATTTTGCCGTCATTGGCTTGTATAGTGTGAAAAAGGTTGCAGATAAGTACAGACATGCAGCTCATCATAACAAGTAGGTACTCAGTGGCGTAACTTCGTCGTCGGCACCCGAAAGCAAAACAACGCATGGCGCCCCCCTTTCCCCGCCCCGCTATTTGTACATAATTTTTAAACAGCCTATGTATTCTACATGCAACATTTTATAAAATGATTTGGCTCACTCAGAGGGGCCTGGGGCGGAGCCCCAGCCGAAATTTTAGCCTTAAAAGACGACATCTCGCGGTTACAATTTTAAAGATTTTTGACTCAATATTTGACAATAGTTTGGATCTAAGATGCAATAATAATTATTTAACTAACTAGGTTACCGTTTTTCCACTTAAAATCGGTCATATTTGACTACTTCTTTGCTAAAAATGTTACATGCACATATAAAAAAAATTTCTTCTGCACACTCGCTATTTTCTACTGCACATTTTGTGTCAGAAATCACACAATTTTTAACCCTGTTCGATGATGAAATTTAACTGGTTCATCCAAAATAATAAATAAAATAAGACAAAAATAAAGGTAACGTGACCCTGGCCAGGCTCTTTTCAAAAACTTTTAAAGGATCGTGTCCGCATTGTTTAGGCTATGTATAACCATTCATGTCAAATTTGAAGTCCGTAGGCTATCTTTTACCGTTTTGGAGACACTGACATTTAACGCTTAAAAAATTAAGGGTCATGTGCCCTTAGCCACGCCCTCTTGTCGAAAAAAAATTAAGGGGCTATGTTCGGACTGTACCTACGAACAAGCATGCAAAATTTGAGGTTCGTAACTGTAGGCCTAACCGTTTTGTAGCTATCCATAGGTCACAATTTAATGACGTCATCATCATTGTGACGTCACGTCTACGCCACTGTGCACATTCAAAACGACAAACAGAACGGCAGAATGAAGTGGAAACATTATATAAGCCAAGTCACTGCATTATATGTGGCGGAGTTTGTCAGAAATTGAGAACAGTAGGGGGGCCTACGATACTGTCTCAAAAATAGAATTTTGGAATCTGGCGCCCCTCTAGCGCCCCTTTGGCGCCTTTATTAGCACCCCCATTGGCGCCCCTTTTGAGTCGGCGCCCGGAAGCAGTGCATCCGTTTGCCTCCCGTATTTACGCCACTGGTGACAGGCTTTTTAGATTTATTAACATCGATGACCTTGAACGACCTTGAGTCCCCCTCCAAAAAAGGGGGGTTAATGAATTTTTTGCAAGTTGTTGGATGCAGCGCACATTTTAACACTGAATTGCGATGAAATGGTTGGAGATAGACCAAGACAACCTGCACACGAAATTTTAAGCATTAAACGTGGATTTTAGCAATCCAATTCCCGACTCTCTATGTTCAAGGAGGCCAGTGCAAACAAGCATCAAAGACAGCTACCGCCCTAAAAAGTGATTATTTTGCCGCAATTATTTCGTGTAGCGTGAAAAACGGTTGCAGATAGGCACAGACATGCTGCTTATTATAACAAACTATAGTGACAAGCTTTTTATTGGTGTCAACGTTAATGACCTTGAATGTCCTTGAACCCCCAAAATAGGCGTTTTAGTGGATTTTTTGCGATTTCCGGCCGCAACACACATTTCAAGAGTGAATTGCGACGAAATGGCTGGAAATGGACCTGGATAACCTGCGTATGACATTTTAGCATAAAACGTACATTTTTAAAAGAATTCTTTACCTAAATTTTTCGTGTTCCTTGAAAACAAAAACGCATAGAAAGACCAAATTTGACATAAACGTTTTTAGGGCAAGAGTATCCAGTACGCCAATTCTCAGTTCCAAAAATTAAGGCCGGCGGACGTCAACGACCTAATTTACTGTCGATGCCCGAGACGTTTGACAAGTGAACAGACGACCTCATAGACTTAACATGTCTAATAGGCCTGATGCTGTTCTTGTTACCGTCATTGTTTTGGCCAAATGTTGACCTCGATGTTATAGCTTAAGTTCAGCCAATCAGTTCCTAGAATTGTTCTAAATATTACTTTAAGTTTATTTTTTATCTAATTATATAGGTCCTTCTTAATGCAAGTCACATGGCCGAAGTACGTCAGTCTGCATGCTTGCAGGACTGGTACGATGTCTTTGTCAATGCCTAGCTAATATTATCCACGTTTCGTCTACGGTCTACCCTTGTTTTAAAATCTATACCTATTAGTGTAACATAGGTCTACACTCCCATCTTTCTGTCAGGGACGTAGCCAGAAATTTGTTTCCGGAGGGACAATGTAAGTTGTCCCTAGTGGGGTCCAGCGGCAGCGCCCCGGTGGGACTATAAAGGCATCACAAAGCTCCAAGAAGCTGAAGAGTGGAGGCACAAAGGTCTATGTTGAATATTTGACTCACGAAATAAATCGAAATCAGTAAGAACGACATTTTAGTGGTAAGACCCTAACTGTCAGTGCTAAGAGGTAGACAATAAGCACAAGAGATGGAGGCTCGTTTGGAAGCGGCTGAAATGTAGTTCCTGCGACGAATGCTGCGCTTAGTCTACCTTGGACAGATCATGAGACCAACAACAACGTTCTCAACCGATCCGGTAGGCCTACTGAGAGACATCTGTTAAAAACAACCAGAAAGAAACAAGCAGAGTTCTTCAGGCACCTCCTCAGGAAGTCAAAGATGATAACATCTAGTTATGAGCGGAAATTTTAATGGCAAGAAAAGACCAGGAAGACCGAGAACAAGCTACCTCACTAGCCTGAAGAAATGGCTGGATCCTACAGCCAGTGAGAACACAATCATCCGAGCAAATGCATCAAGATGAGATGGCGCTACATGATCGCCAACGCCCTCAGCGGGTGCACGGAAACTGATGATGACGACAAACTGTTTAGCCTACTTTTTAACGCTTCTAACATTGTCCAATAAGAAGCCATTATCTGTTAAAAGTTAGAAAAGTAATATTTTAGCCTATACATGGTTAACAATCTTGAAGAAGGTTATTTAGTAAAATATATGTGTGTTTTTCTCATCTTATAGTTAAAATTATCAATTACGGAACTCCGTTATGTGGAAGACAAAAAGCTGCGTTTTACATTCAGATCGGCCGACAACAAAAAATATTTACCGCAAGTAAATAAAGTAATAAGCCTCTTAATGATTTAATAATATATATTTTTTTATTTTTAACAGTAGCAAAGTAGGCCCTATTACAAAATGCAGGTCTAAGCATCTGTACAGACCTACTGAGAGCACAAGAGGCTACTGACCTGACCTGATGCAATAACGTCGCACCACTTTACTCTGTTCTGCCGATTATTATCCAAGTCTCCCAGAGACTGGAGCAATAGCCGCTAGTAGGCTGAAAGTATCCGCAGTATACATACAGACCAGACAGACTCTTGAAGGCATTGAGGCCCAGCCTAGTCGGTCGCTATCGTCGTAACTGAAGACTTGGTCGCCGGCGATATTCAGTTCAGTCGTGCCCATGCAGTCACCGCAGGGCTGGTCTGGTTGGTCGGCTGGGTGCCTGCCCGCGGCCCTTTTTAGTCGACTGCTAGGTTAGTGATGCGCTGGAGCAAAAATGTACAACGACGATACCGTGTAAGTAGATAGATGAATTGACTTTCTACCAACGTCTCAAAACCTGAGTAGATCGTCAGAATCTGAGGTCCAGACCTCGTCATTTGAAGTGTTATCTCTATTTATTTGCTTCATGTTCAAACTGCCAAGCGATTCAACTTGAATTCAGGGCGTAACAAGTTAACAACTAAAGAGCGGATTAAGCTGCAACCTCAGGTCCACAGCTCATATACTAATTCTGTTTACCTAATATTTTTCTTTTATAATAGTATAATACACAAATAACACAATAATGATACACAAAATAAACGTGTTTATTTTTGTGTGTCATTATTGTGTTTATGTGTGCAGTGCCTGGAAAGGCCGTTTCCGAAGTGACCTATTTTTGTGTTGAGCGGGACGTTAAACCTACTCACTCACTCATTCACTCATATTCATGAGGAAAATTTTTATTTTCTTTTACTGAACAGAATTAACACATTACACTGCTAAATCGACTTAGCACCAGCACATAGATTGGCCCGGGAAGGGCCTTCGGGCCCCCTATGGCGCACCAAAATACGAATTTTGCGACCAAAAATCAAAAATACACTATATCTCCTTATCGCACCCCATACTTTTCAACCGATGATAGACCCATTTGAAATTCTCAGCCCCAAGCCCACAGAGGTCTTCATATACCCCTGCCTGAGGTAGCTTGGCTATTAGACAATTACATGTATACATCGTTCGGTTTTCGATTGCGCGCGCCTCCGTCGGTTGTACGTGGACGACATCCAGCAGTTTGCCTCGTATCTCGCTTGTGGCCGTGCACAGCCCTGGCTGGTCCCAGCACTGATGTCGCTGCTACAGCTGCTGCAGCTGCGTCGTGATAAGCTGCTAAGCTGCCGCCACGTTCCATGCAATTGCAAGCATCCATAAAACGCCGCCTCAGCCAGACCGAGCATTAGTGAAGCCGGTGGCGCTGCAAGCATTGGCACGCACGCTTCGGACGAATTGATGATTAGTTCCGCGTACTGTAGTATTGCACACTGCTGGAAGGAAAAATGGAATCGTCGGGAGCTATAATCAGCGTTTACTACATTAAGAGGCAGCACGATAACATACAATACACGAATAGGCCTAATAGATAAGAAGCGGGAGGTTTATAGGCCTACGTCAGGTGACGAAAGGCCAGCTGTGATCATTTAAATACAAACTCAAATTTAAAAGCAACTAATTACCAGCTTTGCAGAATTCGTTCTGTCGTTGTTCACGTTCTTCACCAATCACGCAGTTATATAGTAGGCATACTCCTGACCAAAGTCTTGGTCTCGAGACGCCTCGAGGACAAAATAAATAAACAAAGTTCTGGTCTAAATCTTGAGCAAAAGTCTTGTTTACATCACTGCAATCACGTCACATTTGATGCATTTTAGTGAAATGGCATTTGCATAGCTTTGGCGTGAGTCTGACCATAAGAACAAGTTGACAAGAGGTATTTTTTATTTAACTAAAGAAAGCACTCGGAGAGCGCAGGTACCTCCGCCAAGGCAAAGCTATTCGCCAGGTGGCGTCACCATCTTCGCTTTGCCAGCAATGGTAACGCAATGGTAACGAAAATTTTAAAGTGATCCAGAATCCAGGAGTCCTGCCGGATCATGCCCAAAATTGAATCACTGGTAGTTTGTGCCATGCCCGACATAGCCCCCGAATTTCAGAAAGATCCGTCCATAACTTTTCGAGTTATCGTTCTGACACACAGACAGACAAACAGACAAACAAAAACCGGCAAATACATAACCTCCTTGGCGAAGGTAATTAATGTGGCATAGAATGTAGACTGAGTCAAGCTATATTTCATGATGTCATATTAACGTACGTACTTCTTGTTATGTTAGGCTGCCTAACATTAAGAACATTATAATACTTGCACAGTCTTGTTCATAACTATGCCATTATACTTCCGAAAATTCGAATGCGGAACAGTGCAGCTCCGAACTGCACAGTGCACACCTTTGCGAAAATGGTGAAAAATTGCTATCTATTGTACACATCTATGCTTTCTCGTTTACGTGTTTTTACGGATTAATTTACAGCGTCTGCTACAGTTAAAAATGTCTGCCCTCGGCACTTGCACATGCTTCGAGTTGTGCACGCAGTAGGCCTATATGGATACGCCAATGACGCGTTGTTCAATGCTGTGTCTTATCAGTGGCGTAGCCAGAAATGTGAATTGGGGGCTCGATCCCCTCTCCTTCCACTGCCTTTTCCTTTCTTCGTTTTCCCTCCCCACTTTTCCTTCTTTTCCCTTAAAATTAGCACCCAAAATCCAGCTAAAGAGTGTGGGAAGTGTTGTGAGCTTCCCCATACAGCGGGATCTGGGGCCAAGCCCCAGCCGAAATCGAATTTGGCGCATTATATCTTTAAAATATAAGAGCTAGTAACAACGATTTTAATTGTTTTCCTGAAAATCAACTGACCAAATTCAGTGCAGTTTAACCGTGTGCTTGTGCGTAATTTTGCCTTAACGCGTTATGAATTTCTTGTTGTAACGTGGAAAAAATGATTAAAATGGGTGTACATTTGCGAAAGTTATCGCAAAATTAACACAGGTTTCCGTCTTTTGGTACACACAGTACGTGTGAGCTCCAAAATAGATCTATTAAACCTTTTGGCTTCTGACCCCTGATGCGTGTATGTTATGCGTATATATTATACATGCTATTATAAAAAAACTACAACTAATCATTAAAATTTCACAACAAGGTAGCGCAGAAACAGATTTAAGGTGAGGTGGTCGGATTTATTCCAGCTTCTTTTATAGTGGTCTCCAAATGCATAAATTAAAAAAAAACAGTATCGAAGTCAGTCCATACATCATAAACATAACAGTGTCACTTTAACTGCAATTTATTATGCTGTAGAATTAATTACAGAAAGGCCACCATCAAGAATAGCCTAGCACAAAGCAAGCACGTACATATCGAAGCAGTTTATCGTGATAACAGATCAATGTAAACTGTGTGAATCCATTCAATACTGATAACTCCGAGACAGCACAAATTTTTGCTGATACTGTCACCAAATGAATAAAACTTTTAAAAAATAATTCCTGGATTGATATTGTGATTTGGATCAGCGCCAAATTCTCGAGCCACATCCACACCTACACAAAATTTGACTCACGATCAATAATATTTACAACTTTTCGAATAATCGAACGGTGAAACAGACAGAAAAAACAAACACACAAACAAAGCTCTAGTGAAATCACTTCATCCTTCAACGGTGATACTAAGGCGTAAAAAATTCCCGTGCTTTCGCTTGGCGTCCATCTCGAAAAACACTCGTCCGTGAAACTTTTATTATTATTATTAAAAATAATGCCGCTACAAAGAACAACACAGCACTACAATCTTCATAATAATGCTGTCATTACAGCCAGGGCAGCAGAGATTAGTGATTAGTGAGTGTCTTATATATATGACTCAGTTCACACTTCACACAGAGACCGTATAGCCTGCGACCCTCGAACCAACGTATTTCAGCCGGTAGACGGGCTGAAGGCGATCACAGCAGCAAGACACGACCATTCTGAGCCACGTCGATATTAACAGCTGCAGTAGCGGCGTATTCAGGGGTCTTGCGTCTGGATTCCCTTAGAAGTGGAATAAACGGTACCGTACGTAATTTGTAGCTTAAATCAAATCTAGCGATTTTACGTGCAAATGACACATCAGGAACACTTTTAAAAATGTGCATCCGAAGTGTACAGTTGTACACGCCTTATTAGATTTCTGAATACGCCTCTGAATAGCATACAACTAAAAAAAAGTGACAACCTCAGGCAAGTTCTTTAGTCTTTACATATGGGTTGTGTTCACCGATCGTTTAGCGCTATCCTTGCGTTCTTTCACTCAGCCATGAATTTTACCGGTGCATAAGTTGTCAAGTAGGCCCTATATTTGGCTGAAAATACTAACTACCAAATTACTGACAATGCCATCTCCGATAAAATCATTCGTTCGTAAAATTAATGTTACACTGATCCAAAAGTGAGTGTTATTACCAAACTCGAAAATTAATACCAAAAAAGTGCCAAACTGCCGAACTATATTTTTACAGCCACGTTCCTCTAACAATGTGAAATCTGCCTTATTTGGCAGTTTATAACGCCGGATGGCAACCCCCTCCTATGCATCAAACAATCCACCAGTGATCAAAAAACAATGTGAGGTATCTCTTTATCATCTTGTTATCACGTCAGGACTTATAGAATACGCCAACAACGCCATTGGTGGAAATCGTCATATCACGTGACCTGTGACGTAACGTTAACATCGCTTGACTGGCCCAGCCCACTCGGGAGACATTACGTATACGCATTTCTGAGCGGCTATCAAAAAGTCCGAATAGTAATTCAGCAGCTCTGACGGAAGTAAAATCATAGGTCGAAAGGCATCGACGCGATAAGAATCGAGATGACGTCACTGTACTGTCACGCGATCATCGTTGCGATGACGTCATCAGCAGAGCTGTCACGTGGTAAAGACGGGACTATCGCTAAAGTACTCCGGGTTAGATACGGCTGCTGTAACTGTGTTCGCTTCGGCGCCGTCGCTATCAGCTACAGCAATATATCATAATCATCAATGCTATTATCGTCATGTTTGTCATTACAAGTTGACAAAGACAATCTACTCAAAACTGATTAAATAAAATATTAGCACTGGTAATCGAAAAAAATAACAGTTAACTTCACAAAACAATTATCAATTAATTCCTCATTAATTTCAATTAAAATCTAAACGACCACTGTGATCATTGACCAAAAAATACACACGTAAGCACAGTAAGCGTTTTTATCCAGTCCTGCAAAGTATATACAGACTAAGATATTCACGTACTGTGCACAATTTTAGTGTTTTTTAAACTTTTTAATCAAAAACAACTTGATGGCTCTACTTTACAATGTATGCTTTCTAACAGATGTGCCTTTAATCGAAAATTTAACGATCGACAGATAAACCGTACGTTCCGGTGTAGTTTTGTTGTAGTTTCGGTGCACACCGTGTCCGAAAAAAAGTCTACACTTTTTATCTGTCCCATTGCTATAGCATAGTATGGGACAGATTATAAAATCACTTGCGTTTGTCTGTCATTCTGTCAGTCTGTCTGTAAAATTACGGCCGCAATTTTGAATCGATTTTAATGTAATTTTGCACAGCGATTTGAAGCCCGAAAAGTAAAAAAGGTAATAGGTGTCAATTTGTATAGCGCATCTCGCGTACAACACCTCTAATGCGCTTTCCGTCACTAACCCGAGCCGCCAGCCGCACGGCCACCACGTGCAGCCTGCAGACACAGGCTAACGCAGCGGCCGGCTAGGCAGCCCCAGTCAGCTGTACTAAGTAAGATCGAGTTTGTTTGAAATAAAAATCTGATAACTCCTACCCCTATTTTACCCCAATTTTTAAAAATTTGCATTACGGCCTATGGGGACTTCAAAGCGGTATAACTCGGTCCCCGTAAAAGACAACTGCGCGCTGTTTGCACCTACCCGCCTTTTTTCTGGACACGGTGTAGTTTCCCGTGTAGCTGTCGGCAGTGTTAATGGCAGCGTATTACAGCGCTGTGTCAGACGTGAACACAAGCGAAGTCAACTGAAGTGACGAGTGGTTGGTTACCTGGACTGGCGACAAGGTCAAGGTAAGTTGCGGGTATGCTGGACTGCGGCTGGAGGTAGTCGGTCTGGTCTAGAGGTAGTTTCATTGCAGTCTGCTGTACTGTAGGCACAACCAGTTCTTTGATGGAAGTCGTGCTAGGCCGAGTGCCGTCGACTGTTGCTGTCTGCCACGGCACCTCGCCGTCCCTAGCCTGTAAAGAAAGGAAGGTCGCATATAGCTCCTAATGAGCGAACCCATCTCAGAGCTACGGAGCGTCACTTGTCATATGGGATCACACAGTGTTACCTGCCACCCGACAGAGGTGAA
>Ga0209367_1011514_pt1 | contig 11715 bp, 5 predicted proteins | sample WorMetLIZISLAND2_FD_187412 | JGI IMG/M metagenome (GOLD analysis project Ga0209367, IMG submission 187412) | Marine gutless worms symbiont microbial communities from Max Planck institute for Marine Microbiology, Germany - Olavius geniculatus... ... | reverse complement strand
CTATCTTCAGATTCCTAGCGCCGCCCATGATCTTTTCAGTAATGTTTTGACATGTATAGGCTGCTGCACTTACGCCACGACTTAGTTAAGTAAAGGAATAACAAATATTTCAGATAGTACCGTCTGTTGTATCCAGTCGTTGTGACAGCTGCAGCGAAGCGGGTTTCCGTAGAGCGTCAGTTCTCGCAGTGATGGCAGTGTGCTTGTCATGTTGCCGATCACCGACAGTTGATTATGATGCAGCTGAACGTTGAAGACGCCTGCGGACATCGTGCGTGATCCGACAAGGTGTTCGCTGACGTACGCGAGTCTCGGGTTGTCGTGCAGAGCTACGGTGGCGAGCCGCTTGACGCCGAAGAACGCTTCCACGTCGACGAAGCGCAGATGAGACATGCGACTGACGCTGATCAACTTCACCGCAAGCCCCGCGAAACGCCTTGACCGCAGCGACGTCAGCCGGTTATCGTCGAGTATCAGCGAGTTGAGACTCTCGAAAACTTTGAGCGCATCGTTCGGCACGTTTTCCAACCGGTTCCCAGTGAGGTCGAGCCTGGCCAGTGCCTCGAGACCCACGAAGGACCTCTGCGGCAGACGACTGAGGCGGTTGTGGGACATATCCAGCTCCCGTAGAGACCCGAGCCCCGAAAGAGCGTCACCAGGGAAGTCCTCTATCTGATTGCGACTCAGGTCTAAATGACCGAGGTGTGGAAGGACGTTGCGGAACTGTTTGGGAGTCAGAGCGGTCAGTTTGTTGCCGGCCAAGGACAACCAGCGCAGGTCCGCGAGTGGACGGAAACAGCTCGTGTTCAGCCGAGTGATGTGGTTGTAGCCGAGCAGCAGTACGCTCAGGTGAGATAGCCCCGTGAAGCTTGTCGACGACAGTCGCTGAATGATGTTGTGCTGCAGGTCCAGATGACGTAACAGGTGCGCCGGTGACGTCATCGTGACGTCATCGATCACGTTGTAGGACAGGTCTAGCTCGGTTAGCCGAGCCGGCAGCGCTAAGCCCACTGCAGTTGACGTGATGGCGTTGCCGCGCAGTACGGCGATTGACGTCGTTGATGGCAGGCGGGCGGGCAGGTCGACCAGCTTCCCGTTGACACAACTGACCGTCGCGAAGTAGCCCTTGACGGGCAGCGGCGACAGCGACGTACCGACTCCACACAGGCAGTCTGGTGGACAGTCGGTCGGTCTAAACTCAGTCACACTCACGGCCCAGACATGTGGCTGATGGATTAACCACGTCACGAGAACCAGCTGAGACGCCGACGCCATCTTTACTGACGTCACTACTGCATTCTGTCAGACAAAACAAGCAGTTAACACTGTTATTATTGAACAATGTTGTCACTTGGTGTGATCAGTAACGACGATGATGAAAAATAATCATTAGGCCCCTGTTTAACCCTAAAAATAAAGCAAAATAAAGTAGCGTATTGCACAACTAGTGGTCATCGACACTATTAATTCAGAAGAGATATTGGTGACAACAAAACAAAACAAATCAGACTAGTATCAGCCCGTTACTTTTTTTAAACCAAAGACACAAAACATATATGTCAAACAAAGGACGACAGACAAGGGCGTTTTACGTATTTTGTCCACATCCCATGTGAGAATACGAAACACTGTGCCGTTGACAGTTTCTTGTCTTCGAAGATGTTTGCTGTCACGTGCAGCTTGCTGCTATCCATCTACTGTATCACCGCTTCTCTGCCAGCAATTTGTATCCACCTGTACGTGCCACTTTAAAAGTGTTTAGTTTTGTTCAGTAGGCCTATCAATAACCATTTTATGGAATCTAGATTCCAAGCAAGTTGTAGGACATGGTGGTACAATAAATGACACTCATCCCACTCCAGAGAGTGGTGTAATGCATACCTGCTGATGAGGGGAAGAGACCGTAAACCCTGAATTAGTAGTCTGTGTTTTCTCACTCTAGCGGTTACATTATGTTTGTCCCTTTCGCTCGGTCTCAATGGTGCCATTTGTGAACGCCTGGGTCTGAGGATCACAAGCAGATAGCCCACGCTTTAATGCCTTACAACGGTTCTACGTTGTTAACGTTTGTGGGACAGTGGTTGTAAAGAGTTAATACGGGTGTGTATCAATCAATTGAATTACCACCGGACCTGTGGCCAGCAATAATTAACACGTCGTGGCGCATCTGCATCCGGAATGGCGCTAATCAAATCACGTGACCGGAAGACGACGATTCTCCTGAGCCGCATTATAAAAGGCAAAAAAATGAAATGCGTGGTTCCGAGCGGCAAAAATGATGTGCAATTTTATCTGCAATTTTAAAACAGTGTTTATCATTTAGAATTTCTTGACCCTTATCTTTTACTTCATCACTCCAAAAGTGAGCTACTTATGTTTGTGTGGAATCAAGTCGAAGATTGTTTGTGTGCCCGCCCAAAATTCTAACCTGATTAACCGGACCGAACGCCTTGCATCGTTGACTGCGTGTGAACCGGTCATAAATTATCAGACATTTTGTGTCTTACGCTTGAAATTTTCAGTTACCTTTACTGGTGATCTCCTTGCCTCAGAATAATAATACAGATTATACACGACATGCCGAAATTTGTCACTAAATGTGAACTTTTTAATGCCTTTCGTTCCAAAGTTACGAGCAACGGCGCGGCAAACGGACGCACGAAGTGCAATCTGTTATGCGTCCTCGCGGCGCGGCAAGGCGGCATAATAATGAGATATTATCCGACGAAATTTCACGTTAGCGGCGGCTGCAGTAACAGACGAATCATAAAGCTTAGCACGCACTCACCGACATCTATATGCCCTCCGGAGGGCATATAGATGACGTGAACAGAAAAAGATGTGATTGCTGTTACAATGACAACTACATAGGTTGTTGCATCTGATAGAATGCAACTAAGTTTGAATAGATGTCCCGTCTGCGAAGTGAAATGTAGACTATCGAATGTAAAATATGTGTGCCATCTGTCAGATATTGTAGTATCTCGTATTGTTAGTCAATCAGTCAAAGCATCAATTTATGTCGACATATCTTATTTAGTATTTTGGGGAAATAAGCTTATATTTATACATTTACTTATTCTCAGACACTGGAGCACGGATCAGCAGTTCGTTGATATGCAAACCGCCCCTACAGTAATTAGATGTTGCTGCGCACGACGCCGTGAATCTGGCATATCTGCACTGTATTACAAACAACGAAACGCAACTAAGTAGAAAAAAGTGCAAAATTCAAGTACCGTAAAGAATTAGGTTCAGAAACGAAGAGTAAAAATATTTTCTCAGATGTGCGCAGTTAGCCTACTATAGACGCTATGTGTTATGCTACAAGCGCTGCATTGTCGCTGATGTGTTAAACGATCATATTTGGTTTAATACCCAAACCGCAATAACAACAAACACACATAATAGTGGCCACGAACACGACAATAAAACGCAGAACAACTGCTAATAAAATAAACAAATTGCATATCGACTTTAGAAGCTCACTGGCGTTACTAACTGATTATGTAGCTGTCCTAGAACGCACTACGTGTCTTGGCCGTCCGTCCGTCTGTCTCTCTGTCCGTATGGGCTCCTAAAGAAAGGGCATAGATAAACGTTTCCCAGGACAGAAGCAACCTGTGTACCAATTTTCAATTCAAAAATCAAGGCCACCGGACGTTAGAAAGTAACGCACATCTTGCGTAATCGCGGCTTTTGCAGTAATTAACCTAATGTACTGTGAATGCCGGGGACGATCGGCAATAGATGGACAGCCGAATATCATGTCGGCACTCAGTGTCGACATTTCACTTGCTTTTTAATTTTGTTTATACGACCATATCTTCTACTTGATTTAGTTTGGTAACTAAGCTGTAAAATCAATTGCACGATGCGTCTGATACTCATGCAGTATATACACTGTGTTCAGAAAAAAGCACACCCTTACGTTTTCTTTTATATTTTCGTAGAAAATGTTTAGATTTCCACAAAAGTTTTAGAGAATGTTCAGGAGGAAACTAGTATTCACTCAGTATAAAAGATAAATATTTTTTTAACCGGTGACGTCATGCTGGCGTCATATTTTTGTGTTTGTAAATTATGGGTTTTACCGTTGAAGGCAGACATTTGATGAAATGTTATAACACATAAGTTGATCAGTGTGATAACTGAATTTAAAAATATGCTAATCTCTCATGCAGTTTTCCATTTTAAACTGTTTCCGTGGTTTATTTTCTTGGCTGAGTGCGAGATCTTCAACTTTGTTGATGTTGGCAGGCGTTTGCGCACTGCGTCACTGCGTGGATGACCACTTGCCCGCTATCAGTCGAACGGCTTCATACTGCCGGACATGTAATTTTTTTATTTAAAAGTTTCATTCCATCAATATTCAATTCTCTGTCCATTGTTTAAAAACATCTTGCACAAACTTGCGGCTCCATAACTCTTGCTGACTCACAAACATTTTTTAATGTCTGCCTTCAAAGGTAAAACTTATAATTTAAAAACACGCAAATATGACGTCAGCATGACGTCATCGAAATCAAAGAATATCTCACTTTTACATTGATGGAATACTAGTTTTCTCATGAACATTCGCTGAAAATTTTGTGGAAGTATAAACATTTTTCACGAAAATATAAAAGAAAACGTAAGGGTGTGTTTTTTTCTGAACACAGTAGGCCTATACTGTACACTTGGATGTGTCTCAAAAACGTCACCTTTATGATTTTCGTGATCTTTGGCAGATGTTACCAGATTTTAAAATTTTTTTGGCAGAAACATACCCCAAAAAATTCAAAACAAAACACTTGTGCACATCACACCATATATCGATTTATATGTTCTCACTTTACCTTGTAAAACATAGCTTAACATAAGAACGACAACTCAACGCCGGCTGCTTCCTTTCGTCTTCTCGCTGAACTGTAATTTCGCAATTTCTTCAAAAGTTTATTTCAATTAGTTAAAGTTCTGAAATTCCAAGATTCATTAAAAAATTTACAAATGAACTGTTTAGCCTCAAAACCTTTAAATTTATGTTTTCTATCAAAATGTGATCTTCAGCGGTGAGACTGCTGTGCGGTCTGGCATGCAGCAGCACGTCACTGCCGAGTGGCGTAAACGGCTGCGCGCCTGTGTGAGAACTGGTGGGCGACAGTTCAAACGTGTGCAATGATAATATAAACAGTCTTTTTACGTGTTACTGTTAACGTTGCGTGATAGTTATCTGGTGTGATAATTAGAGTTTTTATGTGAAAACTTTTTATTGGACCGTTCCTTGTGACGTAGAATTGTTGCCAAATTTTTTCATGGTACAGCAGGCACGTATAAAACGAAATCTGGTTGGCTCCGTAGGCCCCTATAATGTGTTTGTTTCAAACTCCCTAGTACCAAGAATTAGCAAAATCAAATAACATCTGCCAATCTTCCGTGTATATACTACACTGTGTCCGGAAAATAGTAACCCCTAGATATTGTACAATAAAAATGTCAAATCTGAACGAATCTGAATAAGATGTAATCCCCAATGAATTGCAAAGGGAACAGCCCATCAAAGCGAGATCTCATCAAAACGAATCCCAATAGAACGAATCCCGTCAAAACGAATTCCCGTTAGAACGAAAACCCAACCGATCAAATCCCACTAGGACGAAAGCTGTCAAATTTGCCCAGTAATGCAATGCCTCTATATCTAACATGTTGCTACCGTTAATTACTTCTGAGCATTTGACTGAAGATATAGAAATCTTTGATGCTGTGAAAACGTTTGACTGTAGCAATTTGGAGTGCCGCGAAGCCGAGCGTCGCCAGTATAATCCTGACTTTGAATGATCTCAACTCAATACAGGCCTCATGCACAAGCTGTATGCAGAAACTTAAGCAAAGATTAAACGGGAAAACACTCAAACATTTACGATTACTTCAGCTTGAAGAATTAGTTTTTAAATAAATCTGTCATTTTTCGAACAATGATTTCATTTTATTCAACTGCAGTTCTGAAATACAGACGTCATCCCGCCTGACTGTTCGTAAAATTCATGCACGCAGGGATATGCTAAAGCCTGGCTGTGATACGCGGGACAACATTGACGGCCAATAACATCGGTTTTAACGCAAACGATCTTTAGGTCTAGGGATTTCGCGCTTCATAAAGGGCGAAATTAACGTGTCTGCAAATTATGACATTAAGTTTGCAGTGGTAATTTTTACCTCCGCCAAGGAGGTTATGTTTTTGCCAAAGTTTGTTTGTCTGTGTGTTAGCAAGATAACTTAAAAAGTTATGGAAGGATCTTTCTAAAATTTTTTCAGGGAATGTCGGGAATGGTAAAAACTACAAGTGATTCAATTTGGGTGATCCGGAAGGAATCCTGAATTTTGGATCACTTTGAAATTTTCGTTAACATTGCTTTAAATGGGTCATTATATGCTTGGCGGATGTCTGCGCTCTCCGAGTGCTTTTCTAGTTTGTAAATAGAACGTCTTTCCTGTCATTGTTAGACGTTGTGGCCGAGGGGGAAGCAATTGCCAGCAAACTAAATTTTCGGCTGTCGGAAAATCTTCTCGTCGGAAAATTGTCGTCTAAAAATGCACACTCTGACTCTGGCACTGCAAACTTTTATTTTCAATAAAATTTAGTGGTAAAATCAAAATTTTAAGCATTTATGATCTCCTCTGTTGGAAATTTACAGTGCTTGTCAGAAAATTGCAACTTCTTTTGCCCACAATGCCGATGAATGGGGCATGCACGCACATGGGTCAACACAATAAAACTCAAGCACCGTCTCCCTTCACGATATATTCACCCATGATCTGATTCAATTAAATGAAATTGTAAAAATGCGACTTCCGGAATGCAGACAAGCGACGCGTGATCGAGTCACGAACCGGCGACAGCGCGTGAGAATTACAATTTTGTCCGCGGCGCCACCGTCGCCGACAATCAATCAACATCACACGTAACTGCATTTTCCGCCAGTCTGTTCCTCTTTCCATCCATCAAACGAAAAACGCTCACTTTTCAACGTCTGCAGAAATATATCCAGACCTTCAACAAGCGCTCAACTGAACAACTCTGTCTCCATTGTGGTCAAACTGTGATCATGCCAATAGGCCTACTTAACAGTTATAAAATTCTGTTCAATGAGAACTAAAGGCTGTAAATGTAAAAAAAAACCTGACTTGTAAGATAATCCAACTGCAGTTCGTTAAAAACACATCCGAGTTTTCTGCCAGGCTATGCATTCATGTATCTATCAAATAGCTCGTGTCAATACACAGTATAGGCCCAAGATTAACTGAGGCCTATTGCGGAAAAATGATTACTAATAAAAGTTAAAAATTAAACTACAAGTTACACACAATAATGTTTTAACGCAATCAGAGATAGGTAAAATAAAGACTGGTTTCTGTGGCATAGCTGGCATATTGTAAAGAAAGTTGCTGCGGTAGATATAGCTGTTGCATGGTCGACAGCCGCGGGAACTATAATATACCGCCGTGGAAAAATCGATTTCGACGCAACATGCTTGGCGACTATGGTCATCAGAAGTTGGACTGTTAGTCGGTTATTCTCATGGCACGGCACCGGGCACGGGACGGCCGTCAACGCTTCAATCGGAGTAAATTGGATCGCGTGCTGAAGGGTCTCACTGCGACCGATCGACCACGAGCAGCTGATGAACGGGGGAAGATGAAAATACGCGAATAGAACTCAACTTGACGCACATGAAAATGACTAGTTGATTTCCGAAGCTAGGTTACATTGTCGATGACAAATTACATATTTCTGACGTAGGCCTAATGGTTCAAAGATTCAGAGCCTAAAATGCATTACCGCTAACACGTCGGCAAGCAGGCAAATAAAATATATTCAACGAAGTATTTTCAGCAAAGTGTGACATTTTCCATAAGATCAAAAGGACAAAAATGTATCACCGCACTTTCCTTGGTTTTCCGGGTTCAACGACGCATTTCTATTACAGTGTTCAGCAAAAGCTGCATGTACGTTGCAATGCACCAATATGACCAAGCAAATGTCACTCAGGTCCCAGTCCGTCGTTTGACAGTCGCGCATTTTCAGTCGCACCAACAAGCGAACGCCGAGCAACGTCTGATGAGGAGAAGCACAATAGAACATACGCGTTTAGACCTCCCCTAAATATTTGCAGCAAGTTTCCCACATTCTTTTTCTATTTTCTTTTTTTTCATTTTTTTCTCCGTTTTTTTCCTCTTTCCTGAAACACTCCCCAGACTTTGTTATGAGTCATGTACGTTAATCCGCCGTCGATTTTGGGACATTTCGAGCCCGAAAAATGCATCTGAAAGTAAGCTAAAAAGGCTGGATTAGGCCTATATAGGTTGAACAGTTGCTGAAAAATCCCATGTTTTTCGCAACTGCTGTTATATGCCTATTGCATATTTAAATTCTAAATTATACCTTTTTCCATGAACGGTTGAGAAACATTCTCGATCCCTACTTCTATGATGGAGCATTCACTCCAAGGGTTATAATGGTATGGACGCCCTGCGTTAAGTCCACGTAAATTCTAGTCGATCATCTGCAGTCCACGCGACTGCCAAACACGGTCCCAACTCCCAAAGATGTGTGCATTGAAAACAGATTGCGCATTGGGACAATCAATTCTGGGTTGACTGAAAATGCCGGACCTGAAATTGACGGACATGAAATTGGGGGACAAAATATAAACCTATATCGTTTGAAACTAGATTAAATTGCAATTGTTTTTGAAAGAACAACATAACACAAATCAGAACAACAAGATAAGTTGCATAATGTCATAGATTTATTAAAATGCAACTACGAAAACCTTAAGTTTAAATTAGCAATTATGTCATTGCAAGTTGCAAAATATTACTCTAAAATGTTTCTTTGCAACAGATGCAAACGATCACTAGCCTAAAACGCTACATGGTGATGTCAAGTACAGTATGTCTGACAAAAATATAATCATATAAAAATGCAATTTAAATGCAACACAACGTAAAATAAATGCAGTCATCGAAATGCGCAAAAACACAAAAACTTGTCAAACACGTCAAATCAAACGATCATTTACATCATTTAGTCGCAAGTTACCGAAACAGTAATCACGAATGGCTGTGTAACAGCTGTTAAGGCTATCAAGTAGGCCTAGGCCTATAGTAAACCTGAAAGAGCTGATGTAAAATATAACGTAAAATATAAATCCAATGGACTATCATAATGTGGGGTGCAATGTTTAAAACAAAGTCAAAAACAATCGCCAAACTCAAGGAAACGTTTCAGGTTATCTGCAGGGGCAACTTGCCACAAGGATCGATCGACAAGATTGTGATAAACTTTTCAAATTAAGCTACTGAAAACTTGTGTTGGAGCTTGGAGCTATCGATAGACACTTTGAACACTAGTGACAATGAAATTCTAACATCTGTTCATTAGTTAACTGCGTTGTTTCAACGATGTTATTGAATTGATGTTGTAGCTTGAAAATTTTTAATGCTAAAAAATTTTTAGGCGGTCGTGTTAAAAACCTATAACTTTGTCACTTTTAGTAAAATTACATTTTACTTGGTACTTAGCCATAAAACATATCAGAAAATAAATATGTAAAATCTCAAAATAAAATACCAAATGGTAGCTGAGAAAACAGCGAAAAACTTTTGGTGGTTAGTTGTTTGCCGCACCTTTTGGACCCATTCAGTTTTTTGCCGTTTTTTTCAGCAACCGTTTGAGATTTTAATATGAAATTTTACAGCTTCATTTAAAGAAACCTTCCACATCTAATTGCCGCGTAAAATGTGATTCTGTTGAACAACGACTAAGTTATAGACTTTTTAACATGACCGCCTACCGATTTTTTAGCATTAAAAATGTTCAAGCTAAAAATGCTATTTGATTTTCAAAAACTGGTTACACGTTACGGCCGATGACGTCACAGTGACGTTTTGATAAACAGTAATTTATATTGTTTATAAATTATCATTAAATTATCATTAAATCATCGTTCCTTTAAAGCAATCGCCGGCTGCCCACGGAATTCATATTCTAGCAGGACGGCGCGTCAGCACACACAGCGCGCAACGCCTCGCAGCGCACAGAACTGGCTGTGGACCAGCGGTTCAAATATTATCACGAAAGACCAATGGCCTCCAAATTCGCTGAACATAAACTCAGTGGACTATCATGTATGAAGTGCAATGTTGGAGGCTTACCGCAAGCTTAAATCAAAGCCGAAAACAAGCGCCGAACTCAATGAAGCGCTTCAGGTTACCTGGAGCAACCTGCCACAAGGACCAATCGACAAGGCTGTAAAAGATTTCTCAAATAAGGCGACAGTGTTGTAGCTTGGAGCTTGGAGCTGGCGGTGAACATTTCGAACACTCGCAATGACAATGGAATTCTAGCATCTGACCATTATTTAACTTGTTGTTTAAACGATGTTACAAAATTGGTGTTGTAGCCGGATCATTTTTGAATGCTGAAAAATCGGTAAGCGGTTACGACAAAAAGTCTATAGCTTCGTCGTTTTTCAACAAAATCACATTTTACTTGGCAGTAAAATGTAGAAAGTTTTAGTAAATAAATCTGTAAAATTTTGAATAAAAATTCCGAACGGTTGCTGAGAAAACAGCGAAAAACTTTAGGGGTCCACTTTTTTGCCGCACTCTGTATATGGCGCAGACATCAATAGCGCAATTGAACCACTTATGGCCTAGAGCCGCTATGGCCGAGTGGGCAGCGTCACGCATCCATTGCCCAAAAAGTCTCGGGTTCGAATCCTACTTTTTGCAACTTTTTTCTCTTCGCTGTCGTAATTAATTTTTCTCGAGGTAATAAATGTCTGACTTGGAGTTAAATATTGCAAAAAAGTAAAGTGAGCGTAGCGAACTTTACTTTTTTGACAACATTAAACCCCAAGTCGCGCACCGTGCATGGTTAATCTTGCACTGTCTCTTGACGTCAATTAGGGATTGCAATCCCGTATCCCGGGATCCCGGCAGTTTTCGCCAATCCCGAATCCCGGGATTCGGGATTGGCGAAAACTTAACACCAAGGTTAATCCGAGCATTACCGATTAACATCAGACAGCTACAATGCAAAAGAATAGGCGTATTTTCTTAATGGGGCGACTGAAATCGCGGGAGTGGACATCGTGGCACGGTCAAAAATGCAGGGGTGGACATCGCGGGAGTGGACAACGCGGGAGTGGACATTGCGGGAGTATGTGCGCACAGAAAAGTCTCAGTTATACACTTAGTAGGCCTATGTGCTGCAGTTATTTTTGGCAAATGCGGCACAAAACGAAAGCTCTCTTGTAGCCTATAACCATGAAACGGAACGCTATGTTTTTTGGACATGTCAACTCAAAGAATGTGAATAGTGGTTATTTTTGGATATTTATGATGTTACTAAATACTGAAAAAGTCAAATGCAATAAAAATACGCATCACAAACGTGTGAAATAAAGCACTCAAACAGTTACATTAGTAGCAAAGTTCACACTGTCTCTAGTGAAAATTACGAGATCCTATAGCTCGCAGTCAGTCTCGTGTACATGTAGCCTGTAAGCACTGTCTCTAATGAAAAATACGCATCACCATCGTGATCATACCACGACACACGGGACCCCCTGCATCCATCTCAGCAACTCGCATTGCACAGTTTTCACAAAAGCGTGCGTGCCCACACGGCACCAATGCGAACCCCTCGCGCGGTGCAATCAGACACAC
>Ga0209367_1011513_pt1 | contig 11716 bp, 11 predicted proteins | sample WorMetLIZISLAND2_FD_187412 | JGI IMG/M metagenome (GOLD analysis project Ga0209367, IMG submission 187412) | Marine gutless worms symbiont microbial communities from Max Planck institute for Marine Microbiology, Germany - Olavius geniculatus... ... | reverse complement strand
GTCCAGGAATCGAACCCAGGACCTCTCGCTCTGGTGAAGTTGACCTGAGTCCAACACTCTAACCACTCGGCCACCGAGCTCCACGGATGAGCTCGGAGTAGAAGGCCTAGTCAATCGTGTTTTTCCAGGTCACCCGCTGGACACGTGACCACGTGACTGTTTTGAGGCCTGGCAATTTGAGGGGTCCGTTTAGGAATCGCCGCACCTAAATTTAACTTTTTTGTTTCCAAAGGTAAGTGCTTGCGTGTGTAACAAAATTTTGGATTGGCTTATAGGTCACCGCATGTTCAGCCAAGACATGTCACACCCAGTCATGTGCCTACACGGAAAGTAAGGGGTATTTCTAATGAGTGAGCTTTTCATTTAGACTTAATGTCATCTTTTTTAACAGCTTAGTTGTTAGTTCTTCATCCCCTAGGTGTTTTTAGCATACTGAGAATTCTTAGAATGCCGAAAGACTAGTATGTCTAAAATTTTTCTAGTGGCGATGATACAGTCTTTCTAATAAATAGTTAAAAACTGTGAACGCTGAAGCTGTCTGTTTATGCTGCTGTTTTTAATTTTGTTTTCGACTTCTGAGCATAGAAGCTGGAAATGGATTTAGTGTGGACAGAAGATCTGACGTCCAACCATCTGCTAGTAATTTGGTTAGTAATTTGAATACCAGGTTTTCACTGATAATAAGACACAAACAGTAATCATGAGAGATGGGTTGGTGACGTGTACCAAGAAGAGTTACAGAAGTTACAGGAGGCAACTGATTAAAAACATTCCGCAAGGAACACTAAGTGAAAGGCACTCGCACACACTGCAGAAAGAAAACACCCTAACACTAAGCAGAGTCTAGTCTTAATGAAATTCGTGAGTTTTCGTTTCCTACTAAGAAACTCAGCTAAAGGCAAGGTTTAGTTTAGTTTATTTTAGAACTAAAAATTTGGGGCTGAGCCCAACGTGAGTCCGCCCGGCGCCCTAAGTCCGATTGGAAAAAATAAGGGGGTAAAAAGGAGGGAGAATTTTCCAGGCACCAAAGTCACGTGGCCCGAACTCAAATGCATTGGCATACGCCAAACGCGCGTTGTCGACTTAGGGTAGGTCAACATTAGCGCTTATAACTTGGTTCATGGTGGACGGAATTTCACAATTTTTTTTTCTTCAACGCCGAAAGGATCACTCTCATTAACGCCGTTTAGATTATGTCGATATCTTCATCGGTTTCAGAGATATTTGCGCTCAAACTCAAAAACTGTCAAAAATTGCACCGATTTTTGAACGTTTTTTGCTCACCCAAATTTTAAGGGAAGCAGTGCCCGCAAAATTTGTAGTTGCGTTAACACCCCAACCTAAAGCCGCGTTAAGTGCCAAAGTTTCGTCGGGCTACAACCCCTAACTTTAAAGTTATAAGCGTTAATTTATTACATTTTAAGCCAATTTTTGACCCCCTCTTTAAAAAATTGTAAGGGAGGGCTGTCGTCTTTGATGAAAAGTGCGCTAGCAAAATTTGGTCATTCTCTAGCGCGTGTAAAAATTTGGAAGCGCAGCACCCCATGGTGTTTTAAAAAATACACTTTGGGTGAATACGATTCAACATCGAGATCTCCAAGTTCACTGGTCGAAACTTTACCGGACTTGTTTCGGCTAATGCAAAAGTAATCGCAGTAGACGGAATAAAAATCCGATTTTGAAAATTTTTATTCGTTTCGGAATATTCGCCGCCAAACTTTGAAGTCGTCCGAAATCGAGCTAAATTTTGCATGTTTTTGGCCCCTGAGATTTTTTTGGGGAAAGCCCCGAAATTTTGAATGGGTATTATAAAATTGGGCCTAAAACTTATCATCGTGCAAAATTTCACGCCGGTCGGCCCACGCATCTCGGAGATCTCGCGTTGATGAAAAGAATTTGTAGCAAAACAAAAACAACCTAGAAATTTGGGGCAAAGCCGAACGTGAGTCCGCCCGGCGCCCTAAGTCCAATTTTAGAAAATTGAGGGGGAAATAAAAAGGGGAAAAGAATTTCGATAGAATGTCGATATCTCTATCCAGTTTAGAAATACTTGCGGTCAAACTCGAAAGTTGTCGTAAAACGTACTAAATTTTGGACGTTTTTTGCCGTCTTAAATTTTAAGGGGGCGGTGCCCCCAAATTTCGTACTTGCGTTAACACCCCAACCCAGAGCCGCGTCAAATGCCAAAGTTTAGTTGGGCTACACTGTCTAACTCCGAAGTTATAAACGCTAATTTATTTCATTTTGAGCCAATTTTTGACCACCCTTTGAAAAAAGTTGTAAGAGAAGGGGTTACCGTCCCCGTTAGGGGTGTGCTAATAAAACTTGGTGATTCTCTAGCGCGTGTAAGAATTTGGGGCGCAGCACCCTTTAAGGGCCGAAATATAATTTTCCGAAAAATGCGAGCTATGGTAGGTCAACATTAGCGCCTATAACTTGGTTCGTAGTGGACGGAATTTCACAATTTTTTGGTTCAACGCGGAATTAACCGTATTTGATAAGCCGTTTAGGTTATGTCAATATCTCTATTTAGTTTAGAGATATTTGCGGTCAAACTCGAAAGTTGTCGTAAAACGTACTAAATTTTGGACATTTTTTGCCAACCCAAATTTTAAGGGAAGCGTTGCCTCCAAATTTCGTACTTGCGTTAACACCCCAACCCAGAGCCGCGTCAAATGCCAAAGTTTCGTCAGGCTACACCCTTTAACTCCGAAGTTATAAACGCTAATTAATTTTATTTTGAGCCAATTTTTAACCCCCTTTTTAAAAAAATTTGTAAAAAAAGCCACCGTCTCTGATAAGGAATGCGCTAGTAAGACTTGGCGATTTTCTAGCGCGTGTAAAAATTTGGGGGCTCAGCACTCCCTAGGGGCCGAAATATGGTTTTTCGATGACGTTTTTTGCCGTCCCAAATTTTAAGGGAAGCGGTGCCCCCAAATTTTGTATTTGCGTTAAAACCCCAACTCAGAGCTGCGTCAAATGCCAAAGTTTCGTCGGGTTAAACCCCTAACTCCAAAGTTTTAAACGCTAATTTATTTCATTTTAAGCCAATTTATGACCATCTTTTGAGAAATGTTGTAAGGAAAGTCAACGTTTCCGTTAAGGAATGCGCTAGTGAGACTTGGTGATTCTCTAGCGCGTGTAAAAATTTGTAGGCGCAGCACCCCCTAAAAGCCGAAATATGGTTTTCGAAAAACGCGACCTAGGGTAGGTCAACATAATTATAACTTGGTTCGTAGTAAACGGAATTTTACAAATTTTTTTTGTTCAACGCGGAATTAACCGTATTTGATAAGCCGTTTAGGTTATGTCAATATCTCTATTTAGTTTAGAGATATTTGCGGTCAAACTCGAAAGTTGTCGTAAAACGTACTAAATTTTGGACGTTTTTTGTCGTCCCAAATTTTAAGGGAAGGGGTGCTCCCAAATTTCGTACTTGCGTTAACACCCCCATTCAGATCGCGTCAAATGCCAAAGTTTTGTCGGGCCGTAACTTCGAAGTTTTAAACGCTAATTTATTTCATTTTGAGCCAATTTTTGACCCCCCTTTAAAAAAATTGTAAAAGGGTCCACCGTTTCCGTTGAAAGGTGCGCTAGTAAGACTTGGTGATTCTCTAGCGCGTGTGAAAATTTGGAGGCGCAGCACCCGCTAGGGGCGGAAATATGGTTTTCAGAAAAATGCGACTTAGGGTACTAAATTTTGGACGTTTTTTGCCGTCCCAAATTTTAAGGGGGACGGTGCCCCTAAATTTCGTACTTGCGTTAACACCCCAATTTAGAGCTGCGTCAAATGCCAAAGTTTCGTCGGGCTACACACCCTAACTCCGAAGTTATAAAAACTAATTTATTTCATTTTAAGCCAATTTGTGACCCCTCTTTGATAAAAGTTGTAAGAAGGGCCACCGTTTCCGTTGGGTGGTGCGCTAGTAAGCCTTGGTAATTCTCTAACGCGTGTAAAAATTTGGGGCGCAGCACCCCCTAGGGGCCGAAATATGGTTTTCCGAAAAATGCGAGCTATGGTAGGTCAACATTAGCGCCTATAACTTGGTTCGTAGTGGACGGAATTTCACAATTTTTTTGTTCAACGCGGAATTAACTGTGTTTAATAAGCCGTTTAGGTTATGTCGATATTTCTATTTAGTTTAAAAATATTTGCGGTCAAAGTTGAACGTTGTCGTGAAACGTAATAAATTTTGGACGTTTTTTGCCGTCCGAAATTTTAAGGAAGCGGTGCCTCCAAATTTCGTACTTGCGTTAACACCCCAACCCAGAGCCGCGTCAAATGCCAAAGTTTCGTTGGGCTACACCCTTAACTCCGAAGTTATAAACGCTAATTTATTTTATTTTTAGCCAATTTTTGACTTTCTTTGAAAAAAGTTGTAAGGGGGCCACTGTTCCCGTTGGGGAATGCTCTAGTAAGACTTGGTGATTTTTTAGCGCGTGTAAAAATTTGGGGGCGCAGCACCCCCTAGGGGCCGAAATATGGTTTTCCGAAAAATGCGACTTAGGGTAGGTCAACATTAGCGGCTATAACTTGGTTCGTAGTGGACGGAATTTCACAATTTTTTTGTTCAACGCGGAATTAACCGTGTTTAATAAGCCGTTTAGGTTATGTCGATATCTCTATCCAGTTTAGAGATATTTGCGGTCAAACTCAAAACATGTCGTAAAACGTGCTAAATTTTGGACGTTTTTTGCCGTCCCAAATTTTAAGGGGGCGGTGCCCCCAAATTTCGTACTTGCGTTAACATCTCAATCTAGAGCCGCGTCAAATGCCAAAGTTTCGTGGGGCTACACCCCTAACTCCCAAGTTGTATGCGCTAATTTTTTGCATTTTATGCCAATTTTTGACCCCTTTTAAAAAAAGTTGTAAGGGGGTCCCGTCCCCGGTGGAAGGTGCGCCAAAAAGACTTGGTGATTCTCTAGGGCGTGTAAAAATTTGGGGCGCAGCATAATTTAAAGGTCGAAATATAATTTTCCGAAAAATGCACTTTGGGTGGGTACGATTCAACATCGAGATCTCCAAGGTTACTGGACCAAACTTTACCGGACTTGTTTCGCCTAACGCAGGAGAAATCGCCGTAGAGGGAATAAAAATTTGATTTTAAATATCTTCATCCGTTTTAGAGATATTCGCCGCCAAACTTTGAAGTCGTCTAAAATCGGGCCAAATTTTGCATTTTTTTTCGCTCCCGAATTTTTTTTGGGGTGCGCCTTTAAAAATTTTGGGCCGGCATTATAAAATTTAGCTTAGTTTTGATTATTGTGCAAAATTTCACGCTGGTCGTCCACGCGTCTCAAAGATCTCGCGTTGACAAAAAAAAAACGTTTGGGCTAAAACATAAGTCTTTTTGAAAACTATCGTTTTCGGGCGGAATAATAATATAGAGCTAATGTTATGAATAGACGGATTACAATGCCAAACAATCGCAACTCACGATGTGATGTATGAATGTTTGTTGGCTTGCATCGTCGTCAACGCCGACAGTACAGAGCAGACAGGATTACAGCCTGCTGTAATCAGTCAGTTAATACACCTTCGGCGCTGGGCAAATGGCCGGTCTAAATAACAGTCTTGTCGGCTCGTGTGACAGGGCAGAGGCTATTTCATTGGGGTGGGGGGCAAGAGGGTGACAAGGCGGAACAGTCACACGCTTTTCTGGTCACCTCAGCTTGGCTCTTGGCTCTGATCATGCGGTCTCCGCCAGCATGTGCGTGTAGCTCATGGCCCATCGAGATGGATAGGTCCCTCTCCGTCACCTCACAAACCCCGAAGCATGTACAATCAGCACAATGTACGATTAGTCACAACATAACGAAGTGTGTACGATTGCCGTTTCTACTCTATTTACAAATCAGCTGGTCTTAATTTTAAATGATTTCTTATATACATTCTATACAGCATTTCGCCGCTAGCTCAAACACGTATTTTACGGCAGAACTAGCTAAGGCCTATATACAATATTCTTCACGATTTCCAGTCCATAAAATGTGACCAGCTTATTAATGTCTCAAGTCTGGATACAGCCTTACTGTACTTGCACTCGTTTCGTTTAAGGTCAAGGTCGATATAGTCTGATTTCGCATTTTACCGGCTCTCATTCCGTCAGTTAAACGAATCACATCGATCAACCGGTGTTTATAATCAAAAATCGACAGATTTGCAACGTCATCATTAGCCAATAAATTAATCATGTACTGTACTTGGTGAGGCAGTAAATAAACTAACTGGTATTCTTAGCTATGTGACCTTCTGACTAATTTTGATGCTATCAGCTAGTTTGATCATTTCAAATGCAAAGATTTTCTTTACACGAAATCCGTCATAATAAATGTTAATTTTGTAATATTTTAAGCTATATTGTTGTTTGCAAATGATTGTCTGCAAGCAGTAGTTGGCGTGTTGCAAATCTAGACGTACGTAAGCTTGATATTTTGGTTTTTTTCAAGGCTGCTTTTTTGATCAACAATATCAGTATGATGCTAAATGTTAATAGAATAAAAATTAACAGTGTCTCGACTCCACAAATTTTTGTCAACGCCTTTTAAATAGATTGCCAAATCTTCCCAGCTTCTAATACATTTTAGGCCTAATTGTGGTAATTGGGTAAGTAAATACGAAATCAGCTCTTGCCGGATAGACGGTGGCTGCCATTAAATACAAAGCTTTCATGCGCATAACCAACCAAATAATGATGCAAGAATTCACTACTGTAACGGCCATCGACAAGGCAAGATACCACGTCTCGGGCCTGAAGGAATTGAAACTGCGAATAGATGAACCTATGGTAATCATTTTTTTATACAAAACAGTAGATAGATCGCTGTAAATCTTTTCTTGCTGAATACTGGAATTCAAGGCCGCATTAAAATCAAAGCGTGCTTTATCCTCTTTAGCCAAAATTTTGTCGTATTGGTCGCCTTGTACCAATAACGGTGGCAATTCTGCAAATAAACTTTGGTTCAATTCCAGAGCAAAATTTAAGTCACTTAATAGGCTATGATTTAAAAAGTAGTGTTTCAATACCATCATATTTTATGGAAACGATGTGTTAATGTCAAATTCGGCAATTTCCGGATTACAATGTTTTTCAGTAAAATAAACAACATCGTTAACTATAGCTCGTGATTCACACGGCAGATTGACTGTGTACTGTGGACTAAAATTTTTCAAGGTTCTGTCAATATCTCTTACATTTCTTATATGATTTATATTGGTGGTAGAATTTTGAACGATTTTCCCTTTGCGTTTGATATTGACTTTAGTAATGTTACTAATCAAAAGTTTACCGTCAAAGATGACATAGACTGCTGGCTGCAAAAATCTGTACAACAAATGCAACTCACATAATGCTTTAATATTAAGCATACTGCTAGTCATCAGAGCCATAGAACATGTTAATTTATTTTTTGTTCGTAAGTGAACATCACTACAAGACATTTTGACAAACTGCATAGTTTCCAGGCTGTTACTCATGTGAAAAGGCAGTTCGTTTATATTAGCTGCTGCGAAATAAAATGGGTTATTTTCCGAATAAGCAACGAATTTTGGTGCGTTATACAAAATAGAGTAAAATTCCTGATTATCTGGGGAACGAAGAGGAAAATAGGTAAATTCTCAAACCTTCAGTGGAGATATGGCGCTTTTGAGAACTATGGGAGCCTGGATAATTATTAGCAAAATGTGAGTGTTGGATTCCTTGTGAATTGCTCCTCCCACCTTAGCCTGGGTGTAATAATAATTAGAGGTCTTGTAAATAAGGTCAAATTCAGGAAATGTCCGCTTTAAGTTTTCTGATATATCTCTTATACCAGCTGCCAAAGAAGTGCTATTAATTAAGTGATGTAAGAGACGACCCTTAGACAATTCATGCAGAGCCATATAAATACTGTCTATTTCATATAAGTTTAATATAGCCATATGAATTTCCTTAATTATGACTTTAATGACTTTATTGGCTGTTTGAGCCTCTTTATCTAATATCTGTAGTCTCAAGTTTTTATCTCTCAGAGTCTGTCTAGTCCAATGCATTAGTTTAGCAAAATGATTCAATTGTTTGCTTGTTAAGCTTGTTATTCTTGTCATTAAATTTTGCTTTTTCCGCCATGCAGAAGTTGCTTCTTTAGTGCCTGCTAGTACTTCCGTTAACAAGTGTTTTATATCATCTAAATTTTCGGTAATTGCCAGTTTAAAAACATGGGCTATTCCGCTTCCAAGCCAACTACCTAGGCCTCTACGTTTTTTGACCGTAGCGTTTATTTCAAAAAGCAGTTCCTTTATTTTCTACTTATGACTTTGCGATGTCCTAACAATGTCTTTTTTCATCTTATGCAGTTTAATAGCAATATTAACTACGTATCTTCTGCTTGTTTCGCCTGTAAAATAATTTAATATTCTTATTGCGTCTATTTCTTTTGTCAACGCTTCTTTCCTATGAAAGGTAAAATCAGACAGATAATAGTGATAAATCAAACGAACATATCCATTATAAAGCTGTACTTTGTTACGTAGTTTCATCGTGTATCCGAGGTTTGTCTTCGGTTTGTATCTGCCCTCGTCTGTCGCGTCAGAGCTTGCTATCCAGACGGCGATAATTGTCATCCACGCGAGAGCTGTTATCTTGTCCATCGTTCCGTGTCTTCTTTGACTCTGTTACAAAAAACACTAACAAAGATAATTTAATTAATTTTCCTGTCACCCACATCGTGCACGAATAGATGGCATAATCCGATTCATTTTTGTTTGCCATTTTGGTAGACTTCGGGCCATCAGGTGACCTTTTCTTAAAAATGTAGGCCTACATAGATCGTTTGATTTTTCCTTTAATATTTGCCGTCTAGAACTTATCATCTTTTTTAAATATCAAATTCGCTTTACTGCGAAACAATTGTCACACACAATTACTGATAAATAGTTCAGTACAACATATTTTCTTCACATTCGCTCCACGCGTGTGCTTTTTAATGAGCATAATTAAGTACCTGCGTTTGACATAACAAACCGTTTTATTCTATCAAAATTCACTAGGTTTTTCATCATTTTACCAGTCCTCTGATTTATTATTTTATAAGCCGGGCCTATGCCGCTATGCTCTATTATTTCAGTTATTACGAATTTATTATTCAGATACTGTTTTCTCGTCAACAACCTGTTCAAGTTAGTTTTTATTCGATTATCTCGTAACAAAACCGTATCGCCGACACGATAATCGGCCTCTTTGGTTTTATACCGTTTAATTCTTTTTTATCGTTAATTTACTTTCAATCTTATTGCGCCTAATGCCGTCGTCAATTGAATTAAGTGCCGTTTTTAGCCATTTTACATAGTTTCGACTGTTTGTACTACATAAATTAGGGATGGAGTCCTCTGTGGATATAGAACTTGGTAGTAACATTTTCCTGGCATAGAGAATTTCAAAAGGTGATAAACCTGTTTCAGGATTAACGGAGGCTCGTAAAGAAATTTGAATTAATGGTGAAATCAGTTCAATCTGGGTGTCGTCAATTTCGTCTGTGGTGAAAATTCGTAACCCATTATTTAACGCACGAATACTTCGTTCAGCTGCGCAGTTGGATTGCTTACTTTGGGTTGCCGTGAACCTGTGTTTGACGCCTAAAATTTGGTTTATAGTGAAGAACAAAAGACTTGTATAGCCCAGGGCCTTATCGCTGATTATCACAGACGGAAGGCCATAATTAACAACAACTTCCTGAATAACTACAGTGGCCGTTGTCTGGGCCGTTTCGTCCCAAACAGCTTTATAAATCGTCCAATTACTAAAATGACAAATAATCGCCAAAACGCGGGTGTTGCTTTGAGCTGTTTTTCTACTTAAGGTTTTATGATTAAATAAGATAACTTGGAAAGAAAACATCGGCACGACCCTCGTTGCCATGGCAACGAAATTTGGGACAAAATTGGCTATAACTCGGTCTGTGTAAGGGATATCTGCAAGATTTTTGCGTTTCTAGGAAAGTTTTAAAAAATGGGGCATCGAATGCTGCCAATTGCATTTTTCGCCGACCGACCCCCGTTGCCATGGCAACGAAATTTGGGACAAAATTGGCTATAACTCGGACCGCGCAGGAGATTTTTGTGAGATTTTTGCGCCTATAGAAGGTTTTTAGGGGATATGCCATCGAATGCCTACCAATCGCATATTTCGCCGACCGATTCTTGTTGCCATGGCAACGAAATTTGGGACAAAATTGGCTATAGCTCGGTCTGTGTAGGAGATATCTGCGAGATTTTTACGTCTATAGGGAGTTTTTCGAAAATGTGCCATCGAATGCTGTTAATCGTATATTTCCCCGACCGACCCTCGTTGCCATGGCAACGAAATTTAGGACAAAATTGGCTATAACTGGGTCTGTGTAAAAGATATCTGCGAAATTTTTGCATCTATAAGAAGGTTTTTGGAGATGCGAAATCGAATTTTGCCAATCGCATTTTTTTCGACTGACCCTCGTTGCCATGGGAACAAAATTTGGGACAAAATGGGCTATAACTTGGCTTGCGTAAAAGATTTTTGCTAGATTTTTGCGCCTATAAAAAGTTTTCGAGGATGGGCCATCGAATGCTGCCAATTGCATTTTTTCCCGACCGACTCTCGTTGCCATGGCAACGAAATTTGGGACAAAATTGGCTATAACTCGGTCTGTGTAGGAGATAACTGCGAGATTTTTGCGTCTATAGAAGGTTTTTCGGAGATGTGCCATCGAATGCTGCCAATCGCATCATTGGCCGACCGACCCTCGTTGCCATGGCAACGAAATTGGGGACAAAATTTCCTATAACTCGGACTGCGCAGGAGATTTTTGCGAGATTTTTGCGTCTATAGGGGGTTTTTCAAAGATGGGCCATCGAATTCTGTTAATTGCATTTTCCCTCGACCGACCCCCGTGGCCATGGCAACGAAATTTGGGGCAAAATTCGCTATAACTCAGACTGCGCAAAAGATTTTTGCGAGATTTTTGCGCCTATACGAGGTTTTTCAGAAATGGACCATCGAATGCTGCCAATCGCACATTTCCTGACTTACCCTCCATGCCATGGCAACGAAATTTGAAACAAAATTGGCTATAACTCGGACTGCGCAGAAGATTTTTGCGAGATTTTTGCGTCTATAGGGAGTTTTTCGGAGATGGATCATCGAATTCTGTTAATTGCATTTTTTCTCGACCGCCCCCCTTTGCCATGGCAACGAAATTTGGGACAAAATTGGCTATAACTCGGACTGCGCAGTAGATTTTTGCAAGATTTTTGCGCTTATAGAAGATTTTTCGGAAATGTGCCATCGAATGTTGTTAATCGCATATTTCGCCGACCGACCCTCGTTGCCATGGCAACGAAATTTGGAGCAAAATTCGCTATAACTCGGACTGCGCAGGAGATTTTTGTGAGATTTTTGCGCCTATAAGGGTTTTTTCGGAAATGGGCCATCGAATGCTGTTGATCGCATATTTTCCCGAGTGACCCCCATTGCCATGACAACGAAATTTGGGACAAAATTGGCTATAACTGGGTCTGTGTAAAAGATATCTGCGAAATTTTTGCATCTATAAGGGGGTTTTTGGAGATGCGCCATCGAAGAAAACTCAAACCATGCGCACATATGCTAACAGTTGGAACATGGAATGTGCGCACCATGTGGGCACCAGGCAAACTTGAACTGCTGGAAAATGAGATGGAAAGATATCGCTTCGATATACTAGG
>Ga0209367_1011512_pt1 | contig 11716 bp, 6 predicted proteins | sample WorMetLIZISLAND2_FD_187412 | JGI IMG/M metagenome (GOLD analysis project Ga0209367, IMG submission 187412) | Marine gutless worms symbiont microbial communities from Max Planck institute for Marine Microbiology, Germany - Olavius geniculatus... ... | reverse complement strand
TGGTTCTCGTTCCTTTCGTGTCTCTGCTCCGAGAATTTGGAACTCCTTAACTCCTCAAATTCGTCAATGTCAAACCTTGGCTACATTCAGATGTCACTTAAAGACCCACTACTTTCAGTCAGCCTTATCTGCCACCTAGCGTCCATTATCCTATGCGTCCTGATTTTTTCTGAGACTTTGGCGCTTTATAAATCATTTACTTACTTACTTACTTACTTACTTACTTACGTGACGATCCGAGCTCTGCGACGGGTTTTGCATAAAAAGCTATACGCCTTTTTTACCCTCTTAGTGACGTGAAGAATCTACGATAAAGCTGAAAAACGTACGCGCATAGCGTGGATGGACGCAGTCGACCCACTTGATCGGACTGACGACGTCTGTTGACAGTGTCTCAGCCACGCCCACCTGATAGCGCTCCGAAGTGTCGTTCAGTTGCACGTCCAACTCGACAGGTGTCGCCACAGCCAGCGCGTCCACGGATATCTCCAACCAGCTCAATTCATTCTACCGCGTCAATGTACAAACACACTGCTCTTCCTTGTATGCGGCCGTCCTAGTAAGAGGCAATACGGGTCTTGTCCATCAGTCCGTCCGTCAGACCGTCTGTCCGTCTGTCTCAGAGACGAAAGCGATCCTTTTTCGCTAGAGGGTTCATGGCAAGGGCGAGCGCGTCACGCGCGTGGGACGCAAGCCTGTATAGGGATATGGAGGCAGAGCCCCTAGCGGGCTCCATGGACAAAACCCCTAGTGGGAAGTCAGATGTGCTATTTTGCGAAGTTCCCTGAAGCTCCTGGAAAAGTAAGCCCCAAACTTTTATACACTGATAACTTCACCCGATATTAACTAATTTTCAACATTCTTTCTTTGGCCACATTAGGTTTAGCTTGAAATAGGCCTACACTAATTATCACTAATCATATACTAAACGTCACTGTAGTAAAATATAGTTGGTTTTAAACGATACTGAATCCGCATTTGCTGCAGACAAGTATATTAGTGAAAAAATTTTAGAAACGGTCAGTAATGAACGCAGTTAGGCCTAAGACATAAATTTGGGGACCTACTTTTATTCGTTTATTTTATATACTAACTGCCTCAGAATATTAATTTTGTATGCAATAGATCATGACTAGACTTACAGCGCATGCGCCGCGTTGCAGGCCCACTGCCAGGCACCAGTAGACAGTGAGTGACGTCACGTTAGACGTCATACTGACGTCACTCGGTGCAGGCGTCCAACGCAGGCGCACTGTGACGTCATCAGCTTCAGCAGCTACTGCAGCTCCAACAGACCTAACTGCACGAGCAAATACATACACTCGCTCAAGCCATACAAACTGTGTCATAATCCGTTCAATAAGTTCACACGTTGAAACTTGAAAGAGATATTAATAAGCTATGCGAACTCATAAAAATGATCTAAATCCAAAACTCCATTACCAGAAATGCATGCAGCCCGCATTGCATTCGTAGTGGGATCTCACCTTTAAAATCGCAAATGCATGACAACAAATCGACAATCGACTGACGTAGAAAAGTATGGATCTTACAGAAAAATACACGTTCTCTGCACGTTTGTATAAACTTGCACAAAACTTGTACTGTATTGTCAGACAGACGTGGCTTAATGATAATGAGTTTTTCACCGCTAACAACCTGACCGACGTGAGGCTGCAATTATCTGAAATCATAGGTATTATGTGCAGCGAAAACAAAACACTGTTGAAAAAGTTTAAATAACTGCAGTGAAATGCAATACAACGAAAAAATACTTATAAACTTATTGCAGTTGTGTTGAACTTGTGCAAATCGCATCGCATCATAAATATGTTACTGCAGCCTATGTTACGTTATCATAATTATTACTCAGCGCGTGTCACACCTCAACGCACGTCGGCGACTGCGCTCTTCAACTACATCAGCGCGGTCGCTCCACGCACTGTGCGTTCTACCATTGGCGACCGCACCTTTCCAGCGACTGCTGCATCTGTGTGGAACAGTTTGCCAGAGTCAGTCGCCGTCACTGCAAGTTTTCCGCAGCAGACTGAAGACCGAACTATTTGCTCCGTCTTACAGCTACTCTGACTAACAGCGTTTCGTTGCACTGAATACTACGTGACTTCACTGTTTTTTTTTATTATTGCGTTTTTTTATTTGACTTCATGCTACGTAAAAGTCAATATTATTCGTACGTTATTGTCGTCATCATCCTTATTAGTTTTCTTCAGCTGCTTTCTTGTTTTATTTCAACCGTCACGTACCAGGCTTGCGAGTGACAGTGACAGCCTGTAGAGGTGCAGTTGCGGGTCCCTGACTGTTTACAGCTCTGACACTCAGCTGGACGGGATGATGAGTTCCGCCGATCAACCACGGCAGGTCAGACAGCACGACATCGACGGACGTGGCACTGGCGTCCAGGACGCTGCCACTGATGTTCCTCCACGACAACGGAGTGTGGCTCGATCGTGCTCCAGGGGTCGCGGCGACGACTTGGTAGTGGAAGTTTGCTCCACAACGATCAAGCGCTGTCACCGACTGCGACAAAACAACATCCGATTCACTGCGCGTTGGCCACGCTAAACGCGACTATCATTTGCCATCAATTCTCATATGTAATATAAGTGCAGAAATCCCTTTAACCGTAAAACACGAATCATCTAATCAATTTAGAGGATAAACCAAACGTAATAGTGTGTTCAAAACGACAGGAAATGAAATATACTGTAATAAAATAAACTAAATTGAAACAAAATGTAGTTCTGCTGTTTCAGTTAATTTCGTTTCAGTTGAGTTCACTTTGTTCGCTCCGAACGCGTCTTAAGTGATAGCAAATGGTGGCGGCGTACTGTAGTGACAACAAATGCGTTATGATCAACAAAGATAATCGACGCTGGACACGGCCAGTACCTGGATGGATAAAGTCGGTAAACCACCTAACCACTCAGGCCAACTCAACCTGGCCAACTCTCCGTTGATAAGCACGCTAGAAACCGCGTGATTATTCTATGCATATTTTACGATCTCACAGTCTAAACTTTGGTTGAAAACTGAAGAACGGAGACAGCACCGCCTTACGTTTTTGGTGGCAGGGGAAGAACTCTCTGTTTACGCTATGTTACGTTATTTTACGAAGTGATAGTTAAACAGAGATTGCTTATGTCTGCAGTTGTGAAAATTCATAAATTAATAATTTAAGTTCATAAATTGCAAACACTATATAGTCTAAATGATACACCCAACTTTAATTTAAGAGAGTGCCTACACTAGATTAACAATAAGCGCGTTGTGATTTTTAGGATACTTTTAGCTAGTTCAGCTGTGCTAACTTTCCAGTGGAGTCGAACGGTGTCGTGTGCTGGGTAATACGGATGAGGCGCTAAAACTGGCTGACGACACGGCACTATACAACACAAAACAAATAAATGCACAAAAAAATCATACAAATTCATGGACACGTTAGCAGCAGTTGACGTATATGCATTCATATTAAGTGTAATATTAGCTAAGTTGACGATAGCGCGAAATAAAAATCATATCGTGTTAAAAGCAGAAATAGCTAGGCCTACATTGTATAGTCTGGAATGTGGATGAACAATTCTTCCAGTGGCGTTCTGGCAGTGTTGCAGAGAGGCATAAATTTGGGGCTGTCAAAAAAATTTTCTTGTCAGAAAATTTGGGTCCAGAAATGAAAAATTGATGTCAAAACCCATTTTGGACAAATTTATGGCAAAATTAAAATGTTTAGCATATACAAGCTGCCCTGTCGAAAAATTGCAACTTCCTGCATTGTCTAGTTTTTTAAAACTCACAACGTCGCTTATCTGCTCTCTTAGTCCTAGACATTTCAGCTGCTAGATTATACGACAATGTGTCCTTTGGGTGGGAGGACATCGTTCTGATCCGTGTCAAATAAAAATCTCTTAACGTTAAGAGAATTTTACATTGTTAACAGTGCGTGTACTTTAGCCATTTGATGCTATAGCGCTGGATAACCTGTCTTTGATTCATTATTCATTAGCACCATAATGATAGCCAAAGAAAAAGTCGAATTATCTTTTCATCATGCTGGACCACGCAGAACCATCCTGAGGCGCTCAAATTGCATATTGAGTTCATTTATTATAGGCCATAAGTACTTCTGGAATAGGTAATGGCAGACCATATAAAAATACTCACGATCGAGACTAAAATCGCACACTCAGGTTTTGAGACTCTTTCCAGGCAAGACCGATGGGGCTGATTCGAGACCACATTATTGACTGTACGACACTGAGAAGCGTTTACAATCAATCACCATTCGACTTATTAACTCGAAAATTCAATCAACTGCCACATAAATCACTTACCGGACGATGGAGTGACAAACTCGTAAGTTGTACTGGGCTGACTCCAGTATCCGCTTGATATCGGTTTCGCAGTAATCGTTACTTCGTACCGAGTATACGGCACAACTCCAATGACAATGCTATCGGATTCAGTCTCATAGTTGCTTGTACGCTGCGCGCAAGAACGTCATCAACAATATAATTATAGGGCAATTAACACTCAGGTACAAATGCGTAAAAAATTTCTTAATCGAATTAAAGTGTTTATTCACCACAAAAATGGTTGAAAAAAGTATTATAAAAACGGAAATAAAAAAAAAGTACAAATTAAGAAGTTTAGCTACCGCTTAGGAAACAAGGCGTCAGTTTTGTGCTTTTGTCTCACCACAATTTTCTTTTTTTTCGGTTTGGTTATACGTTGTGTCGAATTTTCAACAAACCTACCGCTATGTAAAAATTGATCGCAAATGCCACTAAAAGTAAATAACAATCAGTCAATATTTTTGCAGAAACTTCGTGCCTTTTTAGACCATTCTGCACATTGTGTTATTGAGTTCACATTCACAATGGTGACTGAGAACATAATATTAGTTTGTTCAACGTTAATGACTATAGGGCCTACACTGATTGGCAAACAGTAGATGAACTCACAGCGTCCCATTGCGACGTTACGCAAAGCCGGTGTTTCGGCGGCATTTCGAGATAATTTCCATACGAAGAAAGCGGTCTTGTCCACAGCAGCGTCAAGTGACTAGTGTTGACCATCCGATGTGCCAATGACGTCGGTGCCGCCGGTCGCACTGCAAATAACGTTTTATTCGACTAACGTCAAATTTTGTTAAGTCAACTCAGCCTGGCCGTCTCTCCGTGGCTAGGCGCAATGAGCACCAGCGACAGCTGGGGCGTAAACAGGCACAACGTGTAATATGCTAGCCCAGGATATGGGCTTGCAGTGTAAACGGTTGTCTGAAAAAAACGGATCAGGCTTTCAAATCGGGAATGACTTTACGTATTACGTTTGCAAGGTTAAAAACTTAAAATGTACTAAAAATTTAGTTAAGTGAGCAACGTATGCAACGTAACCATAATCGTTGATGCTTGCAGTGTTACTGTATTAGCAGAATTCGTTTCACGATGACAACACATCTCTTTATGAAATTGATTCTTTATTGTTTTCGTGGAGGATAACAAGCAGATCCAACAGTAGTTACTGACTGCCACTTTGGTCAATGTGAAAATTTCCGATTGATTGATTGATTGATTGACGACAGTGACGATAGAACAGGAGAGAAGCAAGCACACACACAACAGATAACAAACGGCTGCTCCACGTAAAATTCAGTAACAGCAGCATTTAATTGTTAGGTGATGACCAATCGACTGTTCACACCTAAGACGCCGACGCGAATCAACTATTGAGTTGAGTCGCGTCGGCGGGTCGCTTGAAAATGCAGGACTGGAAAATGACGGACCGAAGAAATCACGGGGATGGAAAATGCAAGACTGGTAATCTACATAATTCTATGCACAGTGTAACAGTATTTCAAAAGCTGGAGGAGCTAATCTAGGAGTCTGCACCGGCGCCTGCGATGATGCATTTAGACACACAGCTTTGTCTTAATAATTGAAAACATAACCGTCCATGATGTCACTCCAATCGAGCGTAACGTACTTTGTCTCTACCTGTCTTCAAAACAGTATTGAGCCATTTTCAAGTCTGTCACTTTACAGTTCTGCATTTTCCAGCCCTGCATTTTCGTCCGACATTTTCCAGTCTTGAATTTTTCGGTCTTGCATTTTCAGCGCCCCCGCGTCAGCGTCGTAGGTGTGAACTGGCTATGAGGGCTAAGAAAACTAAGATCAGTGCCGCACCATGGGCCTTATGGCTTGGGATGGACCTTATGTTTTACGTTTTTTACTGACCGATATCTAGCAAACGGTAGCAGACGATGTCGGACAGAACGGATAGGTTGATGAACTGTGACGTCACGTTGGCGCGAAAACAGTACGTGTCACTAACGTCAATTTGGGCCGCCGTCAGCGTACACTGCGAACTCTTGTAGTTGCTTCCAGCTGCTGCAGTCGACGACGGCGTACACACTCGCCATGACGACGTACTATTTCTGTACACACCGCGTACACCATACAACAGCATGACGTCATTTTTTCGTCGGTCTTTCTCATATTCAACACGTAGGTCTATTACAGACAAGCAAAGATGTCGGCATAATATGCGGCCGTCCGCATTTGCCCATGGCACTGTGCAACCCTATAGACCAACCCTAACTCTGATCTGTGATCTTTTAAACAAAAAATTGGCACTCCGCTTACTCCTGTCCACGGTAATGTTCAAAAACATTTATGTTTTTTACCACCTTTTTCGAGTTAGAAGTCCGTATAGAACAAAAGAACAGAGAGACGACCGTAATGCTGCCCAGGGGATGGCTGCATGAAAATGTCTTTAAACGTATTTGAAAGCCACTAAAATGTACGTCTGATGTAGCACACAAGATTGATGATCTGAACAGTGGTCTACGATCACTAACCTATCGGCCTATACTGACTGTTTCGGGTCAGTGAGTAACTGAGTATAACGGTAGCGTAGCAGATTGTGCTGTTATGCCGAGGGTCAGCATAAAACTGCAGTCTTTTACTGTCGGGTCAGCTCTGAGCACGTCGGTCGCTGAAGTAAATGCTTTTTTTCAACAACAGCAAAACTAAAGGAGAGTGTACGGATCAATCATTTTGAGCTGGTCAAGCAGGAGACAGTTCACTAGTCCGAAGGGACAGTAGTCCGCAGTAATTACCCGATGCCTTTATAGACTACATTTTACTGGTAAAAAATTTTTCTAATGTCATCACACTAACATTAAAAGCTTGGACAAGAAATAAATAAAAATGTACGCTAAGTCTGACCTGTGGTCGCTGGTAGTCCAGGTGAGTTGATTGCTAAGTCCGTTGGAACTGAGGGTGTGTTGACGCTGCTGCTCAGTGGAAGGTCTCCACGAGCAGGTCACCGACTCCCAGTTGTCCACCACGCAACGCTCCATCCGAGGCCTCAGTGGACGCTCTGTATATACACCAAGTTAGAAGACACGCTGGTTGAGCAATAATTTACACGTACACTACTGATACTATACTATTAACAATTGAATAATAATAATTGAAGTAATTTGAAAAAAGCAAAATCGCTGATAGATGCTGCCATCTGATGAATCACAAGTCATTTTTTGTAAGTCGGAAACACTTGCATGTTTTTCTGAAAGTTCAACCCTCAAGTATCCTTTTTTGGCGTCACAGAGTCTATCTAACAAAAAATCTTATTGAACCCCACATGCGTACCTGCCAAATGACATTTAAATCCATTGAACGGTTTAAGCAGAGAACACGAATGTGACATACAGACGACAAACAAACAGACCACGCTATACAAAGAAATGTCTAGGAATAGGCGGAATCAATCGATTGCACTTCAAAAGCGATTTCACCTGATAATAATGCATTTTTACAATTATGTTTTTCTTTCAGCACTGAATCGTCGTTGTGGTGATATTTCGAGTGACATGCGTAAGACCTCGTTCATGATTTAATGTTTATCAATAACTGTCTCGCGACGCTTCAACTGTGCGCTTGCCCGTCAGAACTTTACTGACTCAGATGGAGATCCGAACCTCTAGCCATTCCAGTGTTTACTCACAATTAAATGTTTCATGTTACAAGACCTTACTTTCTGAGGCAAAAAATAGCAATTTCTGACCACATCTGCAGCCAGTGTATAGAAATAGCCGAGATACCGAAGAAACAATGCGTGTGTAACTGACTGAGTACGTAGACATGCGTCGGATGCGAGTCGAGCGTCGTATTTCCTGCGACGAGTGAACAGTAAACGTTCCCGGCGTCGCTCAGCGTTGCGTAGGCGCCGAGAGTAAACTGGACAACTCGGTCGTCATCGCCACCGATCAGCTGAACCTGGCCCGACAACTGCTCGCCTGCTGGCCAATGCCGCACAGTGACGTTCAACAGCTTGACGGCGGCGCCAGGACACGTGACCGATGACGTCACGCTACAGTTGAGACGCAGAGAGTCACCCTCCGCGATATACACCGCTTCCGGCTGCAGATCTGCAATCGTCACAATGGAATATTTTGCATAGACAGCCAAGTCCGTAGCGTGGGAGCTCATCCACTTTTTCGACGCAGAGCATATTGTGGTGAAAAAGTGACACAGACGCAAATCGTCTATGATATTTATCTATTTCAACTGAACATATCACAGGTGTTTCTATTGCAAAGTATCCGCGCATAGCGCATGCGATAAACTGTTCAACTATCTAAAACTGAAAAGTGTGACGATTTCTACCGACACTTTTGAAAGCTATTTAAAAACTTTCTATTTCCTTTTTACAAACTTCGACGCTACAGTGCATTAGAAACATGGTGTTCCTTCTCGCTATAGGAGGCCTATATAACTTTAATGCTGTATTGTATTAAAACCACGTATAATGTATTGATAAAACCAAACGATGTAAGTGCGTTGCGGTCACATACCGAGACAGATGAGACAATGAGTGCAGGTGACGGAACAGAAAACAAAACACGTCTCCAGCAGACGTCTGCAATAACTCCGACTGTTCATATAGCTTGGCATTGATACGTCTCCACAAGTATCTCTGCCGCTACGCTGAATTACACGCAGAATATTAACACTTGACACTTACCACTAGTCTAACAATACAAAGAAAGCAAGTTTATTCTTGTTCTGCGAAATAATCGCAGAAATTTTTTTTACGATTTGCGACTTTTTTGAGTTAGAATCCGTGCGAAAGAGAAGGACGGGAAATTCGTTATTCGGTATAAAACGGCGGTGTAAAGCTTATTCAAAAATGTAAGCAGAAAAATAAAAAAAACAGCCGCAAATGACTACATGACATTTATGATTAAGCTGCAACTGCTCAGGAGTCAGACGTCGCTGTAATATTAACTGAAACAAGCGACTGCTAGCGACAGCTGACTTGCGGTCAAACACGCAGAAAAACAGTAAAGTACAGACACGATGTGTGACAATAACGGTCGCTCATAGCTTGCAGCGTCGCCAGCCAGTAACGCCAAACGACAAAAACGACGTCTTCCGACTTTTTCCGTCCACAAAATCAGCGTAAACGAAATGACCCAACCCGCAAAGTCTGTAGGCCTAGTCTGCAACGGGTAGACCGCCTTCACCTGCACTGCAGTGTGAGATTTGGGAAAAGCACATTATATAAATGCCCAAACGATTAACGAATCAGCATCGCTCTCATTGTGTATTAATAATATCTGTCTGCCGACTGTTTGTTGACGACATTAATCAAACAGCAAACATTTTGTCTATTATCGTTCACTTATTTATTCGCACTTAGGCCTATTGTATTAAATATTTGCATCTATTGTAACTATAAAGTACGTCATCAACAGAAGCATTTATGAAAAAAAAACTTTTTTATACACAAAATGCCGATCACCGTCGCGCATAGGTTAATAGTCTAACAATTTTCATGGTCAAACACTAAACTATGACTAATCCATTAAACATAAAGCGTTGACATAAACGCCAGTATATAGAAAATAATGGTTGGTTATCTCGCAGTATAATAGCACGACATTAGGCCTATACATCATTTTGTTGACTGTGTAGGAGCAATAGATTAATGCGAATATGCACTCAACAAAGTGAATAGCTTTATTGTGGAAAACGTCATCAGAAATTTGACGATTCAACCACAATAGCAAAATAAATAGCTATATATTATGACATAATAGCCTACTGTATCAAGAAAAAACATTTTTCTTTAGCTTACGCTTTACGCCATAGAATTGTTAAATGGCAATCAGTTACCTTAAAGTCACTGCAGAACAATTAACAATGTTTTACAATGTTAGTAAAAATTGATATCAAACAATCTAAAGCAATCAAAAATGTCTAAAACTGGTAAAGATAATAAAAAAGATTTTTCTGTAAGGCACTTAAGCACAGGACATTTATCCGGCAGCCGTATCAATAACCTAGCGGCTAAGCTTATTCAAACGATGATTGGATATCGAAGGGTGCTTGTAAGTACTGAGCAGTTCGTCGTACATCCGCAGAAACACAACAGCAGTCGGCCAACTGGCAACCTCAACCAAGGAACTAGGTAATCACGAGTATCGCTAATCGGCAAATCAAGTGCTTGCCTCCAGTAGCCTTAAATTCATCGCCAATTTTACACAGTTAGTTAAGGTATGCATTATTGTCACATAACTTTCTAAAATTCGCTAACCCTAACCCTGTCCCTAACGCTAATATTAACCATAATTACTGTAGGGAACTGCGGGTAATGGTAACGATAGCGTACGACTACTGGTGCCGCAGCCCAACGAATTTAGTGAAATCGGCCTCGTTTTCGTTTGACCGCATAAATAGCCCACATGCTATTTTGTAAGGCTCTTTATCCGGCCGCCGGATAAATAGTCACCGCGTTTCTGTAACTAAAAACGCTGTATTATATTACTGCTACGGCTGTTAGCACGGTTAATTCGCTGTTAAAATTCGACGGCGTCTTTCTTTGTTTTGCAACTTTGGCTACAATTTCTCACTCATGTAATGCAGTTTCAATAAGCTTAGGTAGATCAAAACTAAGAACAGCGAGGTGGCGACTGGCGAAAGCCTTCACCGCCAAATTCGCCAATCGACTGTAGACCTGCTGGTTGTTAGCTCAAATGAGGCGCGTCACCAGTGATTGAGTATACTGGATACAGCACTTCAGCGCACACCTTATACGGAATTTCGTGTGCAGCGTTCTGACAGAATACGAAAACGTCCATCTTATACCTACGCGTGCACCAGTAATGACTGGATATAGAAATAAACGCATTAGAACGATGTTTCGGCTATGCGGTTAGTCTGCGAGGAACAGTCTGACTAAGTCGATCCGCAGACGGGTACTGGCCCTCTGCAGACAACAGAAAACATTCTTCATGACTCTTATACTCCGAAGCTATTAACTGTCAATATGACCATGTTGTTACTTTTTATTTTCGATTGATAGGTAGCCGTGTTAATTTGCAATGGGGGTACCATAATGCATGTTAGGCCTATATAACATGATTATGAAACTGTAGTATAAGTTCCAAATCGCTTACTTCGGGTATTTAATATCAACTTTTAAATTGGTTTCATGACACTTCATCGCGCGACAGTTAACCGCAGCGACAGTTAATCGCGTGCAATTTCATCGCGCGACACTTCATCACTTATGGAGCTCGGTGGCCGAGTGGTTAGAGTGTTGGACTCAGGTCAACTTCACCAGAGCGAGAGGTCCTGGGTTCGATTCCTGGACGGACCCCTCAAAAATTGCCAGGCCTCAGGACAGTCAC
>Ga0209367_1011511_pt1 | contig 11716 bp, 7 predicted proteins | sample WorMetLIZISLAND2_FD_187412 | JGI IMG/M metagenome (GOLD analysis project Ga0209367, IMG submission 187412) | Marine gutless worms symbiont microbial communities from Max Planck institute for Marine Microbiology, Germany - Olavius geniculatus... ... | reverse complement strand
CCTACCGACCAATGGACCTTAAGGCTCGGAAAGGACTTTACGTTTTTTTATACTACTTCATGGAATAATTCAGTATGTTTCAATACCAATGACAGTTTATTTAACTAATGCATGCTACAGACACTCAGTTCGACAATTCACAAATGATTCGCACGCAATATAACCATGAAAAGTTTACTGTTATGTGGGACAACTACATTAGTCATTGCATAGTGACATAACTGTCTTCACTTTACTTCCTTAGCTAAATTTAACAATTAAATGTTAATTATGTTTAATATCTACACTATGGCTCTGAATAATGATCAGCCTACAAAATCATGTTCCTAAAGCTGATACAAAAGTAAGGTGTACTGGATACTATCAAAAACTATAGATCTAGAAACTTGATATAACCGCAGAGCCAAACTACAAATCTGCTTGTACACAGTGGTCAAAAAACCAGCAGTTTTGTTGCAACTGCTTCAAAATAACGACTGAATTCCATTTTCCAGTTGCTCATCCACCAGTAAACATGCAAAAACGTGATCAATAAAAATCCCAGCCCACCTAAAGTGCATCGCAATTGTGTGTAAAATTTTGATGTCAGCTTCTGAATTATAATATGAAATGTGATATTTAAGGGGAAAGTTGAGGCCTTTTTATTAACTGATACAAAAATTGATGTTTCACCAAGCAAATGTAAGCAACATGTCAGTGCTGAGGGGAGAAAATGCAGCTTGTCTCCTTCCCACGAAATATGCTACTGCTAACACATACAATGCAGTAAACTAATACTGTCCCCTATACTGCAAGTTGTGCCATTAAACGGCCAGTGTTAACTAGAAAACTTACTATATAACGAGCAGAGATACAAAAATACATGCAACGGCCAAATAAATTCCTAGAGCCGCAAAACAAAATACTACAAAATGGCAACAGAACACAAGTCTTGAAGACTCGCATGGTAACTTGGCATCAGTCGCTTGATAAGCAAACAGCACAAAACAAGCTTCTACTGATTCAGCAACTGTATGTGGTTCATCTGGTTAACAAACCACTGCTGTAACTGTCCGTGGTCACTGTACGTCGTGCACGCTGACTGAGAATGAGTAAAGACTCGCAGAACATCATCTCTGAAGTCTTGCAAACTGCAGTACTTTCTCTTTGCCAGATGAAGCCTTATGCGAGAAAAATCTGCACATGAACAACATCAGCAGCATGCTCAATAATAATCATCTAAAAGACAGAAACAGACAAAGAAAAAGAGAATATATAATGACAATGGGGATGGTAGCTTGCTGGCTCAGTGGTTGGAGCATTGGATTCGTGAACAAAAGGTCACAAGTTTGACTCCCAGGTAGTCGGCTATCAAGTAACAACTCGGGGCAAATTGTTCAAACTGCCTCTGTCACAACTCACTAAGCAGCATAATTTGGTACCAGCCACAGCACCAAGAAGGTAACAGTAGTATACACAGTGTTTCATAAAAATGTTTCATAAAAAGGACACTTTTTTCTTTCTTTCATAATTCACTCAAATGATGATCAATTCACATGATATTTTAACCAGTTATAGCTGAAAGAATACTAATTCAAAATATTTTAACAAAATATGGCAGTTGATTAAATATTCTTTGCTAGTCATGACGTAACGTTGATGTCATAATGTGTCACAGGTACAAGCTTGCTAGTCTCCAACTGGAGTTGTCAGTTGCTACCTTGCTCCAATGGTGAAAAATCTGGTTCGCCGATGACACATTTTTGAAGTCTTACAGTTGCAGCCACAAAAAACGTGCAAAGTGATCGCATTTATGTGTCTGTGGGAACAGCTGGACTTTCACATGTTCGAGCAAGACAGTGCACTAGCACACAGAGCTTGCAAAATGGTTGCATTTTTGGATCGCAAGACATCTGATTTCATGTCCCCATGTTGCTCAGTGCTGACATGATAAACATTTTTCATTAGCGAACCAGGTTAAGTTCACCATCGAAGCAGGGTATCAACTAACAGCACCAGTTGAGACAGGCAAGCTTGTACTCACGACACATTATGACGTCAGAATTACGTCATGACTAGCAAAGAGTAGTAATCAACTGCCACAGTTTGTTGAAATATTCTGAATTAGTATTTCTTCAGCTACACCTGGTTAAATTTTTTTGTAAATTGATCATCATTTGACAAAAACAAAAAGGGGGCCTTTTTTATGAAACACCGTGTATATGATAGGTGAGGCCTACCACCCATATAACTGAGCTGTGTTTGGATGCGTTGTTAGCTCAAGGCTAGCAAATAAAAATCAGCACCAAACCCTAGGGTCACAGAGCTATGAGACTGAGAGGGCAATGTTGACCATGGGTGACTTTACTTGCCTAACACGTGATAATACTATCAACTATTAACTACACAGATGGAAAGTGAAGAATGCAACATGGCAATTTCTCTACATCTTTCCAATGTATACGTATATAATGAGCAAGTAGGTGAACTAACCAAGATGGACGTTGCTGGTAAGAGACCCATTACTCAGCTCCTTTACATTAACAAACAACCAATATAGTTAAGAGTTGATGTATTATAACAGCACAGAATTCAAAAGTAACCACAGACTACCACAATGACATACTTCATTTTTAGGTAAAACTCATCTGTAACTCCACCTTACAGTAGGGTCCAAGGATGGAATTAGAACAGCTGCCGCTGTTGTTGCACGCAACTCTATCAAAACAGTTCGTTTACCTGATAATGCTAGTATTTTTCCTGCTGAAATTCACGCACTGGGCATGGCGCTAGACATCATTCGCCATACAAGAAGCAAAGATTATGTGGTTTTCTCGGACTCTTTGTCCAGCTTACAAGCAATTGAGAGTTGCAAAGTCGAAAATCCACTGATCTTAAAGATCCTGAAGGATCACAACCAACTCATTAACAGTGGTAAATCTATAACTTTTTCCTGGATTCCCAGCCACGTGGGTATTTGAGGAAACGCCACCACCGCTAAGGCAAGACTGGATGTTGCCATCGCCAACATGAGATTTCCATTTAGTGATTTATTAACTTGTGTCAACCAGTTGTGTGTTAAAGAATGGCAACAATTGTGGAACCAGTGTACATCAAATAAACTAATACTGTTTTTACACTGACTTCTGATAATAGATGACGGATTTGTAATCATAATACCCCCCCAAACTAAAACCACGACAGAACAAATCTAAACGTCTCTTGAAACTACTAACACTGCATGCCAATACAACATCATCAGGTAGTGAGTTCGATACCTCAACTAATCTGTTTACAAAAAAAAATGCTAACGCACGTCATATTTACACAACTGAAGCACCTGTTTAAATCTGTGTCCCCTGGTATCATAAGACAAACATAGATTTATACTGCAACTGTAACACAAAATTGGTATCATACTTATTATTTACATATTTATATAACTGAATCATATCCCCTCTTAATTGCCTATAGCGTAAAGTTGGCAATTGCAAAACATGTAATCTTTCTTCATAAGAATGACTGGATAGACCCCTAATTAATTTTGCTGCCCTCGTTTGGACTTTTTCAATTTTTTCTATATCACACATCCTTCTAGGAGCCCAAACAGCATAAGCATATTCCAAGTGTGGTCTTACCAAACTTTTATACAAAACAATAAAGCATTCCCGAGATAATTTTCGTAAGTTTCTTTGTATAAGTCCCAACATCGAATATGCTTTATTGACTATATTGCTAATATGTTGATCAAACAACAAAAGAGGATCAAACAAGACTCCAAGATCTTTATACGACTCGACCTGCTCAAATGGAACAAATGGGCAAAGCATTAAAAACCAAAAATAAACATCTGTCAAGATTCCATATAATCGCAGTTTCAGTAACCAAAAGTTAATCCATTTATTCCTGCTGTGTAAATGATGACCTCTTACAAATGACAGACCATACCTCAAGATGCTTCAGCAGATGTGAAGACTCCACCCATTGTCTGATGCTGACTGCTGGCTGTTGGTCTGACAACAGCTTACGATCTATGCACTCCGGACAGATGTATGCGGCCATTAGTTCCACCTGACTAGCACTGACCCCAACACAGGAGCCATGGAACCATCGCAAACACGTATCGCAGCCGATGTAAAATCTGGTCATTGGCAAACAGTTCATATTTTATTTCAAACAACATACGTGAATGCACATTTTCTGAGCCAAACTGGGTTAGCCAGCTGCCATCTTAATGTCTACCCTCTATTTGCTCAGTGGCCTAACATTGCCTACCATCCGGAAAAGCATGCCACCCATTACCCAGAAATAAGACATCACATTGTTCAGTCAAACCACCAGGTTGCATCTTTGATATCCTTTGACTATTTACATGCAACTATTCCAGTGTGATTTATGATAATGACAATGAAAATTGCCAATAACAAAAAATGAACAATTTAACAATAACAAAAACCAAAAATTACTTTAAAAATAAAAACAATAACGAAAAAAATAATCACAATAATCTGCAATGACGTATTGCAAATGTCTTCTGTTTCACATGTAAGCATGGCTTTACACAACAAATCAATAAAAAAATCAACAATGGATTGCACGTGCTTCCATAACCCCAGATACTGTAATGTGATGTTGATGTTCACTGACTGAGCAAAATGCTATAACATTTGTGACTTAAAACCATGACTACAGATACAAAACATACCGAGATGCATCGTATGGTGTCTGACAGATGCAGTGAAGTTCCCCTATTTCAGACTGGAAACTGTTGCTGCTGCAGCTTGGGCAGACAAAAGATATCTGGTTCGGAACATTGTCGGGACGCACTCCGACGCATGACCCATGGTACCACTTGGTGCACACACTGCAGCTGACGTAAAACCTGCCACCCATCACATACAGCACGCTATCTCCAGGTGGCCACAAAGTTAAAGGTAAAAAGTTAAATCGCCGATAGTCAACAGGCCCTCTCACAGCTCTGTGACTGATGCGAGCGGTGATCATCTCCTTTACCAAAGCCCCAGGCCGGCAGTGTGCCACAGACGCCTCGTCTGTCGTATGGGATCACACAGTATTACCTGCCACCCAATACGGGCAAACCCGTCCCTGCATTATATACGGGAGGAGGGCCAGACCTCCGCATATTACTGCCGTAACCTTCCCGTCGGTGAACCCGTTACCAATTTGTACTGCTTGTGAACAGAGGCACATGTGTGTGAACAACTTGCCCAAGGTTGTTACCTGGCAGTGCCTCAGCTTGGAGTTGAACCTGCAACCTCAGTGTTACAAGTATGGCATGTTACCATTACACCACCAAGCCACCAAGTAAGTGAAAAAAATTCCCAGACGATACAAAGCTTTTTCAAAGCTATAAACTTACTTTTCCATAGGTTATCACAAGAAAAAAAATAATTGTAATAATGGTAATCTGAGGAAGCACTGAAAATTCCCCCACCAGATTCAGGGGCAGATCCCCAACTGCAAACGTATTTTTAAAAAGCCTTTTTGCACCCCAGAAACATCTAGTAATATTATTTACTTCTTTTATAGTTTTTCCCTGAGGTTGCACAAAATTCCCTGAGTTTTCCAGGTTCATTCCAAGTCTGTGGCCACCCTATGTCACCTACTAGCCAGCTGCATAATACATGTTTTCACACAACAGATCAATTGTTAACACATGTTACGAGTATGTAGGTCTTATACTGTTGTTGTTTTACTCAGCTAACGATTTTTCACTGTTACATTTAACGACAGAATGTGTATAAACCATATAACACATTAATAAATAGATAAATAAAATACAATGACGAAATCGACTACAGGACCCCCACTTTAAACAGTTAAATTCATCCCCTGCTACAACAACAACTATTACTACTAGTACTACCACAGCCATCTTTGAGGACCATTGAAGCAAAACTTACACAAGCTGTATCCAACATCCAACAAACAGCATCATTCTGCTGAAGACTGCTACTGTCATTAACAGCATTCTAGTATCACAGCTTCTTCAAAATGATACAAAAAATAATAGAACAGAAAAACTAACGATGCACCATGATACTAGCAATATTGGCAGAACACTGCATAGAAAATCGTAGCACATCACAACTTGTCTTTACAGTGAAAATGGACAAGCAAAAGTCGATACCTGGTTTCATCATACGGCGTGTGACAGATGCAATACAGCTGAGTGTGACTGACATCATGTGTAGTTGACTTAACGCTGCATCTGCTGACCGATCTATCAGCAGTGGTAGAAGACCGCTGAACAGTGACAGCTGCCGTGACTGAAGTGGAAGGGTCACGAACGGTAGAAACAGGAGACGTGGGGACGACATCGGTGACAGGAAATAACAGCGGCATTTCATCGTCACTATCAACGCTGCTGCTGCTAGTGTCGGAAGTGTCTTTGTCAAGCTGACTCTGGACACAACACATCAAACACCAATAAAAATATAAAAAAGAAAACTCTAAACAGTTCTCGATAAATTAACAACTGTTCTTGCTCATCTGCTGACTAGTTAAATACAAACAGGACTTCAATGTTGAAACACTGTAGCCGACAAGTTATAAACAAACAACAAAAATCATGCACCGAAAACAACAAACTGAACTTATGAAAGACCCAGAATACCATAACAGCTTCAACCGCTTGCTGTGTTGAATACCGGCTTCGCTTTGCAGACCGACCTGATGAAGGTCTATTCCTGCACATGTAACAACAACACAGCTCACGCTCACGCTAACAACATGCAATGTAACATACAGGGTGGGCCAAAAAAGTGGCACTTTACTTTTGTCAATATCTTCGCCAATTGTTGAACGATTTTCAAATTTTTTTCACTGGCACACTCTGCGAACAATTTGCAATAACGTGATGATTACATATCCCACCACACTGTAAACGCATCTCTACACTACCTTGTGAAATATCAACGAAATATGCATACATAACGATAATAACAAACAAACATTTTAGTAAAATTTTTAAAAAACACTTCAGACCAACATCGCAGTGAATGGTCTGTATGACACTAGACTGTGTGGGTATAACATAGTGTAGTGTCATACGAATCATTCATTGCAATGTTGTTCTGAAGCATCTTTTTCATTTACCTTAATTTTTCTTATTATAGTTAGTTTTTGCTTACATTTATATTTCACAAAGTGGTGTAGAAACATATTTACCATGTGGTGGGATATATAATAATCACATTATTGCAAATTGTCTGCAGAATGTGCCAGTGAAAGAATTTTAAAAAGTGGTCAATAATCGGCGAAGATATTGACAAAAGTAAAGGGCCACGTTTTTTATGGCCCATGGTGTATAATGGCAAATCTCCACAGCACCAGTGTACTCGACAAAGTGCAATATTTTCACAGCATGCCATGTGCCATGTCAATGCTACGCTTCAATTCAGTCTCACATTTTCCACTGCAAATGGTCCTTCATTTACATTCCAACTTCTTTCCACCTTTATTCTTTTCTGACCTCAAATTACTGGCACTGCACTATTAGATGAACAAGAACATATAACAGTTGTCATATGATATCATATAATTCAAAACTAAATTGGGTGATCAGATATGGCTAAGTTCCATACTAAGAATTCAACACTTATAAGGCACCATGGCCAGTCACAACCAAGGTATCGAAAGAAAGCAGCCAAACATAGGCCAGGCCAGTTACGTCATTTGGTCAACAAAAAGCTATGACTAGCCTGTCATCACTAATAACTGTTCGTTTTCGCTGACTGCCACAAGAAGACACGTTCACCGATACAGCACTGATAGCATTCGGCTTTTTGTCTGCAACACATCACAATAATAACTGCAAAAATACAAACAGAAAATTCACTCATTAAAGACAGTTATGCAACAATCAAAGCTAAATAACATAATAATGTCTATATGTTTTCTGAAGCACCGACTCTAACCCAGTCTTCGACAAAATTTGCATAATCGTCAATTGTATATTAGACCAGAGAATCTGTGATGCACAGCCAGTCCAATGCCAGAGCTACATGGTTACCTTCCCATCACCCCTTGGCCAAAGCTAAACTGTATTGCTTTGTGACAGAGATGTGAACAACTTGCCTCAAGTTGTTACTTGATAGCAGCTCAGCCATGAAAATGTAACTGCAGTAACATGTCATTCATACTTTATTTATTTATTTTATTTATACTTTATCTTGCCCTTGTAATTGGTTTCTGTGTTACAGAGCGTTAGAAATTGTCAGTGTTATTATTATAATCATTATTACGTGCTGGAAGCTAGTCATATCAGTCGTATTATAACAATTCATTATCAAGTGTGCTGAACATGCTATATTGCCGGTCTGTCGATTCAAAATGCTCTTGCAAAGTATCTTAAATGCAGCACACCCTCTATGTCTAGTTTTAGATTATGTTCTACTAGCACAGCGAGCACATTCAGGGCTATTTACAGTTAACATGCTAAATAAATTAGTGACTTACTTAACAATTCCACAATGAACAACTAAAGCCAAGACAAGAAAAAAGCACATGAAAAAAATTTCAGATAACTTCTACTCATACCAACCGTTAGTGGACTTCGGCAATATGAGAGACTGAAAATGATTCAATCCGCCGGCATTGGCATGAGAAGAACATGACGGTGATGATGTATTGCTAAGATCAGCATCAGCATCTGTTGCTGCAGCTTGCTGCTCACTTGAAGCTGTCGTTATAATCTTCATGTGACCATTAGGCAGAGTGACCAGTCTCTGGTCTGTTTCAACCAAACAACCAAAAATGTAACATTAGTCAGCATGCTCCCTGAAGTACAATATTGAAATAATTAGGCAAAAAATGAAACTGTGCTAGAGATACGTGAATTTCTGCCACAGATAAAAATTATACGAAAAAATCTAATCTACCAAGAAATGTTTGTGAATAAAATAAATATCTTAAACTACAACTGAAATACTCTTGGAAGTTGTAATATGACTGCATTGAATATCTCAGTGGTTTTACTGTGCCTATTTATTTATATAATTTCCTGCAAGGCAAGGCAAGGCATATGGCAACTTTTGGCATCTTGGCAGACATGACTCCTGTGCCTGCCCTCCCCCTGAATTCACCTATGCTGCTGAGACTATATAGCAGATATGGAAAGTATTGGCTTGTCCCATAAACATGATAAACATATGGTTCAGTAAAATCTGAAAAACAGGGGCAACCAGATAACCTGGATTTACTTGGTAAACGAATATCGAAATGGTATGCAGGCATGTTTACACTATGTGAAAAACAACTGTTGGTGAAGACACAAACAATTTGTAACAATAAATTATCACAGCGTCACGTAGTAAAAACGTGCATCAACTGACCTGGGCGTAGGCCAGTCACTGTCCATTTTCCTGAAGCATCTCTCACTGCACGCAGACTCTGCTGAATGCTTAGCAATCGATTCTTAGATGAACCTAACACCATTCACAACTACAGTTATCAATCAGTGGGTTGGTGGCTCAGCGGTTAAAGCGTTGGATACGAGACCAAAAGGTCAACGGTTCAATGCCCAGCCAATACGCTACCAAGTAACAACCTTGAGCAAGTTGCTAACCTAATGTGTGCTCAGGCCAGCTCAGCCTACTACCCTCTGTGGGATGGGAAATAAGCAGTAGGTTACGGGCTATGGGGTAAAGACTTAGTGTGGCTAATTAGGATGGTGGTATGTCTGCTAGCTGCAAACCGCGGGTCCAATTGTTCGCTGATGCGAGCAACAGATGGCCGCATAGTGTGCTGTGGTATCATTAGCTCATGCCAATCAGCTGACACTTCCAAGACTGCAAAAGTGCTTCTGGTTTAGAATCTGTTCCATGTAAGAAGTGCTATAGAAAGTACTGGACTTAACCTTTATCTTTACCTTTAATAGCATGCAGCTAGTTTCATAATAACAGCATAAATAATAAGAATATTAACAAAACTAAAACCAACACAAGAAGTATATTTCTACAGTTTTAAAAGCAAGTACACCGTGGGCCATAAAAACACGCCACTTTACTTTTGTCCATATTTTTGCCAATTATTGACCAATTTTCAAAATTCTTTCACTGGCACATCTGCAGACAGACAACTTGCAATAATGTGATTATTATATATCCCACCACATGGTAAATGCATTTCTACACTAGCTTGTAAAATATAAATGTAAGCAAAAACTAACGATAATAACAAAAATTTAGGTAAATGAAAAAATGCTTCAGATCAACATTGCGATGAATAACTCGTATGACACAGTCTAGTGTCGTACAGACCATTCCCTGCAATGTTGGTCTGAAGTGTTTTTTCAACTTTATCAAAATGTTTGTTTGTTATTATCGTTATGTATATATATTTCATCGATATTTCACAAGGTAGTGTAGAGACGCATTTATGGGGTGGTGGGATCTATAATAATGGCATTATCGCAAATTGTCTGCCGAGTGTGCCAGTGAAAAAATTTGGAAAATCGGTCAACAATTGGCGAAGACATGGACAAAAGTAAAGTGGCAGCAAGTTTTTTGGCCCACCCTGTAGTACCAGTAGTAGAGGTACTTAATCAAGCAAGCAATGAAATTATATTATAAAAGTATAAAAATGACTGCACCAAGTCAGTAATGGCTGAATCCAGTTGCCAACACGTTGCAAGTTGAGATGTCCCAGGCATTGATAGCAAATTACGTCACCATATAAGCAATGATTACACACGACACAAATCATTTTCTGAACAACTTTTATGTTTGGTAACCTGACCTTTGACTGAAAAATCCCACCATGTTATGACTGAAGTTCCATTAATAATTCTACTAATAATAAGACAATTTTAAGGCATCAAAATGACAAAAGCACCAAAAAATGCTGTCCTCATAAACGAATATATGCCATAAATACACATTTTACTTCAATTAATCTGCTCGGACACAAATATTATCTTCAAAATACAATGCACAATCCTCTGCTCAAATTCCGAAAAATAAACAAATATTAATATAACACTGACACGATTATGCAGCCAGTAAACAACTCTTACCTGGCAATGTCCGACGAAAGAATGGAATATTGCTGTTAGTACGAGATGTGAATGACTTCAGGTAGGATTTCTAAAAAACAAGAAAACAATGTCAATAAAAAATGCAATGTGAAATTTGCAAAATCAGTCCCATGCCATAATGCATAACTTACCCGGTCCTCGTTTTCGTATGTGACATAGAAACAGTACATCCACAGCAGCCGCACACAATGGAAGCAGTGCGATGTACACTTTTGACAGCATATGGCATGCACACTAATGCACTATCACTCAATCACTATATACACATACACACATTCTTCATCACTTCCTTGCACTCAACTGTGTCTTGGTCTAGTGCTACTATGTTCTTAGCAACATTCCACAACACTAGTTTAGACGTTCTAACAAACGACAATTGAATATGTTCATATCCGGTACAGAACATCTTAAAAAACCAGTAACCTGGGGCAAAATTTTCGAAACTTCTTAGGAAGATCTTTGGAAGACTTCTTTTCCAAAAAAAGTATGCAGATTTTCTAAACTTATTTGGAAAATGTCTTTGGAAGAATTTGAGAAGATCTTCCAAAGAAGATTTTGAGAAACGGTGCGCAATTTTCGAAACTTCTTTGGAAACTTCTTAGGAAGAATTTAGGCAAATATATAGGAAAGCACTAACCTTGTCCTACACGGAGAAAGCTGTGTAATAAAACGAAATTT
>Ga0209367_1011510_pt1 | contig 11717 bp, 3 predicted proteins | sample WorMetLIZISLAND2_FD_187412 | JGI IMG/M metagenome (GOLD analysis project Ga0209367, IMG submission 187412) | Marine gutless worms symbiont microbial communities from Max Planck institute for Marine Microbiology, Germany - Olavius geniculatus... ... | reverse complement strand
GAGCAGCAGTTGTGGAGCCTGTGGGTCGGAAGGCGTACTGGTCTGTAAAATCTAGTGCTGCGGGCGGAGTTAGGAGAGCTGGATATAAAAATTCTTTGACAACAATACGTTCCATGATCCGAGAGAAGATTGATGTATTGGATATTAGTCTAAAGTCTGAGTGGCTTGTGGGAGCGGCTACTTTAGGCACAGGGCATATAGAAGCTTGCTTCCACTGCTGCGGGACTGTGGAGTTAGACAGAGATAAGTTAAACAGCCGCGCCAGAGGTTTGCAGAACACAGATGCACCCAGCCGGAGATACCATGCAGGCAATTGATCTGAACCGGTGGCGGTAGCCCGTAGACTAATTGTTGAAGCGCGCGTTATTTTTCGCTTTTTGACAATAAGCATAAAATTAGACCTCCCTTTTCGTACCTTTGCATGATTTTTGGCACGTTGCGTTTGCACAGCAAACGTAGAAACTTGTCCGCAGGAAGACCGTCTACTGAAACGATTTTTCCTCGACGCCAAGTACTTTCCAACGTCACGGCCGGTTGCAAATGCCTCAGAGAGCGTTTACGTTCATTTCGCGGTGAAAAACTTCAAAACATTCAAACTAGTGAGTCAGAGAATCGTTCAAAATATTCTACTCGTGGATGCGGCATTTGAAAATTTTGTAAATTGATTGAATAACTTATTGATTGATTTGAAAATTATTTCGCGGATATATGGGCACAGGCTTACTTTTGCAATAAATTTATACCGCACAATTAACAGTTTACCACATATCAAAGAAGTTTCGGAACTATCTAAAAACGCAGTAGGCCTAAACTGTATAGTCTAACTAGTATTCTGTGTTACTGATCATAAAATAATGATTATGGTAGCACCACAAGTCCCTGAGGGAAAAGATACAAATCGTGGGTACGTACTATATATAAAATCAAAACGCTGTAGACGCCGAAAGGGTGGAACGTAAGAGGAGAAAGGAAAATTGGGAAAATATCAAGGGAAGGAGATGTAGGCCTACTTTATTCCCCAAACATTTGAATTTTTTATTTTCAAATTTTGTGCTCTGGTGGAATTTCAGTTGCCGTTGGTGCACTGTACAAAGGCCATCTACGGCTTTCAAACTAAGTGTGATTTCTACATAAGGTTGGTTTTATTGAAGCATTAGTACAATAAAGACATCACCTTTCAGCAAAACATTATCATATGTTATTGTATTTTGACTGTATTTTACATCGTAGTTTTAGGATGTTATTGTGTGTTTAACGTGTCGTCTATTGTTTTGTGTCATCGATTGTGAAACAATGATTTCGCAATAAATAAAATAATAACAAACATTTAAATAATGATAGGAAACTGCTATCAGCACAGCTAGCCAAAAACGGTTACTAAACTGTCGCTGTTTTGCTAAATTTGTAGGCTATGAAGAGAGAAACAACCGCCGTAATGCTTAGATTACTCTACGTAAGTATCGACTGATTCATGAAATCGCCGGACTATGCAAATTAAGTTATTTGACCAAAGGGCATCACAAAGTCATTATAGAAAAGGTTATACAAGCCTGTTTTCCGAAAACACAAAATTTGGGGATGCAAATTAAATCGGCTATTCGTGGAAAATTACTGGCAAAATTAAAATTTAAAAAAAAATATTTTTTGCCTAAAATTTGAAGGTGTCTGTAGAAACTTGCAACTTTCTGTCCGAACTGCTTTTACGCGTTTCAGCTATCGTCAAGGCGTCCGTTTCTCTGTCCGTCCGTCTGTCTGGCACTGTATCACAATGCTGTATACCGTACGCCGTGGACGCCGTAGGAACACCAAAAAGTATGCGTGAAAATCATCATTGCTATAGGTGACGGATCGCAACTCGCAAGCCGATAATGTCGTTACAGTTACTGTTGCGTCTGCTGAATATGGTGCGTATTGTGACGATGGCGTGCAGGGTTGGCATGATTACAAGTTGACGTGGAACGAAAGTGAATACGGCGGAGTACGCAGCATACGCGTGCCTGCTACCAGCATCTGGACACCAGATGTCTTCCTAGATAACAGGCAGCGACTTTGGTTTATTTTTTGTGCTTTATACATTATGTTTATGAAAATAGAGTGACGGTTAGAGTTAACGTTAGGGTTAGCGTATTTCACAGATTTACGTAGCGATAATGCACACCATAACCAAACGTGTATCATTGGTGATGAATTCGAGTGTGCTGGAGGCAAGCACTCAACTTGCCGACTGGCGATACCAGTGATTGTATATTGCAGCAGAGACACGGCCTTAGCGAGGCTCCTATATACGTACCGGCTAACGACGCGGTTGGTGGTGTGGCGTAGCGGTAACGCGTTGTGTCCTATAAACGAAATTAACCTACGCCGGACCGGGTTAGTAGGCCTACTTAGATGGGTGACTGCCTCCGGGCAGGTATAAACCATTTCGGTATGTGACCAGCCGCCTAGGTCGACTTAGCCTACCATCCCTCTGGGGTAGGTAAATCGAGTACCGACCTATCTGGCTGGGGTTAAGGCGGGGCGCGTTCACCTGTGTCGGGTGGCAGGTAACATTGTGTTGATTTATACGTCTGTTACGCTACGGTATCTCTGAGATGGGTTTTCTATGAAAACTATAGCATTTAACCATAACCATTTAACGGATGAGTAAATAGCCGGCCCCTGTATGATCGGATTTTCATTTGACAGCTAGGCGTGCTGTACGGCCGCTGTCTCTTCTGTCGGCCACGTGCCCGGAAACGTTTAGTCCATTCGTGACGAATGTCTTTCGGTTGCAACGCAACGTGACGAATGAATTAAAACGTCTCCATAGGTCTGCGTCAGTTTGAACATTTTAAGTGAGCCTAAAGTAAATATCCTGTGCATTATTATTGTCATATAAAGCTTATGATTTTAACTACGTATGATAATATTGCTATGTTAGCAACGAAGAAGCAGGTTCGCAGATAATTGACAAGAGAACGGCACCGTCCGTGTTTGTGGGTTCAAACGGTCACTGTATATGGGTTACTCCAGGCCGTTACTCAACGGTGTGTACTGTAGACATATCGCGTTTTCCGTTCGACAACCAGACGTGTGAATTTGACTTCTACTCGTACATGTACACCGGGCTTGAGCTGAATGTCACGTTTGCCGGGTTCGCGAAGAGAAAAATCACCGAGAGCGGAGAATGGAACATTGGTAAGTTTACGCCGTCACGCTCTTCTTCAGTCGCTCCTGACACACCGACGCTCTGAAAGCAATTTTGCACTAAACAAAAACTAATAGCATGTTATAGCTGGAACTCGACTTCAGATTTTCCCCTTTCGTAAGAGCCATGATGTGTCATTAAATCCCACAAGTGTCTCTGGCCAGTGGCCAGATGACATCTGAATCTGTCAAACACTTTATGCAGGGTGCAAGATTGTGAAAGATTGGCAGACGACAGAGAGACAGATGGACCACGCCACGGTGAAATGCGCAGGAATAGGCGGAATCGCTTGCGCTGCAAGGGCTTACAGTAAAAACGACGACAAGCGGCATGGTGAATAAAGCACTCTATAATAGGGGCGTCATAATCACACATGTAACAAAAGCTGAATGAAAACTATGTAATCAGTACGAACATTAGACAACTAACCGGTCATTTTATTTTTCGGTTTTGCTGCAATATTAGAACGGCGAACATTTATTAAGCAAACGACAGCTATACAGATTCATAGACTGTGGGTTTGCTATGAATGTTATTATTTATATTTTATGATATTTTTAACGATTATACACAATAATATCTGGGTAATGACGAACGGGTTGAAACCACTTCACTTGTCGTCGCTGTTATTGTAACCAGTACTCCACTAGTTCGACTTCTCATGGACTTGCCGGACAACGAGTCGTACATCAAGCCGTAGGCCTACAATGCCGCGGAGTTGTTGTTTGATTTGTCTTACAACATATCGGCAACAAGTTGAAGAAAGTGGAATTTGCGCTTAACGTTCGTCGTGTCGAGTAGAAAACGGCGATGCGCTGCTACGTATGCTATTGTAACGCACGTGCTTTGTGGCATTCCCGGCTATTGCTGGACACTCATTGCAACGCCGTTCGGTCGTTCGCGCTTGAAAATAAGTCCGCTCGTCCGTCCGTTTGTCCGTCTATCAGTCTCTTCAGCTGCTCTCTGCCATTGTGTTATTTTAATTCATATGTTGAATATACAAAAAAATTATTGGTTTGCAGTATTGTGTAAGGGCGACTAAGTCTCTAGCCTGTTGACAGTAATTATTACGCTATATTTGGCCGTAATGTGCCATGCAAATTTTGGGGGTCGAGACACACATGTTGGAAGAACAGGTGGTTGTAGATGTAGATGGTCGGCGATGGTAGACCTACCGTTGGATAGGGCATTGATAAATAGGCTCCCAACCATTCCGCTAACTGAAGCGGTTTGGCCACAGTTCCCAATGCAAGTATTTGGGATGCATACAGTACCCCGTTTGGGGGAAATGGAGGAGTTGTAGGGGGTTCGACTTTGTACCCCAGGGTAGCCGTCGAGAAACTCCATTAATTTTGCTTGTTTAGACAGTTTTCCGGTAAGACGTACATTGTGCAGCTTAGCCATAAATCATGCGTTACAGACAGACAGATAGACAAACCGACATATCGTACCCAAGGCTTGACTTAACGGTCGGCCAAAAATCGTTCAACGTATGATGACATCAGAATAACAGTTGTTATTTTGTTTTTGGACAGTGGCTTAGCCAGAAATGCGAATAGAGGCCTTGCTTCCATTTCCATTCCATTTTTTTTTGTTCCTTTTTCGTCTCATTTTCGTCTTTATGTCTTCCTCTTTCTTTTAGTGTCTTCCTTTCTCTTTTGGTTGGCGGTGTGGCGTAGTGGTAACGCGTTGAGTCAAATCAACGAAGTTACTCTACGGCGGGCCCGGTTAGTACTTGGATGGGTGACTGTTCACGGTACGAAGCCAAGCCAACTAGGACGACTCTGCCTTCTACCCTACGTGGGATGGTAAAATGAGTACTGGCGGTGGTTACGGCCATCGCTAGGAAAGAAACGGCGAGTTCTGTGTAATAGTAGCCTAAACCCTGTGGTCAGGACTGCTGGTATACCGACCCAGTCGGTTAAAGGCGCTGGTTGTTAATTAGAGCCGGCCATCCGGCTGACTTGGGTTGTATGCTAGCTTAATTGGGTTTAACCCTCGCCGGCTCAAAGCATTAAAAGAAGATGAGCTTCCTCGCAAAGAACCTAGCTGTCTATGCGAAATTTTCTTCTTCTCTTCTTCTTCTGTCCCTCCCCTTAGAACAAAGACTTCTAAAATCCAGTTAGGAGGCCTGGGGGCGCTGTAAGCTTTATAGCGAGGGGCGGAGCCGCAGCCGAAATCGAACGTAGTGCTTTGTAGATTTTTAAAAATGAGATTTAATAGCAACAATAATATTCTGTTCTTTTTCTGAGAATTAACTGTCCAAATTGGCACATTTGATGCAATTTAAACGTGCGCTTATGTTTTTGTCTCAGGGATAGAGGACTGGGTTCCCTGGACCACCCCTGTAGCTACGTCATTACAATGTGTAGTGAAATGAATACGATGATTATGTACCTTAAAATCCGGCTTGGCTTTGTGTAGATGTTCAGTTTGAGCGTATAGTTCGTATAATCCGAGGAGATCCGTACATCCGGATAGCATACACAGTACATCTTCAGCGTCGTTCACTCTATTACGTCATCTACGTTATTCTTCCCACGACTGTTATCTCATTCATGAGTCTACTGGCCTTTCTACTGCCTTCCGACTCAGAAAGGATCGGCTTTGGTTTGTATTGTATCGGTTATAGGCTAAAAATTGTACACGTTGTCCCCAAAACCAGGACTTTCTATTACTTTTAAAATAACTCCAACAATCCTGGTTTAGTATCGTCATATTTTGGTACAAGAAATCGTCATACACCGTGTCTCAAAAACACGTGCCATTTTTATTTTTAATTACTTCGTGAAACATTGACCGATTTTGATAATTTAGGTTCGACTGCTTTTACTGCACCGCATTGAAGCGGAAAATGTACAAGTAATACATGTTCGTAAACACATAAACAAATTTAGTCTTTAACTGCGAACTTTTTACATATTACTTCACTTATTTTTGACTACTTTAAGCTACACTGTATATAATTCATTTAACATACGAGTGTAGCTGAGATGATTGGCATATTGTGGACATCGTGTGCATAGGTATTACGCTGTTACTGTCGATCACGGTTTTTCAGCTAGTGATTGCCGACAAGGTGCCGGAATCATCAAAATCGATTCCGCTTCTCGGTATGATGCGTCATAATATGCAAAGTCGTCCATGAAGAGTAAGCTTTTGCATTCGCATACGTTTGCAACTTTATCAAATAGGACTCATCAATGTTGATAATAATAAATTTTTTTTCACCAGCCTCATTATGGTGGCAAAACCTCGAATAGCCTATAATCTGTCACCTCAAAACACGTTGCAAAATCCAGCGGCATCGTAAAACGGTCGTATGCTAAAAAATAGGCAGGGCAACGGGCACGAAGTTGTAATTTTTTGACTGCAAATTTTTTACGGAATTTTGTCAGACAGCTGCACATTTTTGACCGGGTTCTCAAAGTTTTAATTATGCTCATAACTGTCTTTAGCATCGAAATTTTTAGCTTTAAATTTGCATATTTTTGGACAAATTTTTCGTACAAATAGAAAATTTTTTCCAAAAAATTCCAACAGCCCAAAATTTAGGGAGGAGTCATTTGCCGACAACGACGTTATTGGCAAAATCTAGTCAGCTTAGGCCTGTATACTACCAGTTGCAATTAAGCTTACTGTTCGCAGAGCTTGCCATTTGAGGCGATCGATTGCCAAAAAAGTCCGCCAGGCGGCGCTCAGTAATTTTTGGTCGCCGGATAGACGCAAATGTGCGATTGTAATCACTCTGCCATCGTTTGGTAATATTGAGAAGCGTGCTTCTTGGAAAAGTTGAGGACTAAAATTGGAAATTTTTTACCTAATATGTTGCTAGAAGATGTGTCTTGATCTTACAATGCTAATACGAGCGTATAGGCCTATGTTTCCCTCGTAATTGATCGCCGACTATGTCCGGCGCGATAAATTTTTTTAATCGTCTCTCAGTCTTATTTTCAAATAGTAAACCCTGATTGTTCGTAGCTTATGTGTTTGCAGCGGTCTATGTCGGCATGAGTATGCTGATATGCACACTTTCACTGGCGTTGAACATTTTCATCATCAGCATTTATCATCGCTCGCCGGACCACGAAATATCTAAATGGGTTTTTCTGCATGTTTACATTCGTGAATGTTTTATTAGGCTACCCCGCATGTGCGTGATCGTGCTATATTTAGCAGTGGCACACCGAATGGAATTGCAATTAATTTTTAATTACTTCGTGAAACATTGACCGATTTTGATAATTTAGGTTCGACTGCTTTTACTGCACCGCATTGAAGCGGAAAATGTACAAGTAATACATGTTCGTAAACACATAAACAAATTTAGTCTTTAACTGCGAACTTTTTACATATTACTTCACTTATTTTTGACTACTTTAAGCTACACTGTATATAATTCATTTAACATACGAGTGTAGCTGAGATGATTGGCATATTGTGGACATCGTGTGCATAGGTATTACGCTGTTACTGTCGATCACGGTTTTTCAGCTAGTGATTGCCGACAAGGTGCCGGAATCATCAAAATCGATTCCGCTTCTCGGTATGATGCTAGAATTATTAGAATTTATTATAAGCTAGAAGCAGAGTAATTAATCTCACAATAATTTAGTTACGACACTAATGTGTGACAAGCTCTCGGAATTCGAAGCTGCATAAATGCATGAATCCGAAATATTTTTAGCCGACCTTACTTAAGCAACGGTCGAGCTATTGGCATGGTTGTCGTCCGTCGTTTGTCTGTCTGTCCGTCTGTAACGAATGTAACCTGGCTAACGTGTAGGTGATAGGAAAAAACTTTTTACACAAGTCTGTGTTTTACTCGGGCATGCAAAATATCAACCATTTAGTTTAAGTGAAACATTTTCAAATTGAGGGTTGAATAGAGGGGGTAAACATTCAATGGAAAATTGGCTATATCTCGGAAAGAGTGAAAGACACGGCCAATAGGCAGTGGCATATTGGCTTCGACCTTAGATGACCTTGAAGATCACTGAAAACCAGTACGGTTGGCTATCCTATCGACAGCTGGGCGTCTTGTGAATTTTTTGTTTTGTTTTTCGGTGACTTAATGCCTACTGACAGAACTCTGACAGAACTCACGGATTACCGACCAGCTCGTATTTTTAGAATCTAATGACGTGTGCAACTTGGTAAAATGTTGTTCAGCATGGCTTTTATGCGCACTAGGAATAATATGTAGGCCCCCTATAAGCTAACTTTTTAACTTACTTTTTTACTTGCACAAAATTGTTTACAGCGAAGCGTGATTTCTGAAAAAACGTGCAAAGCGACTAAAATGAAACAAATCGAATCGAAACGAAATAAAATGAAATGATAGCCATTTCAGTTTATTTGCTTTCATTTCATTTCAGTTAAATTTAGTTCTCTCGCTTTGTACGCTCTTTAGTAACGCACTTTCTGTGTCACGTGACCGGCAGGTGCGTGTTTTGATCTGTGATTGGCTGGCCTGGCTGCTGCGTCTGAAGAGACCGAAAAATGACGTCATCGTCGGTCTCAAGGCCGTGACAGACATGCACCCAACTCAGTCTCACAATCACACCGAGGACAACGAGGTTTGTAGTTAAACCGTAACGTCTTTCACTCATCCTATAGTGATGACACACTGGCCAGTTTCTGGTGCCAGTTTCTGGTAGGCTACCGGTCGACTGGAACCAGAAACTGGCCAGTGTGTCATACTTTTTGTTGCCTGTTTTTGGCGCCGGTTTCAGGCCAGAAACTGGCTAATGTGTCATCAACTTTAGGCAAAGTATAGACCCAAAACAATAAAGAGTGAAGGCTGATTAAGGCAGTTGCATGTCTGCTGGCTGTACTGCATAGACTGGCGCGGGCAATGGATGGCCGCAGAGTGCACTGCGGTATTATTAGCTCATGCCAATCAGCTGCCACTTTCGAGATTGTAAAGCGCCTCTGGTGACCTGTAGTCTGGTCCGTCGCAACACCGCACCGGACCGACCGCACCGGACGCCCGGTGCGGTGTTTCGTCGGACCCACCTGGTCATGAGTCTGACTCGTGTTAGAAACGCTGTATTGAGTATTCAGTTTTACTATTTCTTGTTAGCAGTTAGGCCTCCGTTTTTGCAGACACTTAAGGGCACACATGTACAGCGCTTCTCTCGTGTTTAACTATTCAGCGCTTTTTTAACCTCACATTTTTACACCTTAGACGCTGCTATTGAATTGTGTTTCAACATTAAATACCTCAATCAAGTATTAGTTATTGTCACACTAGATTTTCATTATTTACTTCGTCGTTCTATTTCTCACCACAGTGGCTGTACTTGCAGTGTTATAACACAACTGTTCTTAGTTTTACCACATTCAGAATGTGACGATTAAAACGCGTATCGCGTTTATTTTATAGCACGCATGTGTAAGCAAAACACGCCGTCGATCGCGTTTTGACACGTGATAGAGTTTAGTTCACGCTCGTGTAATGCACTTTAGACCGTGACGACTGACGAAACTTAGGCCTTATACTGGTTGTAGGAAATGGAACCGAGGGCAAACGAAGAAGATCAGGAGGGAAGCAATCCGAAGCAGAAGCAGTGTAATGAGTGGAAATTTGTGGCTGCTGTGATTGATCGATTCTGTTTCTACGTCTTCACTGTGTTCTTCGTCGTATCTACGATTATTATCTTCCGACATCAGATCTTGCCCTGAAACAGCTAACAGCAATACTCTGCATTTAGAGATTCAAGTCCGACATATAGAGTAGATTCGCATTTTAGTCCGTATTTTTCAAGACTCGAACTTGAACTCGGATTCTCATTCTTGTACTGAACTCAGCGCTGTAGGCCCCTACATACAGCGGCGCGGTCGTATTTTTGTATTTTATATGTGCTAGCTAATGTCTTTGTTAAATAAACTTTTTTCTCAAGCTGCGTGTTAACGTGGTGTTGTATCAGCAGTATTATTGCATGAACAGTTAAATGTTGCCTAATTTCCAACGTTGTTTCTCGCTGCATGCTCATGTTGTGAATACAAACTTTTAAACCGTAGGCCTACATCGTAGGCGGTCGGCGACGGTTCCGTTGGATAAAGCGATGACGAGTTTCTATAGACTGTTAAAGGTAGGCCTAACCACGTTTTTATCTGCATCGGTTTGGCCGCAATTTCGAATCTGAATGCAAAGTTTCTGCCTGCAGCAATTACCCACTTGCGCTACATTACCGTATAGTATCCTAACGTTGATTGTAGTGTTTGATATAGCAGCGTCACCACAGCGTGTAAGGGACTGTAGTCACTCTGGGAAATCGCTTTTTTCCGCGACCAGAAGTCGGACGCTGGCCTTCGGATGCAGACGATACGGTCAGCCCATCTTAGCGACAGCTGGACTTTGTGTGTGTGTGAATTATATTTGTCGCTATTTTATTGTAGGCTACTTGCAAGTTTGACGAATAAATGATGATAATATGATGACGCAGTAATCAATCATTGGGATTGTTTTTCTGCAAAACGAATTGATTTCGGCTTATCTGTAAATCGTAAACGCGATCGTGTTGGGTTTTAGTTAAGGCGCATTCACAAGCGACTTCGTTAGCCTTACACATTTCTTCGTAGCGTGGTCTGTCTGTCTGTCGTCTAGCTGTCACATTTTTGAATTTGCTTAATTTAAACTGTTTGACCAATTAAGATGCCACAATGGGCATCTTGGTACACTTGTTAGGTTCATTGATAAAGACGTTGTGTTATAGGCCTATATAAAGGTCGCTGTCCACAATGGAAAAAAGATTTTTGGTGAAACGCGACAGCGATTAATTTTCCCCTTCTTACCGAATTAATTTGGACTTGTGTAAGTTTAAACTATTCCTTTTTACCTGCTGTATTATTTTTATTTTTATTTTTGTAGCACAGTTTTCAGAGAAAGGCATTTTCATAATCGATGTCATTCCATCAACGTCAGTATGATAAAAAGAACAATAGTTTCACATTGTGTTCCATTAGAACAGGTCGAGTGGTATAAAGATCTTGGAGTCTTGTTTGATTCTTTTTTGTTGTTTGATCAACATATTAGCAATATAGTGAGTAAAGCATATTTAATGTTGTGACTTATACAAAAATTAAGAAACTTCCGAGAATTATCTCGGGAATGCTTTGTTGTTTTGATAAAAGTTTGGTAAGACCACACTTGGAATATGCTAATACTGTTTGGACCCATAGAAAGATGTGCGATATAGAAAAAATTGAAAAATGTCCAAATGAGGACAACCAAGTTAATTAGGGGTCTATCTAGTCGTTCTTGTGAAGAAAGATTAGGCCTACGTGTTTTGCAATTGCCAACTTTACGCTATGGGCAATTAAGAGGGGATATGATTCAATTATATAAATATGTAAATAATAAGTATGATACTAATTTTGTGTTACAGTTGCAGTATAAATCTATGTTAGAAAAGCGATATGATACCAGGGGTCATAGATACAATATGGTGCCCCAGTTATGTAAATATGATCTCCGGAAACATTTTTGTAAATAGATTAGCAGTGGCGTATTTCGGGGGGGGGG
>Ga0209367_1011507_pt1 | contig 11719 bp, 11 predicted proteins | sample WorMetLIZISLAND2_FD_187412 | JGI IMG/M metagenome (GOLD analysis project Ga0209367, IMG submission 187412) | Marine gutless worms symbiont microbial communities from Max Planck institute for Marine Microbiology, Germany - Olavius geniculatus... ... | reverse complement strand
TTATAGAACTGTCTTATAGAACATTCAGAAGCAAAAAGTGTTTCAGCTTCAGGGGGGCTTCGCCCCCTTAACCCCCCGACCAGGGGCTCCGCCCCCAGACCCCCGTTATAGACTCGCGCTCCACGCACTCGCCATGCTCCCCCTTTGCCAAATCCTAAATACGCCACTGTCCACAAAAATATTTACAGGCACGTACTCACATTTTCCGTACTTGCATTTTCCAGTACTTGCATTTTCAGCGCCCCCGATCGGACACAACGTATAACACCACGTCGTCACCTAGATACTGCTGTTTACTTTGTTAGCACCAAATCCGTTTGTTTACATCCTGTTTCTTTGATAAAGCTGTTTTACGACTACGCTTTAACTGTCGCAATGCACACGTGACTGTTTCACTCCTTGCTCTTCGAAAACGTTGTAAAAATTCTAGAATACTGGGAAAATTTAGTATACTTATTAGTATTTCGTTCAATTAACATTGTACACAACAATCTTAACTACATCATAGAAAACTGTGCATACAGCGCTACTCATATTAAACATGTCAATTTTGCTGTCATAAAACGCCACGGTTTCTAGAGCAACTACGATGGATTGAACCGTCTTGGTGTAGTGTTTGTTAACTATAGACACGCATCACCTAGTTGTGCAAATGCAGCAAACTCGTACATGACCAAAAAAGTCTTAATAACAGTGTAGCATTGCGGTCAATCCGTCACACATTCGCAGCACAGAACGTCAGAAGACTGTGACCATATAGCATTAGAACAAGGCCAGCATCAACTGCTGCTTTCGACCTTTGTCCGTCATTAATTCACCGACTTCCTTCCACGACGCTGTCTGCTGCCTACCGTCACAGATTGGCCGTATGTGCTGCATTCGTCAGTTCCCATGGCATAATGGGAAGGTGTTTGAGAGGACAATAGAAGGCCTGAAGGGAAGAACAGTTAGTTGACTCTGAGTCAACTAACTGTTCACGGGGTACGTGAGTTTCAGAGCTCAGAACGGTCTCTACCATCGCATGCGGTTAACTTTGGAACTGGATATATTGAGAGGGATACCCCAAAAGACGTTTTAATAAAATAATGCCCGTTGTGATTACGACCTGTTCGAACTACAAGATCAAAAGCGACAATAGTACTAATAGTACTAATAATAATAGTACTAATAGTGAACAGAGCAACACCAGAGTTTAACTTTGCTTTCAACTACATCCTGAGCGTGTCTCGATGCGTGTTTAACCAGTCCGCCAAGCGGCTTGGTCGGAAACCGTACGGACCTCGCTGTCCCTGGTAGACCACCGTGTCGCCGTGGATGACATACAGTCGTTCATACAGACCGCCGTAGGCATGGTTCAGCGCGTCCGTCATGCTGTCGGCGACCACGGTCATGTTAGCCGGCAGTGCAGAGACGAGTCTGGTCAGTTTGGCTGCGGCAGCAAGACGGTCTTCGAGAGTACGATGTTGTTCGATGACGTAGTTGCCCGGGAACGCCCAGCCGTCGGTCGGATGAGCTTCCTCGATGTAGACGACAATGAAGTCGGCGAGGTCTGCGTTGTCGGCCGCCATTCGGCAGACGCCGTCAAACTCGGCCATGAACGGTGGTCAGCTGCAGCTACCGAAGACTAGGACGAGTGGCCGTAATCCACGTCGGAAGTCAAGTAGCCGTCGAGTCATGCCGTCCAGGTCGACCACATCACCGTCCACCGGCGGACCGCCCTGACGCACCGTCTTACGCACGTCCAGAATACGACTGTGCAGCTGACTGCGAATACAGCGCCATGTCAGCAACGTGTCCTGCGCATAATGGAATGCATAGCAATTATACACGTAGCCTACATTATACCAGTCTTCTTAAGTCACCACCGCACCGTACCACAGCGCTATAGAAATTAGACTGTTATTATGCGGGCACGTCCTAACAGGCCGCAGTGCGGGTATTGCCCGTCCGTCCGTCCGTCTCACACAATTTTCTAACTCTGAACAGCATATACAAAGGACTACAGTTGGTGCAAACGATCCCCGGGGCAAGATTACCATGCAGCTTTCTTAAGTCACAACCGCACGGCGCTTATTGTACTGCTGTGCCAACTGCCAATTATCTGCTCTAAACGTCAAAAGTGAAGGTTACGTCAGAAGTTATTTTCAACGTTATGTGTTGTATAAATTTACTTTTATTTAATTATTTACGGGCCGTCAAAAACCTCCAGAAAATGATGCAGGCTAATATCTCGTTTGCTTTTACTTAGAGCATACAGATTGCACGGGTCGACTGGTCAGTTTCTCACTAAACTTAGGCCTATACGGTACCGTATAGCTGCAGTGCATTGTGTGCGACTGCGGACGGCCGCATAAATGTCGGCACAAGGCCTGACGACATCTTTGCTTGATATTTTCGTCACTATACAGCTTGTTCAGTGCTGAAGCTATCAATTCTGTTCGCCGTTTTTGTTCAATGTCGGCATTCATTCAGCGTCCATGGCCGACGGGAGATAAGGAATGAGGCTTTATTCAAACACCGGACGATAATCTGTTGTTGCTATCAATACATTTAACTGATTCCCCGCTTGCTTTTCGTCTAGGTCCATATGTTTTCGGCATATTTTCGTTAAAGCTTATAAGTGACCAACCTATTGAGTTACCTGCCAGTTGCCGGAGAACGACTGCATCCGAGCACGCTCGTTGAGCTCGGCCAAGTGACGAGCTTTCATGGACGGAATCTGGAACTGGATCCAATTGACGAGCGTTGCGGCGAGGAAGCAGACGAGACACCACAGCACGCGCAGTTCACTCGCCGCCCACGACGCGACATTTTTCAGCGTTTCCATCTCGACAATCATCAGCTGTCAAACATATCAGCCAAATAGCATCTTCGTTAGTCAGTCACAAGTAAACTTAAGCTGTCTATCTAAAGCATCTATAGACCTACCGCGATTTACCTCTTCATTCTTTATTAGGCTACTCGTACTGGCTGAACCGTTTGTTTCCATCTATGCATCGCTCACCGCTAATGACATGTTCAGTCACAGTTTACAGACACCCTGTCTCACGTTAGGCCCTAAGTCTATTATTTATAGCTTTTTTACAATGAAGCTTCAGTTATTTATACCGTTTTAAGTTTCTCATTGAGATTCCATGTTAGAAACCTTGCAACGCAAGAGCAGGCTGTTTACCTGTTCAATTCAGACGACGAACATAACGACGCCTAAGTTGCATGTTGCATTCACTTGCCATGTGTATTGTGGTCGTGTGTTAATGTGAGTACGACGGTCTTACAGGATTCCGCTGAACTTGGCCCGCTCGCTTACTGTAGGTTGTTTACAGCGGTATAGGTGAGCATCTATAGTCGAACGTTCACCTTGCTGGTTCTCTCGATTGTAAACAAGTCTGAGGCTGATGCGCCAGTAAGGGGTTGAATCGCTGTCTGTGTAAAGGTAAAGATAAAAGGTCTGGTACTTGCTATAGCGCTTCTTGCATGAGTCAGTCTCGCGACCAGAAGCGCTTTACAATCTTGGAAGTGGCAGCTAGTGGGCATGAGCTAATGATACCGCAGCCATGCGGCCATCCATTGCCCGCGTCAGCGAACAACTGGACCTACGGTTTGCAGTGTTAGTGTGTGCGCCCATTGTGCGAGTTGCAAGCTGCAGCGCTTAAAAAGTGTAGCGATTTTAATAGAAACTGTCCTACTGTTTACGCTTGTTAAAGGCCAGCGGGAAGTGGGTAGCAGCGGTCGTGAAAGCCAGAGCAGCAGCTACACTGCTACAGTATAACAACAACAAATATAGGTGCCGATCGAATGCCAGCATCATTATGCGGCCGACCATCCAGTTGCCGAACGTCTCAGACCGAAGACGTTGACCGTAAATTACGTCTGACAAAATTGATTAGGTCTAGTTCGCAGTCGGCGCCGTAGTCCCTCGGCGTTTGAATACCTCCCGTCAGTATTTAGTGCTGATCATCATTGATCAGCACTAAACGTTTTCCACCAGAAGTGTCTCCGCACTATTCTGGGAATATCATGGCGTGACCACATTTTCAACGACGAAGTCCTGCGAAGAGTTGATTTGGGAAGCTTATCTGAGATAGTACGACAAAGGAGGCTGAGATTTGCGGGTCACATCTTACGTCTGCCTGAAAACAGACTAGCTTACAAGGCCATGAATTGGTTACTTGACAACGGCAAACGCAGACCAGGAAGACCGACGAAGACCTGGAGGGCAACATTCAAAGAAGACCTTCAAGATATGGGGCTTACCTGGATGGGTGCAAAGAAATCTGCCAGCGACAGACCGAAATTTAGAAAGCTCGTCGCCCGATGTTCCAGCAGGAACTGGAGGAACTAAGGTCTAAGGTAAGGATCATTGATGAGGTATTTGTCTGAGACCATTCTAGCTTGCAAAATGTACGAAAATGTGCATTTCCTCGTTGATTGTTTGTATGTTCGCTCCAATGCTTCTCTTACACCGGAATACATTCGAATTAAAAACCAGCAAAGTTATTCTGTCTGAAAATTAGCAACGAGTTGGTAAGATGCGTGTTTGTCGCGGTGGTGTAGTTGCGAGTGCGGGTGGTCGAGGGTAGACAGCTGCAAGGTAACAACATCAGTCCCGTGTGTCGCGTGTCGGTACGTCGTCAGGTCAACCAGACGGAGGTGCGACCGTCGACAAACTCGCCCGTCTGGAACAAGTCCTTCGCCTTCACGTTCCACGTCAGCTTTGCCGAAATTGTCGACGACATCCTCATGTTTGAGGTCTGTCGGTCTAATCAGTCCGCTGGTTAGGTCATTCGCATCGTTCGTGATCTGTGTTGGCCTAACAAACGCTGAAAAAACAGAATGTTAAACACCGCTTTTTACGAAAATAAATTAAAATCGCTTATAATCGCCGAATAAAAGTCGGACCTTTTTTTGCTTTTCTACTCTTTTCTCGTTTAAACGTCATGCTCAAACCGGAAATGGTAGACTAATGCTTTTGGAAGTAAGACAGGATCAATAGCAGATTTTGTGTTATCGACCGCAGCAAGCTTATACTGTGTGCCGTGCCAGGAAACTGACATCCGGAAATGGCAATAATCTTTTTTGGCGCCCATACTGGCCTATATTTCTGGATGTCAATTTTATCCCACTCGTGTGGCCAAAAGCCATATAGAGGCCTAGGTTTTGGCGTAGAAAAACGCGCTTGTGGTTTTATTCAGTTGAACATATTTGGTAATTTTTCAGGCCCGAGCACTAAAAATGTGAAACATAATGGGAAGGTTAAAGACATAAGAGTTGCGTGATTGTCTGCGATGATGATGTAGGTGTTCAACGCTCGCAAGATGAGATCAGACGCTCTGATTGGCTCATTCAAGGTGAGTAATAATCAGAGTTATTGTTGCTATTTTTACTCCGCACACGTTAAGTCCCTAACGTAGCGAAGAAGACATCAGTGTAATATTGAGCACCTACCGACGACCGACTGACCTCCCTTCTTGGAAGAACTTCAGATGGGCATAACCGGTCATCCGATTCACTTCCGGTTTGGTTTTGGGGTGGGGTTATGCGGGTCGGCCAATTAACAGTGTCATTTATATAAAATTTACGGCCAACTGACCCTCGTTGCCATGGCAACGAAATTTAGACAAAATAGGCTATATCTTGGCTTGTGTAAGAGATATCTCCAGATTTTTGCGTCTATCAGGGTGTTCTGGGGTTGGGCCATCGTTGTAGTAGTAGTAGGCCTAGTAGTAGCAGAGTTTGTGGTATCAGTGTTTAACGTGCGCGGAGTATAGGGCCTGCATTATATGGGTTACAATCGAAAGTATCTCTTGTTATTGTGTTGAAAAGAAAATGATAAAATATCCATCTCATTGTAAGTTTATTTAACGAACCACCCAGGTCAGCTAAGTTTGGCCATTTTTCTGTGGATAGGCAAAAATAAGTACCAGCAAAAATGGGACGTCAACAGACTTACCGCGTGATGCACCAGCTCCGTGTTCGTGGTCTGGCAGTGTAAGCTTGTGTCTGACTGAAAACTAAGAAAACGGAGGTCAGCGCCGTTCGGTGGCTTATAGGCTTTATGGCTCGGGCAGGACTTACGTTCATTGTCTGTCCAATGCAATGCAATAGCATTGGACACAGTACAAAATCACCTGAGCGTCCGTCCGTCCGTTATAGGCTAGGCTTGCGGTCTGCGCGCTCGCCATGGCCCCCCTTTGCCAACTCCTAAATACGCCACTGGTCACGTTACCGACAACGTCAATTATTTAGTTATAATAATAGCGAAGAATTACATTAACATTGCTGCTGTACAAATTTAAAATTAAACATTTTGATTTTTTCTACTAGTCTAAACACTGATTATATTTATACGAACATATACTGTGAACTATCGAAATGCATTGGACAGACTCCTTGTTCGTATGAACATTATCTTGTTGAATTAGGAAATTAGAAATTACAAACAACAGTTATATGAATCGATTATGTGTTTATTAACGTACTGTTTTTACAACTTATAAACGTACTCTGCACAGCACATGTCGTGTTATGCCGTTTGCTGTGCGCAGTGTGACATTGGTTTGATCTACGACGAGAACCGGCACTGTCTGCTGAACAAATGGATTCTGCTGCACATACCCGAGGACAGTGTGGCCGGTGCTACTGGTTACGTCAAGATCAGCGCCGCCCTGCTTGGACCTGGCGACGATTCACCGGTCTCTTACTTAATTACGCCGCCGCCGCCTTTATAGGCCGCATTACCGATCTGATCCGCGTGTCCGTTCACCTATCAGTCTGTCGCTGTCCTTGAAAACAAACAGGCGTAGAAAAAGGCTAATATTGTTCTGAACGTTTCCTGATGCCAAAGTATCTAACCGATATGCCAGTTCTCAGCTCAAAATGTCAAAGTTCAGGGTTAGGGGCGGAGTTAATGTTGCGCAATACAGTGGGCGAGTACGCATATTTAAGCGGACGACCGCATATCATGTCGGCACTGGGCCGACATTTTTTTTATTTTTAGAGTAGTACTGATATGATGTGGTATGTAACAAGATATTATGCACCAACGGTGTTGTACACGCAATTTCGTTATATCCGTTATTGTCTGATTGAAATTGACTACCAAAAATATGCCGAAGTGGTCGATTGCTTGTGCTTTGAAGTGCTTGGTAAAAGTGGATTCAGGTTGCTGAAACGACTGACTAATTGTTTGTTTGATAACTAATTGCCGACAACCTTTCTAATTTTAGGGAGTTCGTATGTTAATAAGTTTAGCAGCGGGCTCTTTCTGCTGTTTAAATATTAGTTACTCTTCTTTTTACAAAACTGCTGAGTTAATTTTGGTTGCTACCACGTATATACTGTTACTGTAGTCATCATCATCATCATCATATGCGTTTAATACATTAACTTGACAGAACGTAAGCATGTGCACAATTTAGGCCTAACATACAGTTAATATAAGAGTTAAAAAAAGTCCACAAGACTATTTACAAATGTTGCAGAAACAAGCACGTCAATTGAACACTAATGATGATAACAGCATAACACATAAAGTGTGTGCGTAATAACCTGTGAGTCTGCGTGTGGACAGAGTTTCACGTCGGAAATTGCACGTTCAGACGAGGAAGATATGGAATCGTATGTTTCAGCCGACATGCTTGTTTTTTTCGATATTGCTGTATGCTAATAAGCGTCTTTAGTGTTTATTACTTTATTTACCATACCACGAAAAGTTGCATTAAGCAAGAGAAATAAATAACAAAACAGAAGGTAACAGCGAGTACGTAAATAATGCACAAAACAATAATTAGTTATTGTTTTACTTTGTCGGCAGACTGCAGCTGTAAGCACAGAAATTTTTAAAGGCCTTACCTAGTATGATGATTTACTAATCATAGAACACTGCTGCAGACTGGTTTGTGATTTGTGTTGACAGAAACCTGCTGCGTCCTGCCGGTGTTCAGTTGCAGCCCGCAACTTTCAACCTCAAAGTATATTATGCTGAAGACTTGCCTAGAAGTAAGTAATGCTATTGCTGCACGGCTGTACAGTTTCTTCCGGACACTGTTAACTTGGATCTTTTCTGGTGCCTAATTTTAAAGACGTCCTATAAATTTTTCTAAGATTTTACCGAGATAGTCTTAAGTTCTTAATAATTTCTTTCTGATTCAGCAGCTTTTAAAGATAACATAAGCTTGTTATAAGATTTTTGTAAGTCTGGACTTTTTCCTCTGAGATTTTTTTTTGTAATTTTTATTTATTAGAATTTTTTTAAAATTAGGCTTCTGGTGCACTTTGTTGTGCTATTACTATATGCTGCAGATAATGCATCATGTTTCATAATCATTGTCCTGTGCGTGATGTTGCATTGAAGTTCTTGTTGGTGTTTACAGTGGACTCGGACTTTTTCCAGGGTGTGAAGAACATGTTCGGATCGGACGAGAAAAAGGAATTCGTTGATCCGTATTTCATAGCTGGTTTTGCTGGGTCTAAGGTTCGTGTCTAGTTAGTTTTGTACACGTTAGTTTTGTTACATTGTATTCTGAGTTAAAAGTGAAAGTCAGCAACAGCAACATTTTGCAATTAAGTCGGTAATTTGAGCAGCAATTTTACTAAACAATTAGCCTAATATACAAAACTGTTTTAGCTCTAAAATGAATTTTTTTCCTTAAAGCTGCCTTTAACCTCTTTACGCTCTCTTTCATTTTTTAGCCTTTATGCATTTTAAGCTTAAGCTATGGTATTTCAGAAAGTCAAATTTTATGCGTCATAGAATGTACTGATGTATTTGTCGTTTATTTTTCAGGCGTATTCGAAGATTTTGTACAACTGTGATCATCCGCATTGGAACCAAGAACTTCGTATTGGGCTTCATGTAAGATTCATTTAAACGTTTAATTACCGTCTTAGACGTTGAATTTATCATAAAAAGCGTTAGCTTGTTGTTTTAAATTAGTTGAAGCTGTCGGTATGATTTTAAAATTTATTTGTAAAATTGCACCCCTGAATGTTTTGCTGTTGTGAATTTCAGTTTCCGTCCATGTGTGAAAAGATAAAGCTTCAGCTGATGGACTGGTGAGTTTACTGTTACGATATCGGTTGCTGCTGACGCTACTTGTGTGTCATTTTGTTGTTACCGAGTCAAATCCTACACTGTACACAGTGTCTGTAGAAAACAAATAAGCGTAGATCGTGTTAACAGTGCAGTATCAACAAGTCGCACATTTAGCACACGTACATGACCGCGTGACCTTGAATCTGTCGTTTTAGTTCTGAGGTCAAAAAGACAAGTTCAGAGTCTCGGGGCCACGTAATATTCTGCCCGGCAATAGGGCCTTCGTTATGTTGTGATTGATACACTGTGTAGGGATCGCATGAGCAGTCACGATCACATTGCTACCAGCTACATAGACATTCTCAAGACGTCACGTCCAGGCTCAGACGAGTCCGAAGAAGACGGTCTGTAAATGCATGCTATCAACTGCAGGATGGCATCATTCATTGTGTCGCTTGTCTTTCATAGTGCAGCCGAAGAAAATTCATTCTGTAGTGGTTTATGTTTAGCAGTAACAGATTATATTTTTTTGTGTTTTATGTTTATCTTGTAGCACCTATACAGTTCGGTGATGACGCTGAAACTGTTAATTAGTTTTCGTCATTTGTTTGTTAAAGAAGCAGTCCAATAATGGAGAAATATTACATGTGTTCTGTTCCACACGGGCTCCTATAGCCATCACGGGAACGTTTTTAATTGTGTTTTTTGTAAACTGAACTATTAATTTTCAGGCAACTTAATACGTCCCATGATCTCATCGAGAGAGCAGAAACGATGCAAACACATGTAATAGCGCACAGTTTATAGAAACGAACAAAAGTAACTCATCGATATCATGTGACATCAATTCAGACACAGGCGACTATGCTCTAGTCTGATCTGCGGTTTATGGCGCAGGGTTCCTGCCGACGTTCGGTCCGTGTTTCATCAACTTCTACGGAGCACCGCGCGAGTACTCGGAGTTGCCGACGGACTACGACGATCTCAACAAAGGCAGAGTAAGTATCACGTCTTCACACATCATTGTCTGTCGCTTCTAACGTCGTGTATGCGGCCGTCCGGCTAGTTGCTGTGAGTAGGCGCCGCCAGTAAACCGTATGCCTAACAGTGGTTAGGTCTAGTTTTCAGTCGGTGCTAAGTTTTCTGACGTCCGCTGACCTTTAATCGTTTGAACTAAAACTTACACGCTGGTGACTCCTGTTGTGGGGAACATTCACAATTCGCACATTTTTTTCGTGTTTTGTTTTGTTTCTGAGTTAGGAGTCCGTGCGGTGCAGACGACAGAAAAACCGACGGACGGACGGCTAAGAAGCATAATGCCAAAGCGTTCTACTAGGATGGCCGCCTAATCGCCTACCAACGTTTTAGCTGTTTTTCTTGTCGATTCTAGCTTACGTAGCTGTTCGTTGAATCAATGCTCAAAACTTTAACGAGAAAGTTTCTGATAATGGTAGGAAATGGAGTGGATGAACTGTGCAGGGCGAAGGCGTGGCGTACAGAGGAAGAGTTCTGGTTCAGCTGAGAACTGTGCTTGGTGAACGACCGATCAAAGTCGTTGAAGACATTCTACACGAAGACGTTCTGCGCGTCCAGGTTACACATTTATACATTTCTCTTTTCGAGCCAAACTCTTAAGTTTCCCCAACCCCACTGCAATGTCGTCGCTGTTATGTGTGTTCTCTTGCTTCCATGTTATTCTGCTTCATGAAGGTCACTATGTGCACGTTCAGTGTTTTGCCGTCGTGTTCATACTTGTTTTTTATTGTCAGTTTCGTAGTGTTAGTTTGAATGAAATAAACGGAGATGGACATGGAGATCGCTTATAAAGTCATATTGCCATATTCCGTTATTTTTATTTCAAGTTATTTGTTGTTAATGTGTTATCAGAACATAATAGTATTTACGGTTTAAGTCGTGCTGCTGGCTTCAAAGTTGCCATCACTGGCGGCGGAACCGGAAGAAAGAAGAGAGACGGGGCTGGGGCCCAATTTATAGAAGTCAGATTTTTCTGACACATCCGCTTCTGTTCCCCCATTCACCTGTGACTTTTACACAGCTTTTCGTTGTAATCAAAAAGTTGAATTTAGCGCTACAAAAGCACACCAAATTACGTCATTTCTGGATCAAAAAATTTTCAAATTTTTTATAGATATGAGCTGACGGGAGCACGTTAAAGTTTGAGTATAATTTGTCGCATCAGAAATATCTTCGTCGGCGTCGGTTTAGCCTGCACACGGCATTCATCAATGCTACAATGATCAGTGAGATAGATGCTCCGGTGGAGTTCGAGGTGAGCATCGGCAACTACGGCAACAAGCTGGACGATCAGCTGCCGGCCAGCGTTTCGACGACACAGCCGACCAACGCCGTGTTCGACGGCTGCCATTACTACTTCCTGCCGTGGGGCGACAGCAAGCCGTGCGTCACGGTCGACTGTCAGTGGGAAGATGTCACGTTCAGGCTCGAGACCGTCAACCTGCTCCTCACCATTGTCGACAAACTGGTACGCCTTAGCAGCCTCATCTCTTTATATACAGGTTGGTCCAAAAAAACGGATACCAGTTTTATTTTTGGGATAACTTCGGTAATTCAGCACCGATTTTAACCATTCTTTCACTGTTACAAGCAGAAATTTATGGCGCGTAAACGTGAAGTTCTTCCACCCACCGCACCTTTATTGTGTGA
>Ga0209367_1011506_pt1 | contig 11720 bp, 2 predicted proteins | sample WorMetLIZISLAND2_FD_187412 | JGI IMG/M metagenome (GOLD analysis project Ga0209367, IMG submission 187412) | Marine gutless worms symbiont microbial communities from Max Planck institute for Marine Microbiology, Germany - Olavius geniculatus... ... | reverse complement strand
CAATAATAATAATAGCAATATAGGCCCCTATTCCCTACTAAATTTAAAACATAACATACTAGCCAGAAATGATGACTCCAGTCACAGAATCTGTGCCCCGTGCATGCCAAATATTTAACAAGACATTATCTTCACTTCTGACTTGTCGAACTGTTCTGTTTTCGAAAGGTTTCCTCATTCAGCAGGACCAAAAAACACTGGCGAGCCAGGATATGGATGTAGGGGGCACTCAACGGGGGTGTGGGGACGGGTCTCCCTCCTCACCAAGGGAAGAGTCTAGGGAGAAGCTGTGTCCCCTCCCCAAAAATTTTTTAAAATTTTATGTGCAAAAATGAAGCGTTTTGGTGCATTTTGGCACTATTTTGACTAACTGATTAGGCTTCTAAGAGGGGGGGGCAGGTGACCCCAGTGTCCCCTATGGCTATGCCAGTGCCAAAAAAGCATGGAATCAATCAATTAATACATCAGAATTTTTTTAACTTTTCAAAGTAATAATGATTAAGTAGGCCTGTTAATGTCAGTTGATAAAAGGGCTTAGTTATGGCATATAACTTATTGCCCACGATATTTCGTGAGCAGATGCTTTGAACCGTTGACCAAATGCACTGAAGGATGAAATGAGAAGGATTTTCAACACCACACATCAGAAGTAATTCACGTGCCATGCAAGAAACATTGTAAAACATTGCTTTTGGAGGACAGAAACTGATGAGGATAAATCGACTTGACAACAGCAGCAACCAGTGTGCCGTGATGCGGGGGTCCAGTGTATTCCCCACTAATTCGTTAAAATACACGAAAAAGGCAATAGACTGTGGCATAATTACGTTTAGATCATTTTCAATGTAGGTGTATAAATTTGTTCTGTGTCTATAATTCTTGGCAATTTTATTTCACAGTAATTCTGAGAAAATAGCTGAGTAAAACACAAATTTGCATGATCATTTGATAACCAGTTGTGTCAGGAATATTTGTATCATAAATTATTAAAATCTGATAATCCTTCTTCAACTTACTATGCTGGAAATCTTTTTTTGGGACACAGCATGCTGTATTATAATAATGTTATTTATTGCATTTTGTACTCGCATAAAACTTCAAACAACGTTTGACCCCACTTCTTTTCTAGGACTAAACCCCTACCCGGCTGTCCACAAAATCTAAACGCCGTCACCAGCCTGGTGCTACTGAGAGGGGGGGCGAGCGTTATTTGTCTTGCTGAGTTGTGTTAGTGCGAGCAGGCGCCAATAAAACATTCATCACGTGCTAGGAGCCAAGGAGACGCCTTGCCCACCCGGCTCTTGGGCCTCTGTTTCTCTGTCTCTGCCTCTCTGTGACAACGTGTGGCATCTACAGAAATTGTCATTTGCATCTCAGACCACACAGACAGTGATGGGCCAATTCAAATACTTCTTTTTAATTTTTAACATTTTAACATTTTAAATTCGTAAAATTACGGATTAATTTGAAATTAATTTTGATTAAAAATGACAGTGGTAATCGTCAAAAATAACACGTTTATGTTTTTCAGCATTATAAGATATCCAGCTTTTGTCTAGCCTTGTGACAGACTAAAATGTTCACGTACTCTTACGCATGGCTCGGTTTGCCTTTTTTGCTTCTGTCAGCGAACAAAGCTGTTCATAATCGAACTGCTATTGAATCGTAGGCCTATTTGCGCATCACTTGTGCGCAGTGACGCACGGTTACAGCTAGCGGTGATCCTGGTATCCACCTAGCGAATGACTAACGAACGACAACTAGCGACGACGCCATGTAATGACGTCAGCAGCAGAAGCAGCAATGCCGGCAATAATGACGTATTGCATTTAAAGCCGTTGAGATAAGAGTGAGAAAAATGATGCCGTGGACGGACGGACGGATCTAACGTCAAGACAAGGCGCAATTTTCACCTGAGCCGTCATCACTTAATGACACAAGTGCGCAATAAAACGCACTAATAACACTTTCTGTTGTCTCTTCTGTTCTGCTAATGCCATCCGCCATTCATTCTACTAAACATCACCGACGTTACCGATAATACAGCCTGAAGAATAACGTCCTCCAATAGACAGCATTCTGAGATTGATGACTGTCTGCAGGATAAGAGAGAAGATTATTAGAACTGCCATTACCGTAGGCCTATATGCTTGCTCATAATATGGACAGTTCTTACAATTGGAAAGGCCGTCGTCGAAATGGCCTATATTGTGTCGGGCGGAGAACCTACTCACTAACTTGAAGGATAACCGTATTTTAACAATATTCTTGATACGAATATTATCGATACAACTGGGCATCAAATGGCTGCTCAGGTTCCTACCTTGCCCGATTTCTGCTTCTGCACTACTTGGGATAAACAGAACAAGCAAAATAAAACATGCGTTGAAATAAAAAAGAGACATCAATAAATTTCACCTACACGGATCTGCAAGCAACGAAAATCAGGATGCAAAACCCAAACCGTTTAGTTACGAAAATATAGACAACGAAAATATTACCGTAATGTAAAAAAATAACTTAATGTTGCGGCAGTCGAATTAAGCGTTATATATTGGATATATTGGCTGAGAAATGAAACTGATCATAAATTACATTGAGCCGGCAGTCGGAGGTTGTCTGAAGGTAAAGAAAAAGGCAATCCATTAGCTTGTTGTACTGAACGCTCATCAGGACTGGAGGCATTGGTCGCCCAGCTCACAAGATCCTCCACGCGAAGTACAAACTTCTCCTCTTCTGCCAGAATCTCATCCTATAAACATCACACATAACAAATGATCCACATTCCACCGCTAACCTATGTTTTTTATGCCTCCGCCTTCGACAGATCGCACCGTCCACCGCAGACGTTATAACTACGAGTGTACTATAGCGCCTCGTACAACGGCAGATATTAACAGCAAACAAGAATCCCAGCTGTCGCTAGGATGAAGCCGACCGTACTGGTTGTCACTGACCTTCAAGGTCATCTAAAGTCGATGAATTTCATTTCATCTGAAAGGGTGTATGCCACTTCCATTAGTCATTAATAATAACCTAAGCCCTATCTCTCACTGTTTCCGAGATATGGTCAGTTTTCCATAGGAAACGCACCTTTTCTTACCCCCCGTCCATTCAACCCCGAATTTGAAAATGTTCCAGCTGGAGTAGATGGCTGAAATTTTGCATCGCCTAGTGTAACACCTATGGGTAATTATTATTCATGTAAAAAGTCTTCCCCTACGCCCTACCCATTACAGACAGACGACCGACAGACAGACGACAACCACGACAAAAAGCCGATCTTTAAGCTTACAGCTTATCGGTCTGCCCAAAAACTATGGCTTATGTAAAAAAAACCACATCCCAAAATGCGTTGTAAAATGCAGAAACGTAAGTGCTAGAGTAAGTAGACTACATACATGACGATAAGGATACCGCGAGTACAGAACAAGTAATTTGAGCAAAGCTCACGTGACGCGCGACAGCAGAGGTCTTGCCACTTTGGCAATCAGTGTAGGCCTACAGCAATAAGATATTAACGCATCTTGAAAGAGTACTTAAATTTGAGGCCTCCGTACGGAAGGCTCTAATTTAAGAGATCAAAACTTAGATTCTTAAAAATGTACGTTTTATGCTAAAAATGTCATGCGCGGGTTGTCCAGGTTCGTCTCCAGCCATTATGGTGCAATTCACTCCTAAAATGTGTGTCACAGCCAAAAATCGCAAAAAAATACTCTAAAACTCGTATTTTGGGGGTTCAAGGTCATTCAAAATCATCGACGTTGACGCCAATAAAAGCTTGTTGATTGTTATGATAAGCAGCATGTCTGTGCCTATCTGCAACGGTGTTCATGCTACACGTGATAATTGCGGTAAAATAACAACATTTTTAGAGGGGTAGCTGTCTTTGATGCCCACCTGCGTCGGCCTCCTTGGACCTAGAAGGTCGGGACTTGGACTGCTAAAATCTACGTTTAATGCTAAAAATTTCATATGCAGGTTGTCCTGGTCTATCTCCAGCCATTTCGTCGCAATTCAGTGTTGAAATGTGCGCTGCATCCAAAAATTGCGAAAAATTCACTAAAAACCCCTTTTGGGGGATTCAAGATCGTTCAAGGACATCCATGTTGATAAAGCTAAAAAAGCCCGTCACCAATGCTTGTTATGATAAGCAGCATGTCTGTACCTATCTGCAACAGTTTTTACGCTATACGAGCCAATAAAGGCAAAATAACGTCTTTTTTTGGGGGGGTACGCCTCTGACGCCATCGTTCGAAAAGAACCCCCGCACCCACGGGCACGAAATTTTGTCACGATAAACTAGAGTCCTTGGGGGAGCCCACAGTGAAGATCTCGTGATCCTAGCTTGCGTCGTTCTGACACAATACCACAGTGTGACGGACAGACGGACGCCTAGACGATGGCTAAGACGCGCGAAGCATTCTGCTATCGCGCGTAAAAAGTTGTTAATACTAATGGCTGATGTGGACCCTAATTCTGCGAGTAGTAGGCCCACTAGTAAATGAACACAAGAGATCTGTCTGCATGGGCCTACAGAAAAAGCTCACGCAAAAGCGCCGTACTCACCAGCACAAAATGGTCCGAATGCCTCCTGCAAAACTGCAAGGGGATTAAGTTTTTTTGGGGGGGATCATACGATGGATAGAGTTGTGAAGCCATTTCCCCTCTTCCTTCCTTCCCTATTCCCCATCTCTTCTTGCCGCCTCCTTCCTCACCTTTCCACTGCCCAACCCGTTAATATATTTATAAGGTGTTTACACGATCCAGCAAACGTCCAGCAAACTTCCAGCAAATGTATTCAAAATACACGTGCTAATGCATTAGCATTAGCATTAGCATTAGCACGTGTATTTTGAATACATTTGCTGGAAGTTTGCTGGACGTTTGCTGGATCGTGTAAACACCCCCTTAGATTACATGAGCAGCGCTGGAAGTCCCCCCTCAGTGGGTCCGGGTGGAGCCACGGCCGCCAAACGGTTTCTGGCGCAGATTGAGCTAAAAGGAGCGTTTCTGGTGATAATTCTTTTGAAATTTTCTGCGAAACGAGCTGGTGATTTCAAATTAAATTTGTAGCACAAAGTGGGCGTGGGCAGCAGTTAGTTACAGAATCTGAGTGAGTCAATAATTCAGCGTTCACTGACAATCAGTGCATGAATATGGGGGCCCCCGAAATCAGGGGCGCTGCGCTAGGCTGCGACGTCGCAAGTTTAAGCGGCACTGTTCATATTACCGTACACGCGTCAGCCATCACCGTCAACAAACGCTGCGTTGCCGCATGCTTCAACGGCGCAAAGGCGTCAGTCCGCGTCACGAATTGGGAGAAAATGTGCCGCACATACCAGCCCTGACTAACTGCACAGCGACCTCGTCACACCAGCATCCGACAGTATATCGGAACAACTGGCTGATTTTTTTTTGTCACGAAAAAATGACCCCCAAGCCTCGCTTTTGCTCTGGCAGTACAATAATAAAATGCTGTATACACGACAGCGCAGAAACACAAAAAAAAATTCTAATGCGCTATAGCGTCGACCGTCGGCAATCGACAGTAAAGAGCAATTTTTTTAAATACAGCGTTCAAAAATGTCAATAGCGGACGTCGTTTAAAAATTAATTCACAACTTTACTTTTTAGGTTAATAACACTGATAGAATAAAATAAAAATCACCAACAAAATGTAGACTGGTCGCAAAATGATTTCTGGGTAATTTTGTTCAAGTGCACTGCCTTGGAGGTAATAGTTTAGAGTATTCAAGCGCCACATACGTAATACGCTAGCCTACAAATAATGGCTCAACTGCCTACAGGCTACAGTACCATACACGGAATGTAGACACAGGCCCCTAAAGTGGGTTAATATACACAGCCGTGTACAAAAGTTATTAACGAAAAAACAGACAGCGTAGGTATACATGACTCATAATAGCTTGCACCTTGTTGCACTAACATCAACGCCATAATAAAGTCTGCATAGGGACAGATAACGACGGACGCCTTGAGGCTTTATTGTGTATACTGGAGCTGGACCATTCGACTCGAAACCAATACGATTCGATTCGATTAGAATCGTGATTCAAGCTCCTCACAAATTCTGTGACTTGCATTTTGGACACTGCTTAATTAATCTGCAGCCTACACTAAAATACTTGAACAAATTAACGACGTTCATAACATTACCACTTACCAGTATTTAATTCAATTGCGATTGACCGCTAAAATGTTAACTGTATGACAGTGTGCAAATTAGCCAACAAGTATTCAGCAACTGTACACAAAAGCAGACAGTACGAAACACGTAGTACACTGTGGGGCATAAAAAACACACCAAATTTTTTTTCATCATAACTTGAAGAAAAGTGATCCAATTTTAATAAGTTTTGGTACGAATATTCCTGATACAACTGGCCATCAAATGACTTGAATTTTCCACCTCACCCACTGTCTGTTTCTGCACTACTTGGGGAAAGAAAACGAACAAAAAAATTGCATTTTAATCACTGCCGGGTTGAAAAAAAATTGGAGAACTTTTGGTCCACTGACGACAACGGTTAGTTGGCTAATGTTTACCTACCCTAATCGGCTTTTTCGGCCGACCATATTTCGGCCCCTATGGGGTGCTGCGCGTCCAAATTTTTACACGTGCCACAGAATGACCAAATCTTGCTAGTTCTCCCCCCACCGGGGACCCAGAACCTGGGTCACCACAATTTTTTTCAAAGGCAGGTCCAAAATTGGCATTAATTGATTTAGAACAACTTTCAACTTTGAGTGCGAATATTTCTGGAAGGGATAGAGATATCGACAAGCGGTAAACGGCATTATCAACTACCGTCCCTCCCGCGTTGAACAAAAGAAATTTGGTGAACTTTGGTCCACTAACGACAACGGTTAGTTGGTTAATGTCTACCTACCCTAAGTCGACACTACGAGTTCTGCGTATGCTAATGCGTTGGGGTTCGGGCCACGTGACTTTGCTACGAGAGGAATGTGAGCCCCTTAAATTGTCGCCCTAATCAGACTTAGGGCGCCGGGCGGACGCACGTTGGGCTTTGCCCCAAATTTCCTTTTTTATTCCAATCGTCAGATCTCCGAGATGCGTCAACCGATCGGCGCGAAATTTTGCACGGTGAACAATACTAGGGTAGATTTTGTAATGCCGGTCCAAAATTTCGGGGGCCCTCCCCCAAAAAATTTAGGGGCCAAGAACATGCAAAATTTGGTCCGATTTCGGACGACTTCAAAGTTCGGCGGCGATTATCTCCGAAACGGATGAAGATATTCGAAATGGGTCAAGTACTTAATCGACCGCGATTCCTCTCGCGTTAGACGAAAAAAGTGCGGTGAACTTTGGTTCACCAGTTCTGGAGATCTAAAGGTAGAATCATACCCACTCAAATCGACTTTTTCGGAAGACTATATTTCGGCCCCTAGGGGGTGCTGCGCCCCCAAATTTTTACACGCGTTAGAGAATGACCAAGTCTTACTAGCGCACCCCCCACCGGGGACGGGGGCCTCCCTTACATTTTTTTCAAAGAAAGGTCAAAAATTGGCTTAAAATGTAGCTTATTAGCCGTGAGAACTTTGGAGCCAGGGGGAGTAGCTTCATGAAACTTTGTCACGTGATGTGCTGCTAGATGGAGGTGATAACCCGTGTATAACTTTTGGGGGGGCACCGCCCCCTTAAAATTTGGGAAGGCAAAAACGTCCAAAATTTAGTACGTTTTACGACAAAAGTTTGACCACAAATATCTCAGGACTGGAGTATCAACAAGCGGTAAACACGTTATCAAGTACAATTAATGCCGCGTTGAACAAACAAAATTGGTGAACTTTGGTCCACTAACACCAGAAATTACGCGGCTAATGTTTACCCACCTAAGTCAACAGTGCGTGTTTTGCGTATACTAATTAATCCATTTAAGTGCGGGCACGTGACTTTGCTACCGGGGGAATTTCATCCCTCTAAATTCCCCCCTCCCCAATCGGACTTAGGGCGCCGGGTAGACTCACGTTGGGCTTTGCCTCAAATTTCTAGTTTTTAGCTATAGTTTTCGTTTTATAATCTTTCGTTTCACTTTATTTGTAATTATGAAAGACGATGTGTGACTTGACGCATGACGATATGGCTAAAGATCGTCACTTGTGTTCCATTCGCAATACGTCATAGTACGACTGCAACAACTTTAACATTTTTGTGGTACATTTTTCGTCTTTCGTTTCAGCTTTGGATTTTTCGTTTTCCCTTTTCGCTAACGAAAATCACACTGCTTACATGGTGTAATTCGCCGCAAGAAGTCAAATCGTGCATCTGTGACGCTGCATATAACAGCAGAGAGCAGACCATCCATTAGAAACATACATCGCCAGTGCTGACTGATTCAAAGCAAATCACCGTGCTTCAAATACCCACAGAGTGGGCCAATCAAAAAATAAGTTCCTATTTTGGTCAGCTTAGAAGAACTGTGCAACCCTCTCTAATAGGGTGTTTACACGATCCAGCAAACGTCCAGCATTAGCACGCCTATTCTGAATACATTTGCGGGAAGTTTGCTGGACGTTTGCTAGATCGTGTAAACACACAATAACCCTGGCCTTTGATCTTTTGACCTGGCAGACCAGTTATTTCTGCCCTCGGCAACAGAAGTCAATTGGTTTTTCTATGCTGTTTGGTTTCCGAGTTAGGAGCCAGAAGACATGGTCAAACAGACAAACGGACGGGTAAGGTCTTTAATGTGGCCCACCAGGACAGCCACATAATAAAATCGAGTAAAAGCAAATTACGTGAAAATCGGTGAAAATATTTTAAAAAAAAACTACGAAACGGCGAAGGTGAAAATCGACAATTCCGCACGCCATGTCATGCGAGTAAAATGACCAGCCAATTAATTGCGACGACGACAATATAATTAGACGTAGTGAGCGAAACAGTGCAAGTGATGGGCTGTGGGTAGGATGCGGAGGGCGAGCCAGCAGCAGCAGCAGCAGCAGAAGCAGAAGCAGATAAAATTGGATTGCACCGAGCAATGCAGTGCAGCAAGAATGATAGAATGTTTGCATCTTTGCATGCAGTTCATTAACGCAGCCCGGCTTAACAGGCTCATCCGCGTCAGCATTATACTGTGACAAGCAACGAGTATCTATAGAGAACACTGTTCACGACTCCTATACGACTTATGGGTACTATAACGGAGAGAGGGTGAGTGAGCGAGTGAGTAGGGTTTAACGTCCCACCCGACACAGTAGACGGCCTTTCCAGGCAAAATGCACATACGTACACATAATAGTGAAACAAACAGTAAGTTTAACCTTTACAGAAAAACCTGATATAAAACATAAAACACAAAAAAACGACCTGAACCTAAAATTGTAAGAACTCACCATGCTATTTCTAAACGTGCATATGTAACAGTGATGGCAGTTCTAATAATCTTCCCTCTTATCCTTCAGACAGTCATCAATTTCAGCAGCCTCATGTGCTGTAAAGACAAAATAACTAAAAAACATAAATAACTAACTCGCTTCAGTATAGTTTGTTTCATCCGCTTTGCACACATTTATATAGCGCCATAATGTGTCAAATAAACAAGAAGCAAAAAAAATAAAATATGGTAATGGTTAGTTGAGTTCTTCTGCAGCTGCTATCGTACAGTATATCAATAATACACAAAATAATTTAGCTAAGATTCGGCAGCTATATTAAGGAAATTATTTTATTTTGTGTAACTTTCATTATTGTTTGTTATTGAGCATTTTTTTATTTGTACAATTTTGTGTTAAATGCTGATCTACCGGTGGTGGTGGATAGATTTTCATAAGAATGAATATATACGTGGTACAACAGACCCCCAGTTGGTGAAATATCAGATCTATCCCTGGCGCATCACAGAAGGCGCCTTGTCGTGCTGGCTGTGTAGCTGGCTGCGTGGACGGAATTATGCTGAGTCGCAACGCAACGACTGATCAATAAACGACCAAAGCCAAGACGAACGAACGACTAAAGACGGTCGTAAGACGATCGTAGGACCGATTGACGATTGACTCGACTGCCAGCGATCAACGGCCACGTCAATAGAATCAGAATAACTGATAACTCACCGCTTAAACAGCTAAATATACGACACAATAAAAACCACAGAGCAAATATAACAAAAGGTCGTAGTTAGGTGTTTAATATAAAAAAAACATTTACACCAATATTGTGCAAACATTTTTCGATGCAACCACCTCTTTAACATTTGCAGAAATGCTTTACTCTAACACTTGCAAAAATGTTGCACAACACTGTCAGCACAACTGTGCAAGACAAGAAAACAGAATAATTCTAATAAATCGTAAATTATTTTAATCAATGGTAATTTTGGGCAAAATAATTATTTTCAGCTATTTTACACAGCAAGTTTTCTGGACTGTGTAAATCTCCTTAAAATGTATCAATCATGTTTTCTAATAACTAACCATTATGTTACAGCTGCAAATAATACATTTAATAATTTGCCTAAGGACATGGTATGCCAATAAACAAATTAACATTTCACAGAAATGTTTTTGCCAGTTGCACCTTATTGCCATGGGCACATTTTTGTACAATTTTTTCACCACTATATTACTACAGTAACGTGCACTTTCATCCATACACCGCGTTTAAGCACAGATATGACACTCCTTTGAAGTCCGTAATGTGTGCAAATTCTTTTGTAATATTGCTAAAAATTTTGTGTGCTGTTTTGTCTATGTGCCTTGAGTCTGACACTAAAATATTTTTTAACATGGCAAATTATTAATTCACCACAATTATAACTCATTTGCGGCTGGCCCCGCTGTCTCTACCTTATTACGATGATTAAAAGCCGAGCGATGTGTCGCAAGATGAATAGTTTTCGCTGCATATAAACGCAGAGCACGAAAAGAATGCTTTCGACCAAGGTGACAAGATGACTAATCGGCTTCTTTCGACGAATATCAGCTTTGTACAGGCAGCTCTTAGCATTTATCGCCTGCGACTCAGCTCCTGCTAGCCCTGAATAATATTATATGCGAACAGTGAGTTTATAGCACGGCTCAGTAACTCCTGAATTTTTAACGCTACAATATAATACACAGTGTTGTAGTGATGATAAGGGAGGGTCCGCTATGGCTATAACTAAAACTAACAGCCCTGAATCCGAAAAATTACATTAGCTTAATTAATCACACGATTGCACATAGTTCGCTCGCTTCAAGATGCCATTTACTTTCAAGTGAAGTCTTTTATTTTTCTGTCCGCTATACAGTGAGCTCTAATCAAAAAGCTAGCGACCCGGCCGTCACCAGTAGGGCAGAGACGCATGCAGGGGCACGCCGTTTCATACTATTCTACTGAATTCCATGTAAAAAAAAGAATTTTATTTTACAACAGTTTCTGTCTGTAGCTGAGAAAATTACAAATTTACAGTAACTTTCAAAGCACTTCATAAAATGACTATAATTGTTATATTACACGAATATTGCAGTCTTACAAAAAAGCGCAAAACATGCAAAGATTCAAACAAAACTTTGCCTGCCTGGCGCCACTCATTTGCAGGCGTCATCCCACTTATTTCTAGGGACTACACTCCCGACCCTCATATTATAATTATACAAACTATAGGCTTACTATTCATTCATTTCATTCATCCACTGAACACGGCAGATGGCAGCACAGATATATATATATATATATATATATATATATATATAAG
>Ga0209367_1011504_pt1 | contig 11722 bp, 8 predicted proteins | sample WorMetLIZISLAND2_FD_187412 | JGI IMG/M metagenome (GOLD analysis project Ga0209367, IMG submission 187412) | Marine gutless worms symbiont microbial communities from Max Planck institute for Marine Microbiology, Germany - Olavius geniculatus... ... | reverse complement strand
GGGTACGGTCTGGGGAGGGGCTGTGCCCCCGCAAAACTGTTTGAAATTTTTATGCAAAATAATGCATTTTTGTGCAAAATATTTACTTGTTTTAAAATGCATTTGGTCATTAGAAGGCGTCCACTTTGAATTCGTACTTCAAGAAATGCTTATTTACACAAGATGATGTTCATACGAACATGGAGTCTGTCCAATGCATTTCGACAGTTTACAGTATATGTCCGTAGAAATATAATCAGTGAGCTATCTAGACTGGTAGAAAAAAAATCAAACAGTTTAATTTCAAATTGTACAGCAGCAATGATCCTTTCATCCTTTTCTATTATTTTAACTAAACAATAAACATTGTCCGTTACGAGACCATTCGATTCGTCACCAGCGCTTTAATATAAAAGGTCCATAGTGACCATGCGTCTATCTTGCAACCGTTATAAAGATATGGCGCCTCAAAGATAATGGGGTCACAAGTTTGATCTTTTGTGGTCACGTGACGTCACAAAATTCTTTGTAGCTGGTTCCCAGTTGGTTCCGGTTAAAAATTAACTACACACTTATTATCAAACATTTTGCGCTGGTACTGTGCATGTAGTCTTTAGTAGAGATATACTGTCTGAAAATACATTAAACTCACAAAGGTCATTTTTCACTGTAGTCGGCCTTTAAATCTAAGGTTGCGGACGACCGGACAATAATTATGGCGGACTGGTTTGACATGTTTTTAACTTTTAAACTAGGCAACACAGTAGTATAATAAATATGGTGTACGTGGCAGAACGACGTTGGAGGAAGGTTTTTGCTAGAAGACAACTGGACAACGTTCCAGAAAGCTCGACTTAACTGTTCACGAAGTGGAAACTATCCGTTCTACTTTGACGAGTTACAAAGCACGCATTATGACCGTGATCGCAATCTGATATACGCCGTCTTCACCACTTCAGCGTGAGTGCCGGACTAGGCCTACTATAGTATGACTATTACTACACTCAGCGTGATCGGAGTCGAATAGGAGGGCTTTAACGCCAACCACCAAAAATCTGGGGCATCACGCGCTGAAAAAAGCGCGCTTTTCTGAGCCAAACCGCGATATGGGTGAAAAAAATTCTTTTCGATATGGGGGCAAAAAACGGAAAACCCTCATTATTTCGAAACTGATGAACTTTGGTCCACATATTTTGATACTTTTAAAAAGCCCTCGGGAAGGTTTACGAGACCCCAAAAATTTGATATAGGAAGTTTTAGGCCCATAATGATTTTTCCGCTGCGCCGCACACTCTAGTAGTGAATTGCGACAAAATGGCTGAAGAATGAAGATAGATCAACACAACATGCGTATGAAAATTTTAGCATAAAACATAGATTTTAATGGCATGAGTTTCGATCTCCTATGTATGTTCAAAGAGTCCTGCAATCGGAAACCTTAAATTTGACAATAAGGAAATTGTTGTGCAGTTTGCAGCGACTCTGGAAAACTCGTTGGACATTTTTTTGTGCTTTTTGTCCTGTATTTTTAATTTTTTTTCTGTTTTTGCCCGAATTTTTACGGCGTTTCGCCCGATTCTAAGGGGGGGTGGCGACTGCCTCCCTGCCCCCTGCCCGTGGTTTTTAAACTCGGCCGTCTCACGGCCGATAAATATGACAAGGCCTAGTTTGTTTTCAGCGCCTGAGACGCTCAAAAACTACGACGGACGACCAAATGTTAAGTCGTCAGTCACTAGGCACTATATTGGCACACATCGATATTTTGTAAGTAAGTAAGTATGTAAGATAGATTGAAGACGCAGATTAACAATCAACAATATTGCGCCGCCATCTTAGTACCCGAACCGAATGTCTTTAGCACCCGCCGCTTAAACTGTTCAAAGCTAATGTCAGTTTGTCTCAGATGAGCTGGAAGCTTGTTCCACAGCCTCGGACCTGCAGCAGCAAAGCATTTCGTGACTTCCTAGCTGCTGCTGCAGTTCCGTCTGACGACGTTATGAGTTACTGGGTAGCTACAGCGTATACTACGGCTGCTGCTGCTGATTATGATGATGAGGATTTGTTTCTGTGTCGTTGTAGTACGAGCATCTACGGCTCAGCGGTCTGTGTCTACAACCTGACAGCTATTGACTCAGTATTTAACGGCCCGGCTTTCTAGTAGTAGTAGTAGTAGTAGTAGTAATAGCAGTAGCAGTATAAGTGTGGTAGTATTCTGACTCAGTATTTCGCGGTCCGTTCAAGTCGCAGCTAAACGCAAAGTCCGCCTGGACACGAGTTACTAACAACAACCAGGTCGACTGTCAAACTTTGGGTTCAGCCAGTCAGTCAGGTCAGTAACATTACTAGTCATTTTTTTAATTGTCTGCATTTTTGCGAAATACTCATATATATTAACTCTAACTCTAACTTTACGGTGTCGCTACGGTGCACGGCAATACCCCGTTTAGGCTACGAAGGGTCCTATCAACTTGTTCATATCTACGAAATTAGTTATACCCGTTTACATGATTAAGCTAGTCTGATGACCGCTCTTCGTGCGTTAGACAAGTGCTTGATAAGCACTCGACGAGCTGGCTTGATAAACTGGCTGTCTCGTCGTTTAAATTATTACAATATTACAATATTGCAAACGTTCGAGAAGCCAGCTCGACGATTATCGTCTTCATCTCGGATCGCGAACTTACGTTTTTTTTTTGCGCTGCATCGTTTCCCTGAAAAGATGACAAGTATAGGACCGTAGGGGAGAAAGTAAAGTGAAGGGTGAATTTGTGACCCCTAAAAGTACTATCCCACTTCGCTCACAGGACCGGCCTTTATTAAAAATTCTAAAGAAATAGGCATTATGTGACGCTATCTTAATGGTCTTAGTGTTTATGTTCAGACAAAAGCGTCGAACAAAGACGGTTAGTTGACGCACAGAAGTACCAGATGATGGACATGGCCGTTCAGCCAGTGCACAAAGATCCACTGATTGTCGTCGAACAACAACGGTAGGCATAGGTCTACTTATTTAAATACATCACTGGCTTATATGCACTGTTTATTATACCGCGAGGGCAAGCTATAGCCTGGTCACTTTTCCCAGCGAAATTTCGGTGTTACGATGATAACCTCTCTCAGTTTTGCTAAAGTAGCGTGGTCATAATAGTTGCAGCGGTAAATAATGGTGAGATAGTGCATTGCTTGATATTTCGTTGAAATCCATGAACAGCAAGACGGAATATATAGGCCTATGTATGAAACGAAAGTTATCGCTAATTTTGGAGCACAGTTAAGATCGTCGCCGATGGTGCATAGAGTCGATGAGAGATAGTGCTACGCCATTTTTAGTCCTTATTCCTTAACCAAAGGCATCAAAATGGCACACTGGCTGATCGCAGAATACTGTTTACCAGTGCGTCTTGTAAGGCCTAATGGCGCACGTTCATGTTTACATAATTAGGATATGCACAGCGCAGAAACGCAGCGCACTTGCGTGACTATAGGTTTAAATGCACGTGAAGGCCTAGGTTAGGCTAATACGCAGGCAAACTAACGGTCTGAAAATTCGAGTGTTCAAATGGATGTTTGCAAATTTTCACTGCTTTAATCTCTGTGTTTCGTGTATCGTTGTTGGTGCATATGACTTCCCGTCGTCTGAGTTGAATTAATGAATCAAGAATAAACAGATAAATGCATTTAAAGTCTGAAAATATCCTTTTCGCTAATAGCGTTTGGCCACTATTTACACTGTACAGGTTCACACACATAGTCGTCGACCACGTGACCCACAACTCAACCGTCTCGACCTTGACCCCATCGACCTTGACCCCGGTGATATTCGTGACGGCACTGGAAGGTTACGTGTTCAAGTACTCTGTGCCGCTAGGTGGCAGCACAAGATCGTGCCTTGTTGAAGTTCTTGACCTGGGCTGCGTCCACGGTAAAGGTCGTACGACGCCGAGATCAATTCAGCTTGATTCTAAACAGGTTGACATTTAGCTTACAAATAGGCCTACGACAAGTTTTCTATAGAATCTCCTACAGTGCTGGCGATTGGTGATGAAAACTAGAAACAGAATCGTAAGTCCGTACTAGAGTAAATGCGTCACAAAATAAAATCCACAGCATTAGACCTATATGCAGCGATTTTGCCGCAATTTTTAACGCAAAGTTTTAGCTTGGTTTCATCATTTATGGGCAACAAATCACTGTAGCGTTTGATAGCAGCATTAACATAGCGTGTATGGAATTATAGTTAATCTGGGAAATCGCTTTTTCACCGCGACCGAAAGTCGGACGTAGGCTGTGCGTTCGGACTTACCTCGCGACAGCTTGATTTCTTGTTGTTAACATTCGTATTCAGCATTTCGGCGGCCGAATAACAAAGAAACTGAGATTATCTACCGCTGTTAGTAGTGTTTGACTGTTGCGTGTGCCTGCAGGGTGTAATCTACCTGGGAACATCTGAGCGAGTCTACCGTATTACCACACAAAGATGTCAGCGCTTTCACACAAAACTGTAAGTAATAGTGGTAGTAGTAGTAAGCAAATGGTCGTGTGTTTTTGTTCACGAAATTATACATTGGCCCTTCGGGCCACTGTGTTTAACTAGCTTAGCAGTAAACACCTTTTCTCTGGCCAGTTCAGACTTACAGGAGCGGAAACGGGAATTTGCTAAGTGGAGACAAAATTGGGCGACGGAGTCCCCATTATATCCCGGGATGAAGTGCAATGAGGTCCCGAGCCAAAGCTCGACAAAAGCTCCCGTCAAAATCGGGACTTTATTCTGAATATTTTCGCGAACTGGACATGCTCCATACGCCAGTGTTTATAACCCTCCTGGTAAGCCGTTTTAGTGCCCCAGCCAAGTCACAATTGGGCCTCACATTGTGCGCCATATTCTTGCCTACATGACTGTTATACAAAGTTTACTTACTGGTTTTTACTGACTCATATCTGTCTGTGTATTAGTACGTGTCTGTCTGCCGGCGACCCGTACTGTGGTTGGGACGAGTCACTCGGCAAATGTTCACCAATCGGTCGTCTGCACATCACTTCCTGTCCTCAGCCTCAGCATTCAGGTTTCACCTTCTACGTTTTCTTTTACACTCATAGTGTTCGATGCCCACAATTGCCTTAGCTTATTAATGCCTCGCTGTAAAACAACGCACACCAGCCAGCAAGTTATGGGCCGGTCACGTTTAGAGTTTGCAAAATATAGAGAAGAGGCAAATTTGCTGCTTCCGTTGGGAATTTAAAAGCTGAAGGGTGTTTAGCTTCAGGGGTCTTCAACTCCTGACCCTGACTCTTCATCAAAAGCTTTGTCTCTACCTTACTGGTGCTCAGCCTCTAGACCCCCGTTCTGTGTTTGTGCTCCGCACTCGCCACATGATATTCACCCGATATGTTTTGTTATCCTAGCCTAAAGTGTATAGGGCGTTGTGTGCGGGTGTATAGAGGTGGAGTCCAGCGAATGGTCAAGTTGGTCTGCTTGGACACAGTGCAGTGCTCGCTGTGGCAATGGATTCCGGTCTAAAAGTCGATCTTGTTCATCATCTCAGTGTGTTGGTAACGACCAGCAGTGGACAGCTTGTAACACTTTGCCCTGTCAAGGTCTCTTTACGTCTGTCTCTTTGTCTGATCGTATAATGTCAAAGTATTGTTGTTTATCGTGCCCGTTAGTATTAAACTTATCAAATAATTAAAATGACAAACAATCAAAGAAATACTTTACTGATAAATGTGTCTGAAAGTGCCAGAAACAACGCATTTTTGGCAATTTTAAACTTTATCGTGCAGCAGCCTGTATTCGACGTGTACAGAGCAGCGTACGCTGAGCGAGTGGTCGCCTTGGCTACGTGTAAACAACAACAAGCACAACAACAGTAAATCGTCACGTGACGTGGTCGGCGGACATTACGTAACGGAGCGGTTCCGCTGCGTGTGCAAAGCTAACGTCGATGATCCGACCAGACTTCGGAAGCCACAGATACGCACGGCACGCAGACATTGCAGTACTTCGTCGACGGACGTTCACTGTAGCGCTGCAAGTATGTCTACTTCTATTTCGGCTTGTCTCTCTCTCGTAGAGCTGGGCCAAGTACTCGAGTACTCGAGTTACTTGCGTGTAAAATTGGACTTGAGTAAATGCTGTTTGGAATCGAGTAGGCCTACTCATTTAGAATATTGTTTGGTCGCTGGCGGCCAGGTTACAGAAAGTAGACAAGTAGACATTAATTGTCATTTATTTCTGCTTTTGGTTCGGAACTTTATGACGTCACCCACCACTAATAAGCTAGTCACCCGTCACCCTTAGTCAACTTAGCCTTCCATTCTTGCGGGGTTGGTAAATCGAGTAGGCTTACCGGCCAGTCTGGTTGGGGTTAAGACGGAACGTGTTTGCCTGTTTGCCGAGTGGCAAGTAACGCTGAGTGATCTCTAATATCAGATGATGTTCCGTAGCTCTTAGAGATTTTGAGTTATGCTGTGTGTAGGAAATGGCCTGGGAGTGGTAGATGTCAATGGATCATGGTCTGATTGGACGCCATGGACAGAATGCAGTGCTCTATGCGGCGGAGGTACTCGCACCAGACATCGTGTTTGTGACTCACCGGCCGCAAGTGGCACAGGACGTGAATGTGAAGGATATTCGCAGCAACTGGCCGACTGCAACACACACTCCTGCCAGGTAACTGTCTGTCTAATACCCCGTTTACACGATCGAGCAAACATCTAGCAATTATATATGTTAGCTAGATGAGCTAGCTCGTCCAGCTAACAGCTTTATCGTCCAGCTAACATATAATTGCTCGATGTTTGCTTGATGATAGCTTGATCGTGTAAACGGGGTGTAACTGTCTGTCTGTCTATCTGTTTGTCCTGCCAGGCACTAGGTCTAATTGTTATACCTCAACGCAAAATACTTGCACGCGATTACCAGTCTAAATCGCGTCGCGCGACGTTCACAAATACGCACTAGTCACTGAATCTGAATCAGTAGTGCATGCTCTTCAGGGACAAAAATTTTGCTTTGAGGTATAACAAAACAAATAACAACTGGCGTCGTTGATCATTATTGAATTTTTTTCTCTCAGTTTGTAAAATGTTGCCCTCGGTCTTTGACCTCGGGCAATATTTTACGAAGTTCGGGGAAAAATTTTTAATAATGACCTCAACGCCAGTCACTGTATGTATGCTATCCGTCTGTTTACTGCAGGCGGTTGTCCCCGCTCGCTTTGTCTCTTGCCGCCTACGCTTTAGCCTTCCTGGTAGCGACAGATTCGGTCACTGTCTAACATTGTGCACTTTAAATATGCACCTACTTACTTACTTACCTACTTACTTAAGTAACAGCACGTCAACCGGCAGGACATCGAACGCCTAGCGCTATGCTACCAACTACCAAGCCTTTTCCCTGTTACGTGAAAGAAGCGTTGAATCTTTGTCGTTGTTGTTTAGGGCTCGTGGTCATGCTGGAGTGACTACGGTCCGTGCTCAGCGGTTAGCTGTCAATCAGCGGGTCGACGCTGGCGTAGACGACACTGCCTGGCCACACCACCAGGCAAATACTACACGCTGCCGTGTCGTGGAGTGGATTCACAGCAGATCAGCTGCGTCAAGCCAGGCTGTCACGGTATTAATTACTCGCATTACGCATCTTGTTCGTCCGTCAGTACGTCTGTCTGTCTGTCTGGCTAGAGGAGCGTCAATTCCGTTGGCAAATGAAAGAAGGATGTTTTCTAGACAAAATTGGAAAAAAATTAAACAGTGGAAGGGAGAGAATTTTAAATTCTCAAATTAACACAAAAACCATATGCGCTGCATACACATGACTAAAAGTGTTGCAGTGAGATGCAGTTTTTAGAGCCCAAAATGCAAAAAAAATGCGTTTGCAACAATCGCTAAGCCCAAAAACTTGCTTGGGTGCTCAGAGCATTTTTCAGAAATGCCGATGGAAAAGGGAGGAAGTGAGAGAGAAAGAAAGAGAAGCGGAAAGATTGGTGTGACTTGTGGGAAAAGTTGTTTTTTGGCGCTAAAAAGGTGAAGCCCCTGGCTGCCTGTCTGAGATCCGTACCGGCTTTCAACCTGAAGCAAAAAATCATGGTCTGTGTAAAAATAAGTAAATGTCCTATTTGCAAACTATACATGGTGTGCCAAAAAATGACCCAACTTGTTTTGTCAGAACTTCGTAAAATCTCCACCAAATTTGATAATTTTTGGCAAACAGATAGCCAAAAACGATAGAAATATGTAAGGTAGGTTTACACACTTTCCACCTCACCTTTTTATGTCAACGCATTACCGTGTAAAACGCAGATGCTCCAAATTGTTGCATAATGCTCAGCTGTTGTCTCCGTAAAAGTTCTCATGACTTATCAAGCACACAATAAACCAAAATCTGATTCATTCAACAGAATCATAAGTTTTTGTAACAACTTGCTTCCAAATTATCAGAATTTATGTCCAAAGTGTACACAGTGGCTTAGACGTGATGCAGGGGCGTCATTTCAAAGGGGGGCTAGAATGGTTTACAGACCCCAAGGATTTACGATTTTAGTTTTTCCCCTGTAAATCGCACCTTTGAAAGTGTTACTGCTGCAGAAACAATACGTTACGCAGACCTAGACCAAAGGATCACTGAGACCCTAATAATTTACTGAAATGACGCCACTGACGTGATGCCACGGCTGTCAGTGGCGTTAATGATCAACTGATCAAAATGCACAGCACTCATTCTTGGATAAAATGTGTTTTAAGCTCATCAATCAGTTATTTGTTGTCTACTGTTTTCAGCGTAAAGTTTTTAATACCTCAAAATTATTAAATCCCATGGTGTTCTTTGTGGAATTGATAATGCACAAGTGAGCAATCTGATACTGATAATCACTGCGTAATGTAACAATTTGGAGCATCTGCGTTTTACACGGTAGTGCGCTAACATAAATTACGTAAGGTGGAGATTGAGTATGTTTTACATAATTCTATCGTCTTGACCATATGTGTGCCAAAAATTATCAAATTTGGTGGAGATTTGACGCAGTTCGGACAAAAAACAAGTTGGGTCATTTTTTGGCACACCCTGTACAATATGTTCAGGCAGCTAAATATGCACATTACTGTAGCAGTGCTGCGAGCATGAACAAAACTCTGACAGTGATTTGTTGGGCTATTTTCAGGCGACAGTTTGGGCTATCGTGACTGGGCGGAGTCGTGCAGGCAGACTGGGCAACGCAACTGCACGCCACGAGGCATTGACCTTCAGCTGCTATGTCAAGGTTACGACCCCGCCCTCGGGTCACGTGTCGACTGTCACGTGACCAACGAAACGAATGCTGGGCTGAATACTCACTCGCCGGCATTCGATACCAGCGACAGTATTCGATACTACCACGTGCTATTGGTGGGCGTCGTTTCTTTCCTCATCGGGGCAATTACGTCGTTCGTCATTCTAATACACTGCTGTCAGTCGCGCATTACTCCTGCAGAGCACAAGCCCCCAGCAACCACTGCTGCTGCTGATGCGGTAACCATGGCAACGGCCGAGAAGCGTCGCCGTGGTCGTAACGTTATGGTGACGTCACGGGAAAGAAGGGGCGTGGCCACGCTGGAGACTACTGTGATAAGGCGGAGCAGCATAGATGATAAGATAAACAGCCGAATGATGATGACAACTACTGATGGTTCTATTAGTAATGATGTATTTAGCGCCACGAGACCTGCTTGTAATGGAAGCTCTCGATCAGGGCTTCTAAACCTAACACAGTATTACCGACGCCATTACACGGACGGCGTGGCTGACAGGACTTACTGCAGAACTTAGGCCAATGACATACATACGCATTGTATTTAACGATCAAACGCATGTCGTTTAGATACAGTTTTACAGGCATGTAGGTAAATGACTTAGGCCTGTATTCTCGCTCCCCATTCTATACACTTTTTCTTTTTTACTCGCGACAGCTATGGTAGAGGCGTCTGTCTGTCCGCCTGTCTGTCACACTGCTGAATTGTGTCAAAACGACGCAACTTGAGATCACGAAATCTTTACTATGGCTGTCATAAAAATTCCAGTTTCAGGATCCGCATCGCTTTTCCCTGAAATTTGAAAGGGCTCATCCTAATTGAAAGCGTCTGTGTGGCGTGGAAAGTGCTGTATGCTGACTCAGCGAATGCGCCTGACACAATAAATGTTTGTCCAATTTACACGTGGGCCTGTTACAATACGCGCTGCGTGTTTCGCAGAAGTAAGGCAGAAAGACGCACACAGAGTAGGCCTACTTTTACATACACAGCATGCATTGTCGCAGTTTAAAGTTGCAATTTTCAGTCAGAGTATGTAAATTTCCTACAGAATTCTTACACACAGCTGGACATTTCCGACAGAAGAGATTGTGCGTGCCTAAAGTGTTGGTTTTGGCCAATAAATTCTCAGAAATGAAGGGCTTAGTCCCAACTGTTGCGTCTTTGGGTGACAATTTTCCGACAGTTCAAACTTTTAGGGCGGACATTTTTTTCTGTCCCCTTCTTGCTACGACGCCATTGCATGTAGCTGTAAACATTTTCCTGTGTTGTGTGTCTCGCGCTTTGCGTCCAACACTGACTAAAATTACTCCGTCATCAAGAGTAGCATTTTATTTTCCATCTGGAGTCGGAACTTCAGAAGCTAGGCTAGGCCTATATCTTAAAGAGTTTAACATGATTTTGTGAATATTGTTCTAACTACTCAGCTATACGTGACTGGTGCTTTAATAGAATATTTTCACATTTGTGCATTCGTTGTTACTGCATCGTTCGTAAATTGCATCGGAACCCAATCGATTGCATTCATTAGGTATATAGGAGGCGTAGTCAGGCGCTCATGTTTACTTACGCAACACCAACACTGCGCGTGCTGTGTAGACTGATGCAATTGCGTTTGAGCAATGACATTTGAATGACAGGTAGACTACCCAATTATCAATATATTTCTCAAAGTTAGGTTTTCCGCATAAAACGTTTATAAATATTGTAGGCCCTATGATATCAAATTTTTATAGGTATATCACCGAAAATGGCTGAAGTTGAAACTCCCTTGCAGCAGAAAATTATACCACAAACTTTACGAAGGTCGCAAGAAGTGCAATTTTTGTCGGTTTGTCAGGATTTAGTGCAAAACGGGCATAGTTATCCTGATATAGATCCAGGTAATTTTGGAACCGGGTCCCGGTATTCGGTTTCTGCTACAAATCAATAGCGTATGCGATGATTTGGATTTTACCTATCGCAGCGTCAGCAGCGAAAAGAAATACCAGCAGTTTCAATCATGGCGGACGAATGTGTGATGTCAGTGAGATAATTACAGCGTTTCTTCTCAACACTTGTCGATTACCTCCGTGTCCAAAGATATGCGATGTACAGGCTGCAGCACAGTGTGCCGTGATAGCTGGCTTATGTCTACGGGACGACGAAGAAGACGGATCCATTCCGTTGACATTGCGTCCGTCCGTCGGTCCGTCCGTCCGTCACACGGGTGGATCAGTCAAAAACGGTGCAAGCTAGGATCACCAAATCTTCACCGTCGTCTGCCTGGACGACTCTAGTTTCAGGAACCGTAAAGCTTTTCCATAAATTCGAAGGGCGTCACCTGAACGAGGGCGCTAAATAAGAGGGGGGTGGGCAAAATTTGCGATTTTTGGCCAATAAGTCGCTGTATCACAGGCTGAACGGTAGTTCAAGCCCTGTGTTAACGGCGACTTCTCTTTCTTATGGGAAAGCCAAAAAT
>Ga0209367_1011503_pt1 | contig 11722 bp, 3 predicted proteins | sample WorMetLIZISLAND2_FD_187412 | JGI IMG/M metagenome (GOLD analysis project Ga0209367, IMG submission 187412) | Marine gutless worms symbiont microbial communities from Max Planck institute for Marine Microbiology, Germany - Olavius geniculatus... ... | reverse complement strand
ATACGATATATCGTTTTTGATATCGATATATCGTATCGTATAGTATCGTCGAAAAAATATCGAATTATTCGATATATCGCGACATCTTTTATATATCACGATATTTTCGATATATCGCGAGGTTATTATTTTTATTAGTATTACTGTATTGTCAAAATAACGAGAATAAATGGAGAAAACGACAAACTAACCAAAGCAAACAAATTATAGTGTCGTAATTTAACGACACTTACGACAGTCAACAGTTAATTTTCGAGTTAACTGGCACATTTTGGTATCTACATAAAGCAAACTGCTTTGCTGAACGTTCACGTCTTGTTCTTGTGCTTGTATAAGATTTACATACTTATCATTTTAAAAATATCGATATTGATATCGCGTTATTTTCAAAATATCGTATTGATATCGTATCGAAATTGAAATCCTGATAACGAATCATCACTAACGCAAATATACACTGTATCTCAAAAAACATCCCCGACATTTTCGACTATATCTTGAAAACCAATTATCAGATTTTGATAATTTTTGGTATGAATATTCCCGACACAACTTGCCATTAAACGATCGTTCAGTTTCTCACCTCACCCAATGTATGCTTCTGCACTACCTAGGAAAATCAGATCAAGCGTAATACGAGGTTGAAATAGACAGAAAACCTGAAAAAAACATCCCCGACATTATCTGTCGTAACTTGAAGAAAAATTAGCAGATTTTAATAATTTTTGGCAAAAATATTTCTGATACAACTGGCTATTAAACAAGTGTTTTAGTTTCCACCTCACCCAACGTCTGTTTTTGCACTACCTGGGAAAATCAGACCAAGCATAATACGTGTTAAAATGAATGAAAAAAAAGTTGATAAATTCCATCTAGGCTATCCGAATCTGTGGCCCCAACAGCTGGTCTATTACAAGGTTTGACTGTCGTGCAGCAGTATGTCTATTAGATAAAGTTTAGGAATGTTTGTGAAGTCAAGAAGCGATTGGTACAGCCTGGATTAGTCTGGAGCAGAACATTACCGATACTGCTGTCAATGGATGGAGAAAACGTCTCCTTGCCTGTGTAAGTAAGTAAGTAAGTAAGTAAATGATTTATAAAGCGCCAAAGTCTCAGAAAGAATCGGGGCGCATAGGATGATGGACGCTAGGTGGCAGAAAAGGCTGACTGAAAGTAGTGGGTCTTTAGTGACATCTGAATGTAGCCAAGGTTTGACATTGACGAATTTGAGGAGTTAAGGAGTTCCAAATCCTGTGTTCGCATAGTAGGCCAACACTTCAAACAATTCTACTGCCGGCAGTTTAAAAAACTACAACTGGATGAAAATGTTAGCCAAAGTGTCAAAAATGTGAACAAAATGTGTTTTTACGCGTTATGTTAATTAAGCAATCATATTGATTTAGGACAAAGACATTACAAAGTTGTGAAGATTTTACGACAAGTTTACGATTGTCGTACGATGTTTTGAAAATTAGGCCCCAGTTTGCAAATGAATCGCTCTATTGTTGACAACTGCAGTTACTCATCCAAGAAAACAGAAAATCGTCGCAAAATAACTGACGACTGATGATAGCTCAATTCATATAATCCGTTCTGCCGTGAATAGGTCTAATAAAGTAATAAATATCTGTTTGAGCAACGGCGGGGCCCCCAGATGTCGTGGGGTCCGGAAAAACTTACTCCCCTTGACGGGTCTGTGGACTAAAATGTTTCATAAATTCATATGCACTTCTGGTATCGTGATAGTATCGCAATACTCGATACCTGAGATGGTATCGTTATCGTGGCTCCAATTTCAGGTATCGCTCAGCACTAGCAACGACGGTGACGCGTCTCGTAGAATTTCATACTTACTTATGAAACAGGACCGGAAACTGATAAGTAGGTCACTTGCCGATGAGTGTGAGCAATATGTTTTCGGTTTCGGAAGTGCAATTTCCTTTAGTAAGATCGAGTTTATAGTGATTTGGTATTGCCAGTTTATTAGTGTTGGATATATTGAATCTGCGATAGAACGTTTTAGCCGATTTTTGTTTTACGAATACGTCAGTTTTTTTTGAATTGGTACAGTGAGCGATAATATGGTGTTCATTTTTGGTGGCAAATGGCTTTTTGTGCTTGTTTAGGTGTATCCTAACTTCGTTACGCCATTGTTTTCCCGCTGTGTTGCACGCTGATATAGTAGTGTCGAAGTACGCCGTGAAGATGGCGTATTTGAGTGTTACAGTTCAAATACGTCAACATTTTCTGTTTCAACTTGAAGCTAACGGCTATGGGTAACAAGCGGATCTGCGGATGTGGCAACGGGTAAAAGGCGGATAAAATCTGCGGATGTTAAGTGCGGATGTATAGGTAAAAGGCGGATGTGCGGATATCAGTTGTCAAATACATTACCAGTCATGAAAGTTGTTGAGTTTTTTAATCATTCAGTCCGTAAATAACTGCTCAGCGGACGCTTTATAGGAGGCGTTCGTTAGATGTCTGCCGCTGTGAATTTCTTCACAATTCACACTCTGCATAGACCTAGACATTAGCCTAATTCTTGATCACGAATTTGTCTAGGCAGTTACTCAGAAAACAATGGTCTACTCTGTCACTTGACGACGACAACGTACAATGGCAAGATACAACGACGACAATGCGCAATAATGCACGAGGAAGTGTGACGTCGACGTAAGTAGATGATGCAACTCGCGACAAGACGCACAGAGACGATATACGGCGATGACACAAGACGACGATGCACGACGACATACGACGATGCTCGTCAATGCACGACGACGACTTATAGGCCTACAGTGACGTCGTGCGATGATGAGTGACAACGGATGACAATGACAATGGCTACTAAGTGCAGCAGGAAGTTACTATTGTAAACCCAGATTTGCCAACTGATGTCTACTTATTTTGCTAGCTTACGATATTTTTTAACTTGATCGACATGCAAAGTACGGCAATTTTAATAACGTGCCATGGTGCCTGTCACAAAGCATGGTGCACAAATGCCCAGCACCCAAAGGCCCCAAATTAATACATGGTTATACACCGCTTATTGGTCCAGATGCATGCCTGAGTACAATGGGTAAAAGGCGGTTGTCCTCCGCATCGACATCCGTCTTTTACCCATTGCCACATCTGCAGATTCGCACGTCTGCTTTTTACCATCGTCCGAAGCTAACATACTTGTACAATGTACATTGTAGCAGATAATGTTTGTCAGCCAATACGTGTATGATCTTTGTGTGTTTATGTTGCAGTACTGCTAATAAAGATCCTGTACAGTGTACAACTGTTGGAGATACTGTGAAAGTCTGCTGTTCTGCTACACTGAGGTATCGATACTGCTACGTATATACTCAGTTTATTAAATACATCTTTTCTCACCAAAAATCTCACCGGTTGAGACTTCACCAGAAGACCGAATCCGCCCCATGCGGCATCAACTGCCAATAAAAAGACCCATCTTAGTCGTTCAAAATTCCCCTTGAAGATATTCAGTGAACTGGATTTAACTGTTTTCTCATCAAGACTGTTTCAGATATTAATAACTCGATCTGAGAAGAAATGAAGACGTAGATCAGTTGGAACTCTTCTCTGCATAAGTTTCAACGAATGGCCCCTTGTTGTAATATTTGTACTAAATTCAAAAAGGTGTCAAATGAAACTGTTGATAATCCATTAATGATTTTGTTAACTTAATAAGGTTAGAATGAGTTTTTCAGTTTTTCGAGCGTCCACAATTTAAGTTCCTTCAGTCTCTGTAAGTACGGTAACTTCCTCAGATCCGGTAACATTCTTGTAAATCTATGCTGTACTTATACTTGACAAAGTGAGGAGACCGGGATGATTGGATCTGACAATCAATTTATAGAGATTAAGTAAAATGTGCTTGTCTTTATTCCTCATGGTCCTAATCAAGGCACCCAACATCCGATTAGCTTTCGAGTAAGCCTGCTTGCACTGCTGAGAGACTTTGAGATCCTTGGTGATAATTCCAAGATCCTTTTCCTCATCGACTGTGTCCATTTCACTCCCATCCATACAGTAACTGAATCCAGAATTCCTGTGCCCGATGTGCATAACTTTGCATTTAATTACATTGAACAACATCTGCCATTCTTCGGCCCATGATAAAAGTTTGTCCAAATCATGCTGAAGCTGGGGCTTTGGTTAGTAACTTAGTATTCCTTCACATAGCAGAATGTATCAAACACTTCTAACGTAGGCCGATGATATTTGCACTCTATGGTGCGAATAGTGTGGATGCTGTTTACATCCTGCCCTACTGATCGGCTGTAATGTAGCAAAGTACAGGGTGAGGCAGTTTTATTTCGATGTTGATGTATCGTTGATGTATCTTCACATAATTCTTAAAAATATGCTGAAATTTGCATGCTAAAAATTTATTAGCATTTTCCTAAGTTGTTAACATTTTTACGCATTTCGGTAACTAACAGTAAAACTAAACCTAACTGCAATCCCTAAATGATACTTATCAAATCCTATTCACTGCGAGCATTCTGCACAATTTTAGGGCGTGAATAAGGTGGATGCTATTTGTACCTTGCGGAACAGATTGGCTGTCACATAGCCAATCATTTTTTCAGATGTGAATAGCATTGGCGATATTCGCACCTTAAGGTACATTCACTTCCTTTTACTTATGTCTCACCGAGAAATAAGTTACAATTAGCTTCTACAAGGTCAGTTTTTATATTCTGAGGCATGTGCTTGTACATGTTGCTAATTTTCAGCAGTTACTTTTCTTGCATTTAGTGCAGTGTTTTGTCCTGTTGCGACTTTTGCAGCCCTACAAACTTTTTTTGTCGCCACTGCCTACCTTACCCATTACAGTCTTGACGGTCATTTTTGCTGTTTGCTTTTTCGTTCTGATCTGCAGTCCTTACAACTGTAGGCTTTGGGGCCTAAACATGGCACTGGTCACAGTCAAAAATAAATGGTGAGTAAAAAGCTTAAATCTTTTCACCAATGCCTTGAATGTTTGACTGAATTTTAGTGCTACATGTGTGTACTGTGTAGACTTGAGAAACGACTGGATATTATTGACCCGCGGATAAGCAATGTCGGATGTCGAGTGGGACGATGAAGGTTTCGAACCTCCTGTTCGGACGATAGTGGCAAAGGACCGCTGGGAAGGCGAAGACGAAGATGACGTACGGGATAACTGGGAAGATGACAATGAGGAAGATGAAAACGAAAATAAGCCAACCGACAATGGGCAAACAAATTCCGTTCCTGCGAAGAAGAAAAAGTCACTGAAAGAGAGAATCGCAGAGAAGGAGGAACAGAAGAGATTGGAACAGGAACAGAGAAGGAAAGAACAGGAGGAAGAGGCAGCTAATGCTGTTCAGTTAACCCCGGCGGAAATGGCGGCCGAGAAAGCTCGCCAACGTCAGCTACAGGAAGAGTCCGATTTGCTTCTTGCCGCCGAAACGTTTGGCGTATCTGACGGCCTGCGTGGACATATCGACAGCATGGAGCCAGCATCTAAAGACGACTTTGACAAATTCGAGGAACTTTTGCGTACAAAAATCACGAAGTACGAGAAATCGCCACATTACGTGCCTTTCCTCGAAAGCTTGTTTCGACAGATTACCATCGATCTGGAGGCGGACGACATCAAGCGGTTGGGCAGTACGTTAACAGCGCTGTCAAATGAGAAGGTGAAACAGCAGAAAGTCACAAAAGGGAAGAAGAAAAAGCAGAAAGTGTCACTGGTTGTTGGCAAAGACACTGACGACGTGCTTGCGGAAACCGCCGGATATGATGACTACGATGATTTCCTCTAGCCTATTAGCCTTGCTAATGTTCCGGTTTTCGTTTGGTCCGTAATAATTGTATAATGTATATTAGACATGTTATCCAGCGGCAGTTTGCCAGAGCAGCTGTGAAGTTTTTGCGAGCTTTTTCGAGTTTTTGTTATAGTGCAAGCCGTTTAAGCTTAAATCTGCTACTGTTCGGGACTTTCGATAAACCGGTCATTTCTGTACCGAGTACTGTTTATTCAAGTACAATAATTTGCACGTTTGGCTAATGGGATTATGCTGCTTAGGGTGATCACTTTCCAGGCCCTTTAACATTCTGATATATTTTCCTGCACTCATCTTTGTTGTCTTTCTCTTAGTATGCTTACTTGTGTCCTGTTCGTTACTGGTTAGTTTCAGAAAAGATTAGCCTTGATCGTCTCTGTGAAGATATTTATCACTGGGTTCAACATTTATGCTCTTTTATGCAATGATCGAGGCTGTAACAACAAAAAACTGCCAGTTGATCTGTCTATGTAGTAGACTCGTGATGTTTTACTTTCCACGCACCGCCCTGTATAAAAAATAACACCAGGACAGGACAAAAATGTACCATCTAAACCATTACGTGTGTTACTTTTCTTACTGCTGAACTGCAACACCAGTATATGGTGCAACTGGAGTAAAAACACTCACCCCAACAACGTTTTTCTGGTACCTCTGCCTGGCAGAGTTGGATTTTCTGACCTGACATTCCAGGTTTTAATGGGAAGTTGTCACCCTGGCCAAATTGGTTATGCTTAGACTTGCTTTAGTACCGATGACTGGTTAAATTATAATTGCTGCATATTTTGAGCCTTAAAATAACACTCCAGAAATGTCGCGTAAAATGCATATACTGGGTGAAGTGTGGGCCAAAAAAGTGACACCAGGTTTCAGCTAAATCAGTAAACATTGCGCATATGCACCATTTGAAGAACTTTAGACTTTTTCTATTAATTGTTCAGTTTAAACATGCTTACTTGTTTAATGACACTTCACTAGTTCTTTCAAAACTGTTTTCTGCACGCAGGTTGTGAATCAGTTTTAGTTAATCCAACCATCTTGACAAGATTACTCTTCTTTGAAATCAGAATTTCTGTTTTCGTTGGCAGATGAAGAAAAAATACAAGAGTAAACAAAAATTGCAAAGAAATATAACACATCCAGCAAGTGAGGAATTCAAATGCGAGAAAAGTTGTCATTTTTTCGGCCCACCCTTTATATAATATTATATATGCTTTGAGTTAAGTTAATGTTGGCTACAGTTTTCCTATGCGTGTTCTGCTGCCACATGCTGAGTCCGTGATTGCTTCGTTGGCTCTTGAGCTTTTTGTCGGCTGACATTTCTACATTAAATATCATAATGTATTCTGTGTGCCCTGCAGTTTTTACGCGCGAAAGCAGCTACTGCTTTAGCTCGTCTTAGCCATCGCAATTCTGTCCGTCCATCCGTCTGTCACATGGGTGGATCAGTCAAAAACGGTGCAAGCTATGATCACCAAATCTTCACCGTCGGCTGCCTGGAAGACTCTAGTTTCAGGAACCGTAAAGCTTTTCCATAAACTTGAAGGGGGTCACCCCGAACGAGGGCGTTAAATGAGAGGTGGGTGGGCAAAATTTGCGATTTTTGGTCAATAAGTCACTGTATCTCAGTAGCAGTGCGAGATAGGGCCTAGGTTACTATTAATCACTAATACGAAGTTGTACACTGGTTCTCGATTGGCACCAAATTCAACGACCTTGAATGACCTTGTACGCCAAAATAGGGGGTTCTATGGATTTTTTGGTGATTTCGGGCTGCGACACAAGTCTATATTATTCACAAGGTGGCGCCACGGAACTATCGTTATGCGATCCAGATAGAGAATTTGGTATTTCTATATTAACGTAGCATGAACACACCAATTTTCAGCTAACTTACTGAACCGGAACTGCTATAGGCTTTCGTGCTTCTCATGAGCATTAGCTCAAATTTCTTGTATACTAATTTTAGACCCACATGCAAAGTTTCAAAGTCTGTCATAGTGTTGTAGTTTGAGATACAGATTTAGGTTTTCCTGAGGAAACATGTCAAACTGCTTCAGATGGACTGGTGGTTTTCAAAACTAGTCCATCCAAAACAGTGTGACATGAGGAAAACCTAAATCTATGTCGGAAACTAAAACTGTATCAAAAAGCCTTAATCTTTGCTAAATACAATTCAGGGTTCTCACTGTAGTCTTGAAGTGAAACTCGAGGACTGCCTACATCAATTTTCAGGGTCTAAATATCAACATTAGGATTCATCACTTAATGAACTGAAGCTGTAACAATTTCAGAATGAGATATAAGCATAGCGAGCATAACATTTTTAAAAATTAAAGTGAAATTAGACTGTATAGTACAAATATACCTAATGCTAATAGTTTTATTATTCTTTTTCAGTTTTCCATAATTCTTCCCTATATGACCTATATTGTGCTGGGTGGGACTACTCTACTCACTCATAAAAATAATTTCAGGCCTTTCAAGGACCTAGAAACTAATTCAAGGATGCATGGGAACCTTGTTAGTTGCTCTTAGCACTTAGCACTGCTTTTTCATCAGTCTTGACATCTGTGCACATGAAAACCTGAATCTACAAACTAAAGTAAGTTTTTTTATGAAATGCTTGAGGAATGACAATAGCCTGCAATTAAAACTGCATCAAAACTGTTGGATATTTGCTAAACTCATTTGCTCTTAACATCCGAGTAAAACTGATAAGTAGCCAACGGAGACCACAGAGGAGAGCCATCGGAAAAAAAAAACTAGATGCTTGCATTCGAATAAATTCCCATGTTGAAATGGTGACGAAAAAAATGTATAAACTGCCATGTCAAGGTACAAGGTTTAATAGAAATTGTCAAACAAAAGAAGGCAACACAAATTCCGAAATGTAAAAAAATAAAATTTATACAGCTTACTTGACATGGTTCCGTAGAGTACACACCTCTGCCAAGGAAAATGATGGCAGGTCAAAAAATTAACGCCCCCCAAAAGTGGCTCATTCACTGCCATATTCCATCAATCCCTGCAAGTTGCATAGAACTACACTTGCTAAAAACACTGCGAAATATCAGTGTATGCCTTATCTGCCAATCATAAATTGTGGAAAATGTCATCTGTGCAAAAAATAATTTAAAGTCTCCTCCAAAAGATGACCGATTTGTCCCTAGCAAATGGGCATTTTTACTTGAGAATAGCAGAAATCATACCATGAATTCTTTCAGATATTTTGCGCACACAGATTGCTACAAAAAAACCTCGTAGGCAGAGGTAATGATGTGTAAACAAATACACTTATTAAACGTTGCATGACATTGTACAGATGGTAATTAAAACTGCATCACAAGCAACAAGCAGTCGGTTACTTTAAACGGGCTCAGAAGAACTGAGCTTACCGAGTCAGGCCTTCCAAATCACCCGCATTGAGCGAATGACACTCGCCATTTAACCTCACCACCCGCTAAGCTGAGCAACTTGGTCAATCATCACCCACCGATGACGAATGTCTTCCATTTTGGTCCCAATTTGCGTTTATTGTTTAAGCTGCACTAAATACGATCAGTTGATTCTCGAGAAACAGTCGAAATTCCTACCACTGGATGTCATATTTCAATACCGAAATGCACAGAATTCAATTTCGTCTGAGGCTCCGCCTTAGAGCCCCATGTGGAATTCGATCACAGGAAAGACAGGACATGAAGGATGGGAGGGAGAATAGAGGAGGGAAAATAGGAAGAAAGGGGAGGAGGAGGTGATTATCCCCCCGTGTGACCTGCATTGGCATTGTGACAGGGTGTCTACAACTCCTGGAAATGTCTGGAATTTTACTGGTGCTCCTGGAAAACTTATAACTTGCCGTGTAATTTTCGTATATCAGGCGCATTTTATTTACACGGGAAATAGGAATTTCCTTTGGTAAACAGGATCACTATGGTCTCGTATATGCATTAATATTTTGCGGCTTGTCATTTCACTGTACATGTAATTGTAATGCTTAAGAGGCTCGATTAATGTAAAAAGTCTACTGGAAGTTTGTTAAATGTGTCCTGGAAATCTCTTGGAAATTTGTTAGACTGGATTTGTAGACACCCTGTGTGATAACTTGGCAGCCCTGTGAGTGGAACCAAACAGAAAAATAATAACAAAATCAAAACGAGTAAAACGAAAAGCCGACAATCCAACAGTGTATGAAAGTTGCCAAAGTCATGTTACACCGGACTTAGACACGGTTGAATGCGAGTGTTAGTTCTGCCCAGCCCACGGTGCCTCACAGTTCAGTTCCATTCAGTTGTTTCTACCTACAATATCACACCAAAGTAAGAACCATTTTGACCTAAAAACACACATAAAAAGACTGAGACTAAAAAGCCGTAATCCCAAGCGGCAGGCCGTACTAGTTCAAAACCGGTCATATGTCTGTACATGCTTCAATACACGGTGTTTCATAAAAAAAGAACCCCTGTTAGTTTGTTCATAATTTACTCAAATTATGAGCAATTTACATGAAATTTTTACCAGTTGTAGCTGAAGGAATACTAATTCGAAACATTAGAACAAAATATGGCAGTTGATTAAATATTCTTTGCTAGTCGTGATGTAACGCTGACGTCATAATGTGTCACAGGTACAACGTGCTAGTCTCAACTGGTGCTGTCAGTTGCTAACCTGCTTTGATGGTGAACTTAATCTGGTTCGCTAATAAAAAATGCTTGTGAGCACTGAGCAACATGGAAACATGTAATCGGGCATCTTGTGATCAAAAAGCTCAACATCTTGCAAGCTTGGTGTGATAGTGCACTGTCTTGTTCGAACATGTGAAAAACCAACTATCCCCACAGACGCGTAAATTCGACTGCTTTGCACGTTTTTGTGGCTGCAACTGTAAAACTTCAAATATTTGACACCAATTAACCAGATTTTTCGCCATTGAAGCAGGGTAGCAACTGGCAGCACCAATTGGGATTAGCGTGTTTGTACCCGTGACACATAATGTCAGCGTTACATCATGACTAGCAAAGAATGTTTAATCAACTGCCATGTTTTGTTAAAATATTTCTAATTAGTATTTATTCAGCTACAACTGGTAAAAATTTCATGCAAATTGCTCAGCATTTGAGTGAATTATGAAAAAAAACAAAAAGGGGTCCTTTTTATGAAACACCGTATATAACCAGGAATGTTGATCCTTGGCTTTAAGACTGAAATTTCTAGCCTTTGCTTTTCTACATGATGTGATTATTTTGTAGCCATTAACAAACTTTATTTTTTTGCACAAAATACAATAAGCCACTTCATAATGGTTCACATGCCCAGAAATCCAGTAATGAGTACCTCAGAAACTACTGTTCAAGCCAGTTATATTAGTTCCCAGCCTTAGCCGTAAGCATCAGCTATGTTATCATCCAAGGCCTGTGTTTAGTCATGTATACTGTGGCACTGTTAACACTGCTGAATACAGCACAGATTAGTTCTAGCAATAATTATACGGACAACAATAGCATGTAACGGTTACTGTATACTGAAACGTTTTTACAAGAATAAGGGTTTTGTTTTGGTGGGAAAATTTTGCTCCATATCACCTGTTCGGGCTAAGTGACTATGACCTACACTGAAATAGAAATCAAATCAGTTCTTCACTTATAGCATAAAACCTTACAGCATAAAACACAGCTAGGCCCATAGAGAGGGAGAGTAAGGGGTAAGTTACACCGGGCCCTGCGACGTTTGGGGGCCCCGCCTGTAGAATATACAGGGTGGTCCAAAAAACGACACAACGTTTATGGCACCACAATTTTGCAACCGTACATCACAGAGTCATGCGGTTTTCAGCAAAATGTTCTGAAAGAAATTCTTTACATGACCAAAGTCAGTGTTTAAATACAGCAATT
>Ga0209367_1011502_pt1 | contig 11725 bp, 4 predicted proteins | sample WorMetLIZISLAND2_FD_187412 | JGI IMG/M metagenome (GOLD analysis project Ga0209367, IMG submission 187412) | Marine gutless worms symbiont microbial communities from Max Planck institute for Marine Microbiology, Germany - Olavius geniculatus... ... | reverse complement strand
GGTATAACCACGGCCGTTCAACTGAACGGGATCAGCTGATCCAAGTTCAACTTGGTGCAACATAATTCAGCGTGAACTCGGTTCAACTCTTGATCTAGGTTCAGCTGAACCAAGATCATGAACGACGTTGGTGCAACTCGCCCTTAATTGTACTGCTAATGACTGAGTGTAATTTAATGCCTATCATTTTATAAATAGCTAAATAGATTAATTAAACCCAGTTATCTGTAAAAATGGCAAAGATTTCAGCTTTACCTGGAGTTGCTGATAGTCGACATTTTTGTCTCAGGGCCGACAGCAAGTGTAGCTTTTATTATATCTTTTTAAATAGCAGAATGTCAAATATATCTCTAGTTTTCAACACAAAATCACTGCTTGCTTAAATTGTTTAAAGGTAACAAAGTGTTATATGTTTGTATGTAATTTGTAATGTCAGAACATAATTCACATTAGACATGCCAACAGAAAGGCTAAAGTAGTGCTCTTGCAAAAGTCAGTGGGTAATTAGTTTTGGTGTTTGCAGTCCGTGGTAAATTAAAGTATGTCTAGCATCAGTATAAAGTCACGTAGTGTACCATATTTAGTGAGAGAACATTGATCGGTTGTAGCACGCATTCTTACAAGGTGAGCTGAGCACGCAGATAACTCGAGATCTGCTGCAAGAGGCTTACAACACTCCCGAAACATTTGCCGATGATATTGAAGCAGAAGAAGATGAGGTACTACATGTACACTGTCACAGTTTGTTGCTGCTAGTTATATAGCCAATTTCAATCTGGAGTGTGTTATTTGAGTGTAACGAAGCCTACTGGACTCCAGACTTCATTGAAAATGACTGTGATCCGGGACATATCTGTGATACACAGATGTGAGACGTATTGCTAATGTCATGCTTGTCTTGTCCGCCAAATAGCATGCTGAAGTTCAGTTATTTACCCTCACACGGAATGTCCCATGCAAGGATTCTATGAAAGCAACACTGAATCTGATTTCGGTTTTATTAATGGTCTACTATAGATGATGTATAAGTCCCGTTTAACGCACCCAGAAATATTTCATCACCCTTTCCCCTCCCCTCTCCGCATGTAAAAGTGCTGGTTATTTTTGAACAGAACCATATGTAGAGCTGAAATTTTGCACGGCATCTTAGCACGCATTGTTTTATGTGTGGCAAGAATGAAGAAAGTTTGAGATGGACAGCTGGGAAAGTTTGCTTGATTGATATATAGTGCAGTATATTATAAGCTATTCTAGCTTTTGACTTGTTCCTGTTGCGTAACATTATGTTATGTAGCTATTATTGCTGCTGGCGATTTGTGCAATAAGTGATGATGATGATGATTGATTTTACGTGTAATGACCTACAGCGTAGTCCATAAAAACATGGCAGTTTACTTTTTTCTATATCTATGTTGATCGTGGACCAATTTTCCAAATTTTTTTTCACCAGCACATTCTGCAGACAGTTTGCAATAATGTGGTTATTATATATTTCACCACACCATAAATGCATCTCTACACTACCTTATGAAATATTAATGAAAAATGTGAATATATAACGATAATAACAAACAAACATTTTGGCAAAATTGAAAAAAAAACACTTCAGACCAACATTGCGATGAATGATCAGTACGACACTAGACTGTGTGGGTTTAACATGGTGTAGTGTCATACAGATCATTCAATGCAATGTTGATTCGACGTGTTTTTTCCAATTAAGTACATGTTCATTTTTATCGTCAGTTTTTCTTGCATTTATATTTCACAAGGTAGTTTAGGGACATGGTGGGATAGATATGATAATTACATTATTGCAAATTGTTCGCAGAGTGTGCTGGTGAAAGAATTTTGAAAATCGGTCAATAATTGGCCGAGATATGGACAAAAGTAAAGTGACGTGTTTTTTGTGGACCACGGTGTAGATGTGATTTGTTGATCTGTGCTTATGATGCAGTTCGTAATGAGTATAAACTTGCAATTATCTGGCCAGCTGCAGTAGTAGCTCCGGTGTTATTGTTTACTGGCTTCTTGGAACACTTTGTGGCATTTTGTTTGGCGTGATTGCAATTTGGGACACTTTGTTTGTTGTTGTTTATGTCATGACATAACTGCTGTAGCTGCTGCTAAATGTTCCGGAAAAAATACCCTCAAAAAAAGATCAACAAGTGAAACCGCAGCGGCCAAAGTCTGACTTACCAGCTTCCAGTTAGTGGGCTATTGATTTTTTTACTGCATAGTTGACTTGCATCAAACATTTCTTTTAATATTTACCATTGTCTGTAATTTCTAACTGTTAATGTGTATTTAACTCGTGTGTCTCTGGTATATAAGTGATATGAGCTTCAGAAGATATTTATTCTGTTGGAGTGTTTCTTAAACTTTTGACGATTCTTTTTGCACTGACCAGTTTGTATTTCATTTCATTTCATATTTCATTTTAGTGCTGTTGTTTCTGTTTTTTTCCAGTCGGCGTTAATATAAACAGACTCTAGTTTGTTGTGTTGTGTTTATTTTGTTTTGCAGTCTAATTTGTTTATATTTATAGGTGCAGGTGTTTCCACTGAGACTGCTAACGCAGCAGTTCCGGTAAGATCGGCTCTTTCATTGGACACTGCCTGATCGGTTTTCTTATTTTTTCAGTATTTGTATTTTTTGTTTGTTCGGATCAGAATAAATAAATAAAGCTGTCGGCATTCAATGGCATAATGATATGCTGAAGTCTCTACATTTGCTGAATATTTTGGTCATCATCGATTGCCGCACTGGCATTGATTAACCAGTATGCAGTCATATTCAAGCCCGAGTTTTTTGATGTTCAAAGACGTTTTGAGTGGATCATAGCCATACTGGTTATTTTGCATTGGCAGGCCGTACGGGACAGATGAATACACTGACAGATGAGGAACAAGATTTGTAGTTTTTTTTTGGAGTGCAGCAGCAGCATAAATGAACACAGTTCCCAGCTGAGTCTGCATGCTTTTGTTTGTTGTAGTGACTTATGTACAACAGTTATGTGTGTTTGGCGGTGAATTCAATTGGATCACTTATGGGAGAAAAATCAGTCGATTTAGGTCACACTAACAAGACCCTAGGATCAAAGTGGACAGCAGTTTATTCGTGAAACTGTCTTCTGATCTTGTTTTCTTACCCAGTTCCGTACTGTGATTGCACGTTTATTTTTGATATGCACAGATGGTGCCTACAGTAATTTTGGGCATTTTAAAAAAGTTTTTATCGCCATTGTCGTTCTTACCTGTCGTTGCTGTTACTGCTGCTTTTACGATTGCTGACATCATTAACGCAGAATTCGTTGGACGACAGGACGATTGAAACGAGCAATGCATCAATGGTGTCGGGTCTCGTGGATTACATGAGTACCTTGGTGTCCGGTGGTGAACCAACTATGAATGCCAACGAGCCGCCTCCGCTGCCTCCCAAAGCGCATCGTGTCACCAGTGCTGACCCACGTACAAAACCGGTACTCTTACTCTATCATTTTAGTCTGCCCTGCGGTTTTAGTCTTAGTCAGCGGAGAATGAGATTCGTTGATATGTTTGGCGGCAGATGTTGTATATATAAACGCTGATTACATAAAGTTTATCATAAAACACAGTACACAGTACTCAAATAGCATTAAAAGTCACTGAAATCATCACAGAAATCTTGAGAAATATCCATCGGAAAACTGCACAGAGCATATAGAACAAACAACCCGCTGTGCGGAAAGGGTACTGACGGAATAGGAGCTGAGAAAAGTGCAAGAAAATAGGAATATCTTAGACAAAGCACAACGCAAACTGAGATGGATAGGACACGTCTTGAGACGTGATTCACTGTTACCGGACACAATGGAGGGCTGGATGTTAGGCAAAACAACAAGGGATGAAAGCAAAGCATATACCAATATGCTGAGTGATGCCACAACTAAAGACTGCATGGCTTTTAAGAGAGGAACAGCAGACAGAAAGCTAGAAACAGCTCATAGATGAGATTGTCAAAACCCTGCCATTTGGCAGAAGATCGAAGAAGAGAGGTTTACAGCGTAAAAAAGGCTTTTGTTTATTTTGAGATGATGCCAGAAATGCTTGCATGAGCAGTTGGCTTTCATAACACCAACTGATTCCCAATTTTGAAACAAGTTTTGTTCATGATTGAGTATTAAAAGGTGGTTAAAGGTTAAAAAGTAGTGTTATAGCTTTTTAATCCATCGCAGAGCTACGGAGCATCACCTGCCATATGGGATCACACAGTGTTACCTGCCACCCAACGCAGGTGAACTTGCTCCACCTTAACCCCAGCCAGATAGGCCGATACTCGATTTACCTACCCCGGAGGGATGGAAGGCTGAGTTGACCTAGGTGGTTGGTTACATATCGATATGGTTTACCTGCCTGCAGGCAGTCGCCCATCCAAGTACTAACCCGGCTTGGTGTAGAGTAATTTCGTTGATCGGATGAAAGGCGTTATCGCTATGCCACATCACCATTTAAGTATGTAAAGTGTCATCAAATGAAGTCATATACTATTGATATTGATATTGATATTGAGTGTTGTGTTTGAAAACGCTGCAACTGCTGGTTATAGTTTTGTTCAACTGGAAAATTTCTCTGCAGTTACTCTTGGTGGGCTTGGCCAGGTTCCAAGATATGAACTCTAAAAATAAACACATGTCGAGCTTTAGCATTTAGTAGGTGCTGCTTTTTGCCCTACCAACAGCATTGTAGCATTGCTAGAGCAAAGATTGGTTGAGGCAAACAGCAGTAGTGATTATATTGCATTGTTTGTGATTTTGTGATATACAGAAGTTGCGATACAATGGACTTCCACCAACACCCAAAGTCCACGTGAGTGTATGCTCATTAATAGGGCCACAGTTTTCCGTGGGCAGCGGAATCTCGAGCCAAGTCACGGAATTTGCCCTTTTCTGCAGAATTTTGATATTGCTGCGGAATTTTGTGGAATTTGGCAGAAGTTTAGAAATGATTAGACTAACTATGTCATGGAGAAAAATCATACTGAACTGCCTAAAACTGCATCCCTGCTAATAATTACCATTGTTTATGGCACAATCATAAATGAACATGATGCGACTAATTGACAAATTGCGCTTTTCAAAAGAAAAAAAGATTGATAATTTTCTTTGTATGTTGCTAGCATAACTTATCGCCATGCCAGCATCCAAAAGCTAAAGTTTTTTTAAGCAGTCTAATAAAGCTTAGTTTATGCAGAAATGGAAGGCTGCGGTAAACCGCGGAATTTGGATAATTTTGCTGCGGTGAGCCACGGAATTTTGTGAACTGGCCTGCAGAATTTGGCAAAATTTTTCGTGGATAACTGTGGGTTTTACTCGTTAATATCTTCGCTGAAAGTTTAAGGGTTTTTATATGAGTTAGATCACTGAATTTAGGCTTGGTGCATGTGGTTACTAATACATGTGCGGGTTGTGTGGAAATCAGAAAAAAATTGTACATGCTATGAAGTGAAAAAATTTTAATCTAAAAATAGTTTCTGGATTGCCCGGAGCCAAACTGGAAGGACTAATACTGAATTTGATTTGTTTTTGTATGCATTGTTTTCTGTTTCTAGTTTTTTGGAGTAGTTGTTGGGGCTTTTTGTTTTATATCTGGGGTTAAAAGTTTGATTTTTTTTATCATCAGCTTGAGGTTAGGTTCGAAGGCAGTGTTTTATAGAATTTTCGCGGTTTTTGTTTGATTTAAATTATGTGCAATTTTTAACAGATGGGTGCGTGTTTTTCTAAAGTATTCAACGGATGCCCTCTGCGCATTAACTGCACAGTCAGCTGGATAAATCCTTATACCAAGGGTCAGTGTCGGTTGCTGTCAATTTTATTTTGTCATATAATATCAGCCTTTTGTTTGCACAAAATTGAATCTGACTCTTCTGTTCGTTTTCAGATAAGTAATGATGGTACAGTGCTACAGCAATAAAGTAGCACAGCTGTCCATTGATATGAAGATCTTTGGGCATATGCTTGTCTGTCCAATCACATAAATACAAGCAGTAGTCGTCGTTGTCGCTTGATTTTGGTTACTGACTGACCCATTAAATGAAAAATCGTATTAATTGGCAGGTTCTTCTGTGTATTGTAACATGCTCTTTAAAAAGTGGTATACAGCTGAATAATTTGGTCTGTTAACTTGTAAGAACAAGAAAGACTCGACAAGGCTTAGAGAGGGTCTGATTTTTATGCTAGAAAACCATGTATCTGGAACAAAATTGTATAACAAAGATTGAGTTTGATGCAGAATGTTCGCAGTCAAGTCTAGATAATCTCTCCTATCTGTGCAGTTCAAGCTTAGTAGGCATAATTTATAATCTTTTGTTTATTTTTTGTTTAGTTTTTTGGCGTTGCTGTTAATTTTCAATTTATTGGCTTTGTTACCTGTGCCAGTGTTTCTGCCATTAACTCCTATCTTGAAAGCCTGTTTCTGTAAACAAGACAGTTAACATTACTGCAGTAAAATTAACAATAATTTTGTATGTTGAATTTTGTGCTTTGAGGAAATTATGTGAAATTTATACAGCAGTGAATGCTTATTTTTTTATCTGTGTTCTGTTTATTTGTCAACTGTTTCCATGTTTTTTGTTCAAGTTCATTGAAGTAGGTTTCTGCCTTTAATGTAGCTTGGACTGTTTTTGTGAATTGCAGACCAGCACATAATCATCGGTGCTGATGAAGGGCTGTACACTTTGAACTTGAACGAGATCCATGAGAATACAATGGAATTGGTGCGTTGCATTTGCATACATTTGTCACTCAAATAATATGATCAAATCAGATGTTTTTTAATGCAACAATTTGTACAATAAACAACAAGATAAAACAATATGGTCATAATAACTATTACAAAACAGCCTGCAAACTATAGAGTTACAATCAGTGAGATGTGACATGTGGTCAGGAAGCTGCCTAATGTGGTCTGTCTCATAAATTATACACTGTATTCACTGTGTACAGCTTTATTTTGGTAGCAAAAGTAATAAATACTTACTAGGTCTCGTACCTATCACAAATATGATGTAGAAGGTTATATACTTTGCAATTTATTTATTTATTGTCCTATTTGCCTGTTGTTTGGACTTGTTTTAAGTGGTGCATACCTCCACTTTCAGGCTGGAATGCATCACTGAGCTTGGTGAAATATATAATGCTTGATATTTCTGCTGTTTTTGGTGTGTGTGAAAGTGTGACTAACCCTATGAGTGACAAGTAATTTTTTGCTGCCTGATGGGTACCTGGGTAGTGGGTAATATGGTATTTAATTTAACTTTATAATTGTTAATATTTAATTTAATTTAGTTTTACATTTTTGAATAATTTCATTGTTTTGTGCGATATTTTAACTTTAAGTTTCGATTTGGTGTCCTGTGTCCAAAGATTTGATGACTCGTGGGTAGGGACCAACTTAATTCACGATTTCACGGCCGTGACATTTTCAGTGAAATTGGCCTTCTTTTGTGAAAAACGCCGATTTCCGTGAAATCCATGATTTTTCGTGAATTTTAGCGCTTTTAGTTTAATTTATGACAATTCCAGTGTGTTATCAGCAGCTTTTGTACGGATGTTGCTGTTTGCTACGTGTCGCACTTCAGCACTAAGTAGTTGACATTGACTGTCTTGAGTCTTGACTTAGTGTAGTAAATATTCGTTGTTCTGAAATTTCTTCGTTTGCAATAGCGCAGCACCTCGAAATAACGTCTGTGGGGCCTGTGAATTTGCAAAACTTTTTCCGTGAAATCATGCATTTTTTCCCATGAATTCGGTTGGTCCCTACACATGACCAACAAATAGATGTAATTTTAAAAACTAGTTTCAGAAATTTGGGGCTTTCTCCGAACAACTTGTAGTAGGTGGAAAAATACAAATTTTGGACAACTTTAGACTTTGATCACAAATATTTCCAGTACTGAAACAAGTCTGAAAATAGCATTGCAACTACAGTCTGTCCTGCATTATGGTGACATATTTTGGCGAACTTTGGTCCGCAAATGACAAAATTGGACCAGAGTTTGGACTCGGTATGCTGTACAGTGCACGATCTAGTCTTGTTGTTATTGTTATTCTGTAGGGCAAGTTATTGCATTGTGAGCCTCCACCTGGTGTTGATTGTGTTCTTTTCAACCCTCCCGTCAGTCGGGTGAAGAAGGAAAAGCCGCACACTGACTCTGAGAAACAGCCGGCTTCTGCTGTTAGTATTCTATACAGTTACTGCGATAGATAAATATGCACCTGTATTTTTGATCTGCCTTCTCTCCATGTGTGGGCAGGTGTTTATGTTCAAAATAGCTCGTCGTTAGTTTAACATTTATGAAAAAAATCGTCAAGTGCTGCATCTTCTCACATTGCATTTAGCTCAGCGTAACTGCTCAACGAAATAGCCAGAAGATTTGAAAATGAAGTTGTAACAGTTGTTGTAATAAACAATGAAATTTAACAGCTTAGTGCACTGTTTAAGTTCCATTTGATTGTGGATTGTTTTAGACTGCTTGTTCAGCTGGGCGGAGTGATATTGATAAAGCATTTTTTTCTCAGGTACATATTGCTATTTTTGTCCATTCCATTTTTTAGTAGAAATGCTTGCTCGATACTTGGTTGCTTAAAAATTGACTCATTGTTAAACTTTATTCAGCTTATGTTCAGTATTTAGTACGTAGTTGTTTCAGTAATGTAACATTTTGGGTTATAATTTTTAACATGACCGTGTTGATGGGATGACAAGAACAATGCAACATGATTCAGCCTGATTAAGAAGTTCTGCTTTGGCTGTTCTCAGAAGTTCACTTTTTGGGGATCTGACAGAAAAACTGGCTGGCTAGACTAAAACCACAAGTCACTTAAGTGGTTTATAATGTTTTATGCAAAGCCAAGTGGTGTTTGTTTTAGTGTTGCAATGTGTATTGTTAGATGATGTCTCGTGCTGGATCACATGGGGTACACGGGGTCGTTGGCTTCACAAGAGTTACGGGCTACACAGCTCATCATTCGTCAGACCCTTCACAGCCGGCTGCCGAAGCCAGTCATGCAAAGCCGTGGAAACGACACAATAATGCCAGGAAACGCGAGAAACTGCGCCGCGTTGCTGGTCATTTGGACACACAGTAGTTGCCTTTGTTGAGTCATCTGTTGTAGCATTAAGCTAGTTTTGCAATTATGATAAGCAGTATTATAAGGCTGGTCCCTATTGGCCTTATAATTTTTCTGAAGTTACCTTATTTTTGGCCTCGTCCCCAAGAAATGGTCTTTTGAGAATCATTTGTTGCTTCAGGCTGGATGTTATTCTGTTACTTGTAATGATGTACATGGTCTTGCTTATGGTTGATTGGTTTTGCCAGTTTCAGAGACTACAACATTTGATATAACGTCTGTAATCGTTCATATGGTCTTTCTGACCACTGTAAAAATTCTAATGTACTAGATTTTTTCATTAATGTACATTATCATGCATAGAAATTCTGTTGAGGTCAGCTGTGACTGTGGAGTGCATGATTTCATTCGTTATAATTTTGTTGGTGATATTTTTGATATTGTGATAATCTTTCATTTACATTGTACGGATAGTGATGTCAGGTTGAATGAGGAATTACATGTCATGTTGTACATGTTGTATGCATTGCTTTTGTTGGAATAATTTAAAGTCCAAGTCGTGCGAAAAAACGATATTGGCTAAATATGTGTAGAATGTTATGCTAATTAATAATACACTGATCCATTGAAATAAAAACAGCATAAAACTAGAAAGCAGTCATAGACCGCAGGTACCTCCGCCAAGGCAATGTTGTTCGCCAGGTGGCGTCAGCATCTTCGCATTGCCAGCGGTTCCCTTATGCTCCCTTTAATGCAATGGTAACGAAAATTTCGAAGTGATCCAGAATCCAGGATTCCTTCCGGATCACCCCCAAAACTGAATCACTGGTAGATTGTGCCATTCCCGACATACCCTCAAAATTTCAGAAAGATCCGTGCATAACTTTTTAAGTTATCTTGCCGACACACAGACAAACAGTCTGGCAAAAACATTACCTCTTTGGCAGAGGTAAAAATTAATTTCAACAAAAATAATGTTGTGCGAACAGAATGATATGTCACCTACTATGCTTTGTTTATAGCGTGTATCGCAGCGTGTGAGAAAGTTTCGCGCCATGAGCTGGCCGTAGCGTCAATGCAGCGTGCGCTCAGAGGGGAACTCGCATTCCAGAAGCAAAAGTCCGGAATGTCAGTGATTGGTGCAGTGGAAAGGACATATAATCGGCCTACTTTGGTATGACAGCAACTTCTCGAAATGCAAGCAAAGTCTTTTCGCCTGGTACCGCGCTCCATCGACACTGCTAGCATCAAATTCTCTTGAACGCTATGTTGACGCTAATAGCAGTAAGTGACATCACAGTTTCGTCACATATGTCCACTTCAAACTTTATTTTTACAGTAAAAAGATAACACCGGCAAGAGGAAGATTAATAAATATTGACAAGTTAACATTTGATTAAGCCAGTTAGCACTTTATAACAGTTGCTTAAGCTGATGCAACTTGGCCTTTCATTTGTTAGTATTGGCTGTTAGTCCAGAGCTCTATCATCCATATGCAAATGTTAACTAATTTTTCGACTAGCTGTATGAAGCTAGAATATAAAGTTATAAATACCCATATCTGTTGTTGTCTTAGATGATGGCTTGAAAACTAGCATTTCCCAACGTACTATAGCAATGCGTTCAACACTTGTCAGAATGTTTAATGACCACTTTATTGCTGATATCCTGCAGCGTATACAGCTATGAAAAGATTACGAACTCATAAACAGAGTTTGACGTCATTCTTCACTCATGATGTACATACGTATTACAATAACAATAACAGTGAAACAACCAACAGGTAAGACAATAACACATTCTTAATTCACTGTGTCAAAAGATAGATGACCAGCTGCTGTAGAAAATTCACTAACTCGATAGTCTGAAGCTGACATGATGTACACATTCAAAGCACCATGAAACCAACCCATCCTTACTGCCAAACTGAAACGTCTGTCAATGATATTCCGAGAACACACAAACTGACTGAAACATACAGAGCATACTGCAATGATTTCAATAATAATTCTTTCGTTTCCCTCATTTGCATGATAGCAGCACCGGATTCGGCAAACTGTATGTGATATATTGTCAATACTGTATGCAGTCATATATAGATCTGTTCAACTGTAACAACTTAAGACCTGCGAGTTGGGTCGATTGCATTCCAAGTTGGGTCGTCGGTCTGTTGCAGCATCAACGTCTAAATTTTCTGGCGCCGTCAGTTTCATTACAAGTCGACTTGACCAGTAATCTTGCACCTAGCAGTTTTCTCAAATGCAGCTATCGATGAGGCAATTAGTAACATATTTCAGTAACCGTATATAAAATAAATGTACAAAACATCAGTTTGTACACTTGTTAACGGCAACATTTAAGGACTTGCACATCGAAAACAGCAAAAATTACAAAAGGCGATATTGCCCGAATCACACTGACTGTGTATCAATGTGCTGCTGAATAATATCACCTTTTGTAATTTTTGCTGTTTTTGATGTGCAAGTCCTTAAATGTTGCCGTTAACAAGTGTATAAACTGATGCTTTGTACATTTATATTTGCTGTTTTATTACTAAAATACTGTTTTCCTACTCATGATCAGTTACAAAGATATTGCGCTTCAGATATTTCTTAC
>Ga0209367_1011501_pt1 | contig 11726 bp, 3 predicted proteins | sample WorMetLIZISLAND2_FD_187412 | JGI IMG/M metagenome (GOLD analysis project Ga0209367, IMG submission 187412) | Marine gutless worms symbiont microbial communities from Max Planck institute for Marine Microbiology, Germany - Olavius geniculatus... ... | reverse complement strand
AATAGAAGCGTGGTTCGGGCGCGTTCCGCCAGGCGTCGCCACATTGCTGCTGCTGCTGCTGCTGACGCGGCGGCGCCTAGTGTGACATCACCCTCCGTGACGTCATCGCAGCACCACCGGGCGGGGCGAGAAAGCCAGAGTGAGAGAGGGAAGGAGAGAGAGAAATTGTTGGACGAGCGAACGAGCGAGCGAGCGAAGAAGACGGCATGCTGATGAGCGGCTGAGGAGCTGGCTTGTAGGCGTACAGCAGCAGCAGCACGAACCGTCGCGCCGCCCGTCGACTCGCCGACTGTCTACCGCTCGCCGTCGCACGATTCTCTGAACAATCGACAGGCAAGCGACGAGTTTGTCAACTGGTGTCGAGTGAGCGCGAGCGAACAACAGCAAGACGGTCGGTGGATCGAATACGGAGCGCGTCAAGGCGGACTTTGACGGCATTTCACAAGTTCACCTGATCGGTCGACATTCTTAAGCCGCGTAGCTGCGTCGACGTCGGCGAGCTGAGAACTCGTGTGGGCGCAGCGAGCGAGCGCTCTTGATCGCGTAGTCACTCGGCTTGTGACGTTTCACTGACGATCAGCGAGTCTCGAAGAGGAACGCGACATAGATGCCGCGGCTGTGACGACGACGTCATCGGTGGACGATGGAAGCCGAACAGAACGGAGCAACGTCGTTCGATACGGCCGTGAAGCGCAAAGCATCCTACCACTACCAAGGTCAGGCTCTTCAGTCTACGCTTCACTGACTGACACACGCCGATTATAATCTCCACCGTCCTCACAAATTTTGCTTGTTCCCTGCCGCTGGCGCCTATTGCCTACGTGTCGAATAATCCTTCATAATGCAGACATCAGGTAGGCTAAAACTTACCTGTCGGTCGCGCACTAACCGCAAACATTTGTGCACCGTAATTAATTTCTTTTGTACATGCAGAGTGTCAATTGCTGACGTCAAACGACTGTCCGTTTCCCAGTAACGCGCCTTAACGTAATTTTCAACTACTGCCTGCTACTGCAAAGTGCCCGCAAATGAACTGAATCACGGCGCGGCGATGTATTTTAGTTAAAATTTGGAGACGTTTCCCTCCGGCTAGGTCGTCGATGTCGAATTCTACAGGAGCGAAGAAGGTCTTAAGCTGTGTAATTACTTTCCAAGTAAAGCAACGTAGGCCTATGTGGCTAGTATACATCAACGCTACAGACCGACGGACAGACAGACAGATGGGCGGAGCAAATTTACGGCGGTATTAGCGGTCTTTGCACTAGGTGCACTGTGCAGTAAAATGCCACAGCACTGTGCCTAACGGCGTTTGTCACTGACGTTGTCTTAAAATGTCTTTTATTGTTTCCCCTTTGAATGTCCTCTGCATAGGCCCTTATTGTCGCGCCAAGTGGACACCAGATGGCGCACGGAACGCAGCTATACCTCTGTGTGCAGTTGGAAAATGGATAAGTTACTTTAAATGTGTTCTCCTCGGTCTAAGTCGCTCATGTACACGAATTTCTACCAAAAACAAGTTGGGCCATTTTTGGCACACCCTGTATATAAGATTTCTACGTTTTGTCGGAGCAGAATCTCTATAACAAAATTTGCATTAGCAGGGACAGGCGTATTTAAAAATCAGCGTGGTTTAATAAAAACTGTTGCCAAATTTTATAGCTTCATACCCTACCAACATTATTCTTTTGATATTATTTTACTAAGTCTTTTGCAATAAAGTAGTAAAATCACATCACAAGTCATAATTTTCGCAATTTTTGAACATTAATGCCGACTTTTAAATGCTAAATTCGCACTGCATAGTAGTAACACTTTTAACATCACTACGTGTATTTCATTATTTTTATTACTAAGTAACTTATTAATGCGTTTGATGTGTGACAAAATGTTTAATAATTAGTTACTTATTTTGCAAAACCTTGCTGCTAAATGTGTCAGTGAAAAAAACATCAAACTGGTCACTATTTTGAAAATAAATTTATGAGTAAAACTCAGTGGCTTACTTTTCATTTGGCCGCCTTGTATATTGCCCATGTTCGTTTTATACGTACAGTGTACGTGGCGCGGTAAAAGATTTAGTAACAGCTGGTGACTCCAGAAAGACCACTTTTGTCACAGGCAAGGCAAATAAATGATCGTTAGAAGGTGCAAATGAGAAATGAGAAAAATTTATAAACCAGGCGTGAGAAGACATCGGTTGTTCGTTCGCTAATGTGTCGCGGAAGGCGACGAGACGAATGCGACGCAGTAACGCGTCAACGTTGTTAAGATTTTCACGCCGCACCTTCTCCAAGTAGAGACGCCTGCATTACTCACTGATACGGATGTCACTATCGTTTAACTTGCTAAACGTTTAAACAGCGTTTGCTTAGCCGACTTACAAAGATGCATAGTACAACCTAGTATTTGTCAGCCGCTATAAGAATATGTAGGTTTGTTTTGCATAAAACCTAAATGCGTCAATTACTCGGTTTATCATCGTCGTTAAAATGGCGCATAAATTATAATTTGATGTGGTTTAATTTGAGAAACTTTTGAACAAAGTTGTTGCTTTGCTGGTGTAAGTGATGGATGTGTGATGTTGTGAACAGTTGATGAGGAGAGTCAAGGCTTCGGTTGCTGCGGCTGGTTTCTCACCGTCGTTTCATGGTTTCTTATCGGCGTCACCTTTCCATTCTCACTCTGTGTCTGCTTACGGGTCAGTCTACTATTCGTAGTATAGAGTGTATTAGGCCATATTATTACGCGGAATCGCTTTTTGCAGCGCAAGCGATTACGTGTGTTGCTACACATTTCTCTGTAGCGTATTCTGTCTGTCGTAGCCTATGTCTTTTGTCACACTCGTGCACTCTGCTGAAACCGTTCGGCGGATGTCGATGCTATTTGGCAAATACACTTGTGGGGTCCATTGTTCTGTTAGACTGTCAACAGAGAAAAGAAAGATTTGAGAACGAACCCTTGGCCAAGATATGCAATTGCAAATTACTGCTGTCACCTGGTGAATAAAAAAACGGAACTGTGGAGGCGTGTTATCTGACACAGTCGTGGGACACGAATGATACAGCGATCCCATGACAATACGATACGATACGTCAGGTTAATGCATTTTCGTATGCGTTGAGAAAAACAAACTGCAGGCGGGTACTCTAGCTTAATCTGCCGCACGTGGCCGAAACAAAACATTCACGAAAAATGCCGAACATCACAATCGATAATGTAGAGCCCGGAAGTTCATTATGGTCATTTCGATGGGTACAAACAAGTCTGTGGTAAAAAGATTTGTGGACGAGATATGCATTTTGAATGAATAAGCGAAAAAGTAAAGAATAGTAAAATAAGAGAGGGCAAAAAGACGATGCGGCCTTGCGTGAAAGAGGCGAGGAAGGGTCTGTTATTGAGATCTATGACTTACCCTGAAAATGAGGCTGACAAATGGGGAGGGGGTAGTTTTGTTTTGTAAGTTATTGTTTTTGTTCTTAGCAGTTTTCTGCAGCACTTTATGTCTTTCTATCCACTTTCATTGCCGTCAACATTTTTGTCTAAGTCTATCCGTCTAAACCTTTTCGCCATTTCTCTATTTTATGACTGAAATGTCACTGAACAGCTTCTGTATTACGGACTTCCATTTTTGCGCTAAATGTACGTAATGCAATGCAATAATTTTACCCCATAAAACCAAACAGAAAATTGAGATTTACAGACCTAAAAAACAAGAAAAACAGCAACCATTTACCGGTAGTAACTAAACCAACTGAAACCCAATTGATAACCTACTTTTCGTCGATGTTATAGTAGGCATTTGATTCGTTCGCAACATATGGCGCTATATAAATGTGTTTTGATTGAGTGGTTTGGTTGATTGATGCACATCGTGAATATATTCTGTTTTTATGCGACTGGTTGTTTTCGGCTGTACTGTCATGTCGGTAATAATGCATTGGTCGAGCAGCTTGTTCTGCTTGTTACGCGGTCATTTTCCCCAAACGATGCATTCTTATACAGCGGCACAGGCTTGGTGATAGCTTGACATCGTACGAATTGGTGCAGTCACTGTCGTCAGCGATCTATAGATATTCGAGCTACGCCAATCGTATTAGATCATGCGAGGAGCGACGACAGGACATTGTATCTGTCAGTCAGTAGTCTGTAGGAGAAGGGTTCTCGCGGTCAGATTGGAATTTTTAACTTACCCGGTCGTTTGGTTATAGTACCAAGTCACGTGGAATAGCACACCATGGTAACTATAATACAGAGTCTATACTGTCTACCTGTATACTTCTGCTTTGTACCTGTTGCCTTTTACACGTCAAAACATACTCAAAAATTTTACATGTTGCCTATATCGGCGACGTGTAAAACGATACATGTATACTGGCGAAATGTAGAACGTTCTGTCCACACTGCGGCAACATGTGGAATTCTGCATGTATAAAATGTCCACATGTAAATAGTATGGACAAGATATAAGCGAAGGAACTGAACTCAAATCCACTTAGCGCATTAGCCATTATTTTACAGTTACGCGCTATGTAAGTTCACGTTATACCTACTTTACTTACTTCAGTTCAGTTCAGTTTGTTCCGTTAAGCAGGCGAGCAACCGCTTCGTCGTAGGTTCGCCACTCCACTCTAATGAAAGACCCAAGCAGACATTTCTCCGCATTTCTTACCGTTCGTAATCGCCTCACTATAATAGATAGAGGATAGACGATGTAATTATGGAGTGTTGCGGAGCAAATCTGCAGGAACTGAGCCACTAGCACAGGACTGAAACAACTGGCAGAAGATAACAAAGTTAAGCGTCGGATGTCAACGGGCACTGAGACCATGACTTATAATTTTTAATGGTATAACCCATCTCAGAGCTGCTGATCATCACCTGTCATATAAGATCGCACAGTGTTACTGGCCACCCGACAGGTGAACGCGTTTCGCCTAAACTTCAGCCATACAGGCCTGTGCTCATTTTATCTACCACGGAGGGATAAGAGGCTGGGTTGACTTTGGTGTTGGTTATATACCGAGAATGTTTACATTTTTGCCAATAGTTACCCATCCATGTAGTAACCACTTGATAGTGACTCCGGGAGTCGAACCAACGACCTTACGATTGCAAGTCCAACGTTTAATATTACACTATCAAGCCACCTCGATGCTGTTGCTGTTGTTGTACGACAAATCAACGCAAGTGGAGTTTTAGCTCAAGCGCCGCCTCCGAGCATGTCATCTCCGTCAACCGCCCAATAAAAATACTCAAATAACTACATGTAAATCAAAGATTATTGTCGCAAGCCAGCCAGAAGGACTATAACTTACAATACGATTATGCAAAATACCCCGTTCAACAAAGCACAGTGTTCAGCACGGCGTCAGATAAAATGCTACCATCTACTAGTAATTGTTTGTGCATTACGCAAAATGAGTTTATAAACTTGTCGTTTTGCGCCGCAAAGTGTTAGGGAGTTTTTTTGACTGACATATGATGACTGATGAATTTCTGACGACGTTTTCCGGCAGTCATCACTAAAGACAGCTGGATCACATCACATTATAATAAACTTGCTTGCAGAGAAGGAACGTCGACGTATCGTAAGAGCGTTTTATTCTAGTCATGTAACCAACCGCGGATCTTTACCGACATAATTCTGCTGAAACTTTTTGCAAGATTTGTGCAGCTTTTTATTTTGCGTGTAACGAGGTTTATTTTGAATAATCTTCAACACTTGACACATCGCGACGCACGTCGTGTTCGTTTTTCTTTGTAAACGAAATCTTTTAGATTCGTACAACACTTGGTCTATTAAACCACGACGAGTTATAAGTTCATGGTAAAATGTTCTGAAAAAGCCCCCAAAGTCTTTTTTGGTGGTCTACTAGTTAGATGATTTGAAACCGCGCCTGTGCGAAATAAAAGGTGGTCTTAAAACGTATATGCGATTGATATTTTTTCGTTGGAACTTGTGCACCTCTGGTAAATAGCGCCGGGGTGAAACCACCACTGGAGGAGCTATGCTGGATGGTCAGCGGTGGACAGGCGAAGCACCACACGATGTACGGCCTGGAGTCACGGACGACGTGTCAAGAGCGACCCTGTCCGACCCGATCACGTCGTGTTATCCTGTTGCCGTAAAACTGCTCCAAATGACGCCGACGCGTCACGTATTATGCAGATCCGCACCAGATCAAACGTGTACTGGACTCTTGAGCCGGCGCCCGAGTCCGTCATTGTCGTCAAACCAACGCATGATTTCTTCCTGCAGGCCGCGGCGAATTTGTCTGTAGCGATAATGTCGGGAACAAAAGCGCCTCGGTGTCGTCGTAGCACACGCCGCGCGACGCGTTTATGTTTACGGCCATCCGCATGCGTCGTCACGCAAATACTTATACTTACGTGTATAGGCCTATGCTAAGTATCGTATCGTGTGCATCAATAATTTTGCAAGCAGACATTGCCAAAATGCAGTTGGTTTGCACTAAACAGTTACTCTCTGAAGACAGTATTCCTGAAATTCTTATTTAGTGCAAGATGCCATTCAGCGCTTTAGTTTTTGCGTTCGTCAGGCGTCATTAGTTTTTGGATGTATCGCGGACTCGCGGATCATATTTTGTGTGACTTTTTGTTGCGTTCGTGACAAATGGTTTCTTGTTGCTGTTATTTTTTTCCTATAAGGAGCATTCCAAGAGGTTACAAAACGAATAATAACGTTATCACAACAAAAACTAACATTTGGTATTTAGAATAAAATTCGTTACAATACGAATATTTGTGATTTTTTTCAGAATTAAAAGCACTAGACAATTTTGTTGCCTATTTATCAGATGTTTTCCGTAAATTCAGCAAGCATATTTGTGATTGTAACCAGCATGTAAAGACAGAGAAGTTGATGGCAAGCGCTGTCGGCGTGATGTGTGCAATAGCACTTGTCTCTGCAGTCGCCGCCGCTAGCAGTTTCCGGTTCATTCAATTACTTGGCTCATATTCCGAACCGATGCGGAAGAAAGATAATAAGACGTTTTGTATAAGATATCATAATGCACTCGATGGCTACCGCCCAAACTCCACTTTCTTCGGTTTGTTGAGGATTTGTTCTGCAGCTTGTTGTACGACTTGTCATGCAAGAAGTTTACAACAAATCAAACAAATGGAGTTTGTGCCAATCTTGTTTTTCTGCTCATTCGCAGCCATGCAGCTTCGTCAAGCGCCGATCAATTCGTTGTCTGTCTGTCTATATGTAGGCCGTGCATTCGAGATATAGAATCGATACTTAACGGTAATGACGCCCGTGTGCATGCCGCTGTCATTCGACGCAAATCAATAGCCGGGGCGCATGAAAGCGATATAGACTGCGCTGTAGACCCAATCCGAGCATATTAATCGAATACTGCAGTTAACCGCAGCGGAAACTCGGGTGACTGCATCGCCTGTATTAAAACGCTATTAATTAGAAATGCGGGCAGCCAGTCGCCGTCGGTGAGTGGAATTAGCACGCGGCTAACCGCAAATTTCAGCGCCGTTGGTCAGACTATTGATTTGCGTGAATAATTTACTGGTATTATCGCACGCGCCGGAATTGGCTCAGACCGGCAGCGAGTTGGTTTTTACGTGAGTTGCTTTACGTTGAGCTCGGTTAGTATAGAGAGATCGGCAACCGTCGCGTCGTGTGCAGCGGAAATCAATAACTATAGGCCTAAAATACGCCGGTAGCGTTAACTACTTATCCTTGGTTAAAACTAACCACCCAGCATAAACATTATCCATCCGTACGCTCGAGGGGAAAGTGCTGGAAAATAGCAGTGAAACGGATGTTTAGTTAAAAGCTATTAAAAATCTCAAACCTCCCTCGAGATTGATGCTGATGCTACCATTCGGCGAATAGGCCTACAAACAACTTAATACAGCTGCTATCTTCTGGTGGTAAAAATTCTAGAATCAACAAAACAATCTGAATCGCCAGCAAAATATATTCACTACCTGCATATTCATCTCATCCACAAAGTCCATCAAAGTTCGTTAGTATATGTGAGTAATCCGGCTGATAATAATTGTCTGACCGAAAAATAACCTCATTCGTTGCTTGGCTTCGGCGGAATTAATATTACTGCAGCAATTATTGTAGCATTGTTGTACGCTACCAGTGCATTTAATGTGCGTTTTTTCGTCTGTGTTTGCAGGTCGTTCAGGAGTATGAACGAGCCGTTATATTTCGCCTCGGAAGACTGCTATCTGGAGGCACCAAAGGGCCAGGTACGGCATTGTATAGGCTTATTATGTTGTGAATATTCTCATTGCAGCACAATAATATAATGCATAAAATTAGTGGGGCCTTACCTGAGCGATACGTATTACGTTTTAAGATGTAGCCTTTATAACGTTTCTTGAGCGTTCGAGCGTCAGGTCTTTATGCAGATTCAATTAAAACATGACCCGCAACGATAATTTGAAAATACTACTAGACAAACAGATTAAAAATCAGTAAACTCAAATTTTGTCAGCGTAACATGCTATAGTCTGCAAGCCCATCTGACAAGACGATACCCACTGCATAGAAACAGTCTGGAGCCGACTTGAGCCGTGGATGGTCCATAGTCTCATTTAGTTTGACGCAGTTAATGCGACCCGACCCATAACCGACTGTGGTCGAAGTTGCGGCAGCAGGCGAAATCGAGGAAACTCGTGCGTGATGCGGACCGCGAGTACCGCGACAATGAAACGGAAGAGTGGAAAGCACAAGAGCATGAAGTGGACACGCATCCAGATGTGATCCACATCTACCGTCCCGTGGCCATCAATACCCAAACTCCACTTTTTGTGATGGGTTACGGATTTGTTGTACAATGTGCTGCGAAACAAGTAAGATTACAGAACTAGTGAAAACAATGGAGTTTAGCCAAAACGGAATTACTTCGATTTTTCGTTGACTTGTTGCATAAACAAGTTGTACAACGGCAGCGCGTCGTACAGCAAGTTGCACATTTTGTTTTATACAAAAATCCACAACAAATCAAAGAGATGGAATTCGCGCATAACCTGCAGTGCTGACTTCAAAGGCATGGACGGCGATTTCGACTGCCCGCCTGACGTAACCAAATCAAATCACGCACACGTTGTCATCTCGATCTGAACTAAATTAGCCATTGTAGTTCTTCGGAACACAAAAACGCGATTTAAACTTTAACTTAAGTTGAACTATTCTATTTTATCTCTTATTTACTGTTATCCTATGGGGTTTTGGTATATTTACTGGTAGCACAGAGTGAAACAAAAACGAAACAAGAAATATACTCCTCGCACGCATCATTTTCTTTTGTACTCTTTTAAGAGCTTTTTCGTTCTATTTGGCTTGTATTAAAGACCCGGCGTCTAATTGAGACCCGTTTAATATTATACTAATAGTGACTGGCGTCGAGGTCGTTATTGGAAATTGTCTCCTCGAAGTTCATAAAATATTGCCCGATTTAAAAAACTGAGAAGAAAAAATTTCCAATAATGGTCGATGACGCTAGTTGCCATTTGTCTTGTTATATCTTAACGCATGCGTCTATCTGGCACTGTTACGGAGATATGGCGGCTCAAACATAATGGGGTCTCGACCTTGACCATTTGGGGTCACGTGACGTCATTGGTCACGTGACCATTCGCCTCGCGGGGGTCGACTTCCTATGGGTGGTCCGTAGTGACCATGCGTCTATCTAGCACCGTTATGGAGATATGGCCGTTCGAAGTTCTTCCAGGAACGCTTTTTCAGGAACAGAGGTCGGTCGTTGGTCGGTCGGTCGGTCCTCAATATTACACTGATCTCATATGCTCCTCTTCGCTACGTTAGAAACGTAGCGCGCGAGGAGTACAAATTAATGAAACCAACACCCAAGCGACTTAACTGTAGCAATTGTTATTAGTTCAGCAATTTTCGTCTCGAAAATAACTCTTGCAAATTAGTACGCCAGGACGGCACTGAAAAATGCAACAAAAGGAATACCTTAGCTTAACTATCAAATTCTAGGGATAGTTTCCCAAGTCGTGTCGTTTATGACTTTCGTATACGTTCTTATAGATTGTTAAACAAGAATTATTGGAACAGAACGAAGCCTTAACCTGTTTTCTAAATATTGTTGTTAGTACAGTCGGTAAAAACATTTAACGCAAAATATATTTTCGTTATTTGCAAAAAGTCTGAATGTGTAGTCACAGTTGAAAGTATGCCTATGACAAAAATTGGTGAGCGAAAACAGAAACATGTTGTTTTGTCGCTGCTGGTCTAATTGTGTCTTTTAATCTGACGACGGCTTCTAGAAAGCGAAGCCCTGCTGGGAATGTAATCCTTTCTAACCGGATGGATGGAAGCGTTGCTTTTACGCTGCCGGCATAATGTAGCATAATTGAGTAGACATGTCTGTATCTAAGAGAGACACTCAGGTGCACACGTGAAGACTCTCTCGTCTCTGGCTCCTGATAACCGTGCAGCAGCCTCCGGTTGCTAAGAGACGAAGCACCGCAACATAATGACGTTTGGCTCACTCACTCTCTCTGACATAGCTGTGTAAGTAGAACGCAAAGATTTCAGTCCACTGGGGTCCACAATTCCACAAAATGTTCCTTTTATCAGTTTCATGCAATTTACTTCACGAACCCTTAACTGCAAGTGATGACTGTAGAATAAGCATCTCAGAAATGCAGCTGTAGAATGCAGTTCTATGTCGGCCGATTTGAGCTGGACAGAAAGGTTTGTATGACGCCAACAACCGCCTGTAAGAAGCTTTAAAAACTTACAGCATCCGTCTTGGAATTTTTGTGTTCGTTTTTTTTCCAGTATTTCTCCGTGCAGTGCTATGCATCTTGCGTCGAACCGCGCCGTACATGTCACGGTACAGTCGGTCGGTCGATGTAATCGTGGCCTGTCTTCTTCATTACTGAGTATCAATTATGGTTACTGCACACTTATGTTGCGGTTCAGCTGCTGCATCAGCATCAATACATTACATGTCCGACCTGTCGCTCTGCCGCACGCCAATGAGCTCGATTATATAGGCTATATATACTCTTCCGTGTTTAATATCTTTGAAGAATCTGAATTCGTATACGTAAAATGTCCAAAACTCGAACTGTAAAATAATAATTATAATAATAACATTAATAATTTGGCTACGACAGAAAAGCATCGTTACGAGCGTATAACCGAGTGTTGGGGCTGTTCGGACCTCTTCTCACCCAACTTTGTTTTTTTAAACTTTTGTTAATCCTTGAGATTCTCAGTACCAAAGGTATGCAGTGCAAGCTTTATGAATGTAGCAAATTTTCGTTATCTACCAACACCATGCAGTACTCTTTCTTTTTATTAGATTGCAATAAGACCTTTACTAACCTTTGCTAATATGTCCTATTCACTGTTCGTCAAGTCCAAATATCAAAATATTCGCATTTTACAACTTTAACGACACTTTCGTACGGGCTTTCACTCAAACATAAACAAAGGCATGGGTTTCTAATTATTCAGAAATCCAGTTTTCAACAACCCACTGGCCTCTTTCGTAGTTGCTATGTTTAGCACGCAAAATTTCCTGTCGTTGCCGTCATCGCTTAATGGTAGCCTCAAAAGCACCCGTAAAAATGGGACCCCGGCATTTTTCGGAGAAAATCCTACTATATCCAAGAAGGTGCGGGAATTTAGCCGTCGAAAGCCGTTGTCCGCATTCTTCTAGCATTAATATAACTGTAGCAATAATACGTCG
>Ga0209367_1011500_pt1 | contig 11727 bp, 8 predicted proteins | sample WorMetLIZISLAND2_FD_187412 | JGI IMG/M metagenome (GOLD analysis project Ga0209367, IMG submission 187412) | Marine gutless worms symbiont microbial communities from Max Planck institute for Marine Microbiology, Germany - Olavius geniculatus... ... | reverse complement strand
TAGAGTTCATCAGCAATCTGGGTCAAAAAATTAGTAACCTGTCTGGCGACGACAGAGAGACCCAGTTTTTATTCCAGCGCATCTCCGTGACGATCCAACGTTTTAACTCGGTGCTTTTGCACGACTCGTTTTCCATGGATCCACCGGACCAATAGCCATTGCAGCTTTGTTTTTAACTTTTGTTTTTAACCCCCGGGAACCTTTACTACCGGGGGTATTAATTTTTAATTTAAAAAAATAAAAAAATATAAAAATATAAAAAATAATAATAATAATAATCTGATTGGCCTATTGTTGATTAATCACTGGGTATAGGCCTACTCTTATGATGACTAAAACTCCTCTAAATGTAAGAAACGATCGCAGCAAATAGCAACGACATCATGGCTACAGCAGTTTTTTGCAGCGACACAATCTGCAGCTTGCAGGTTGCAGCTGCACCAGTGCAGCAGCTATCACTGAAGAGCTTAACGGGACAATAGAGTCGCCATCTGGTGAATTGAAATGAGTCGGTCACAAACGACCGACTGCTGACCCCACCTGGCGTGTCATGTCGACTCTTTCGTCCGCTTGCCGATCTTACTTGTGTGGCAGTTGAATTTGATCCGGTTTTTTTGTCGTACAACGGTACAAAGTGAATATTAGCTATATTACGATTGCTTTTCTCAGGTCTTTCTCTCGCTCAACATTCGTGATAGACAGTCACTGTACTATCGGCATCCATAGACAATTTGTCGATGTTTCTGCTATCTGCGCCTAACTTTGACCTTAAGCCAACTTCGTAATTTCCCAGCGTTACCTTGAGACGAACACCCTGTAGTTCCATACCTATACGAACGTAACAAATAATGGCACAGGATATTTACTCGGCAGCCGGATGAATAGTCTATGGTTATTCATCCGGCTGTCGGATAAGTAGCTGGTCCTAGCCGGCTCGGCTATTTATCCGGCAGTCGTCTTTGGCCGGTACGTACGAGCACCCAAGGGTGTTCGGCGTACCGACGTAAAAACATGCCCCCACGGCAGCCGGCCAACTGACGACCGCAATCTTGGCAGCTAGGCCCAATATTAATTATAATTCTACTGCATTACGCATAACCCATCTTGTGCGATTTGAGATTTTTCAGGTTTCTTCCCTGTTCGATATTACTATCTCTATAATTAGTTGCTCAAGATGACAATTCTCCGAGTCTAACTCTATAGTGTTGTTTTTGTTTAATTTTTTGTCTACCAATGTTTGCTTGGTGAAATAAAGATTATCATAACGTGAACGATAACGAGCGACACTGTTGCCGCCACCTAGCGAATTTAAAAGAATCTATGACTGTCGTGGGCTTCTGTAACAATAGTTAGAGGAATAAATAATGCGTCGGACATCTACACTGTGGGGCATAAAAACACACCAGAATTTTTTTCATCATAACTTGAAGAAAAGTGGTCCAATTTTAATAAGTTTCGGTAGGAATATTCTAGATACAACTGGCCATCAAATGATCAACTGTTTAGTTTCCCACCTTACTTACTGTCTGTTTCTGCACTACCTGGGGAAAGAAAACGAACAAAATATTGCATTTTAACCACTGGTGTTATTGCTTAATAAAAACACACATAAAACACACATTTTGTCTACATTTTTATCATTTTAGCTGACAGTTAATTTATCTAATTGTCCATTCTTAACTGCGTATAAAAATGTTTGAAATGTTGGCCCATGAACATGGGCTCGGCTCGGATACACTTTCTCCATTCGTTGATAGCAGCGTCGGTAACATTCTGCTCCAAACCAATACAGACTTCACCAACTGTTTCTTACATTCATCAATATTCATGAATCTTAGGCCTATTTAATAGACGTGCTGCTTGCTGCACAACAGTTAAACCTTGTAATTGATTGGCTGTTGGTGGCCACATATCCGGAAAGATGAAATTTCATATTTTCTTGTTGATTTTAATGCATATTTTGTCTGTTCTGTTTTCCCAGGTAGTGCAGAAGCAGATGTTAGGTGAAATGAAGAAATGAACGACCATTTGATGGCCAGTTGTGTCATGAATATGTACCAAAAATTATTAAAATTGGATAACTCTTCTTCAAGTTATGTTAAAAAAATTGCTGTGTTTTTATGCCCACAATGTATTTATTACGCCACTACTAATACCCCGTTCACACGATAAAGCTGGCTCTACGAGCTGGCTCTAGTTAGCTAGACGAGCCGGCTCAATGTTTACCCGATGTTTGCTTGATCGTGTAAACGGGGTATGAACACTTTTCGTCAGTGTCATTTGTCGCCGACAGCATATAGGCAAAGTACCCAAGAGGTTTGTGGGCTATGCAGCCTATATGCTAGAGCTAGAGCACTGATATTTTGTTGCCAAACCGCAGAACAGAACTCACAGTACAGTAAATTCTACTAGAATTTAGGTTACTACACTGTGATAGATATATATTTTGTCCGGTCCTTCGGCTTTGATGAATGCAATGCACTTTATAGGCCTTACAGTAAATTTAACAGCAAACTGTTTGTGCCTGAGTGGTGAAATATAATGTAAGCAAAAGCACTGCAGATTGTATGAGCTGTTGGATTGGTGATGAAGCATGCCTGCATGATGCCGCGCGTGGTCACGTGGCGGTGCAGCATCAACTGTAGATAATTGAATGTAGCACGAGCTAGATTGCCCGTCAGTGCGCTCGCCGTGTGTGGTCCGGCTGATGTCTAATTACGTTTGTCTGACGCCACGCCACGCCGTGCGTGCGTGCGTGCGTCCAGCCGAACACAGCCCTGTATCCATCACAACCGACTCACCGACCGGCCCACGACCGGCCTAGAACAAGTCCACGACTGGCCTAGGACCGGCGCGGGACCAGCCCGGGCGCTAATGGGGAGCATTGACGGCGGTGGAGGAACCCCGGGCGGCAGGTGCTGGCCGACGGCAGTCAGTGCACGACCAATGACTGGCCGGCCTTCCTGTCGGCTTGTTAGACTTCATCCTAGGACCGATTCCCCCCTCCTCCAGGGTACCAGCCTTAGACCAGCCCGAGACTAGCCCGCCGGATTAGCCTTGGATCGTACTGGACCAGCTTGCGATCAGCTTAGAACCAGCGGACTAGAACCAGTCCACTGCAGCCCAGACTTCCTGTCGGCTTGTCGACTTCATCCGCCCGTCCGCGACATATCCGGCTGCATCGCGACGTGACGTAAATATCATTACACGTGTACCGCGCGTCGCACCGTACCGTATACCGGACTATAACCAATCGCCGGCACGCCGCGCCGCCGGATGCCGGAAACAATATCGCAATCAGTTGATGGCGGCATTGAAACCAACCACCGACACCGCACCGCAGCCTGGCTCTGATGATTGTGCGTTGATGATGGTGGTCTGTGTCTGTCGTGTGCGTGTGGCGGCTCGAATAACTTCAGTATTCAGCATGCAGCGAGTTTGACAATCTACTCCACTCCCATTCTGAGAGTTCGATCGCTATAGCCTCCCGTGTCGAGCTGCGTGGCGTTGCGTCCAAAGTGTCCTCGGTCCGAAGTGTAATATCCTTATAGGTCCGCAGTGTGCGGTTACCGTACGAAGAGATATGTCCAGCGACATATACATACGTATATACATATAGCCCTACACTTTTCGCATTTAAATATAGACCTATAATATTATTATACTTCCTGGTATAATCGAAACGTTTTTTACATCATAATGAATCTCGAGTGTTCGCTTTATGAGTCACTTTATATCTTACCCGAAATCTCATCACCGGACAAGGCTTCACCAGAAGACCGGATCCGTTGCAAATTTTTAAAACTAACTTTTGAAAAACGTTTAACGAAGTTATACTACAGATAAAATTCGGTGGTTTATTTCTTGAGCTCGCGCACAAATTGATTGAACGGCGCAAAAATCACTCACCTTCAGCGAAAGCGAATTAAGGACGCGTGTGCGAAACGAGGCATGAAATTAATGACGCGAGTATATGGGTCTATTGATTGACTGATTGCTAGAGCTTAGACGGTCGGTGACGCTGTATAGTGAGTGAATGGACGCGTGGCATTGGACGACGACCGACGACATATGTTTGCTCAGCCAAGCGAGACGAGTGGTCTCTCTCGCATAGTGTATACTGTATAGGTCCTCATATACTTGCGGGTCAATCGCTCACCCATATGCCTCTATATGGGACCGAATGCAGCTATATAGAACGGTTTGTTGTATAGTATACCTATGATATTAATCGCAGGTCGTGAATCGATTGCACCATCTGTTAGCAGTGCAGCGCTGCATTGTCCCGGCACCGTGGGAGGTCTGTGCGTCTGCGCCCATGACAAGTGGCATCCTGCAGTTAACGAGCGATCAACTGCCGCAATCTGTTTATTAGCTAAACGAGCCACGCACTGGCGATGATGCACGTGAGTACTTGTACTGAGCGCGTTCGCGTGTGCCTCGAGGCATGTCGTTGCATTTACCTGTTTGTCTGTCGGTCTATACGATCATTATTCACCGTTATAACCAGTAACGAAACCGTATTCTTCAACTTGTCATCCGACACAACGGGCTTCAAACGGTCGACACGGCGGTTCAGTTTTCCACACATGCGTGCAGTTACATATTGTATCAGAACCGTATCAAACCTGATTTCTTCTCGCATTTTTACTTCTGAGGTTTTCAAACAATTCGTTAAAAAATTTAAATATATGTAATACGTTGTGTTTGGTTCTAGATTTTAGGGATCGACAGACCACTCTTACCATCCGAGCGCAGTACACCATATTGCACACGTCCGCGACCGCCAGTGGCGGATCCAAAAAATTTGAAATATGAGGCGGAAGAGTAGGGGCTGGGGTCTGGGAGGAGGCATAGCCCCCTCCCCAGAAAATGTTTGAAATTTTTATGCAAAATAGTGCATTTTCGTGCAAAATTTTCGCCTGTTTCAAGATGCGTCCGGTCAATAGGGGGCGGCACCCCCGCCCCCTTGAATCCGCCACTGGCGACCGCATAACTACGAACTTTTCTCTAAAATGAATAATATTGATGAGTGCAATTTTATGTACCGTGTATTGTACAAAGACTGTTTTAGTTGTTTTTAGCATGTCTATATATGCTTTGCATTATGTGTAACAGCAGTGTGTCTGTTGATTCATTTAATAACGACTATCATTATTAGATCGAATGGTTCTGGTTGAGATTATCGGTATCGGCGGCTAATGAGAACCACTGCATTCGAATTCTGTTACAATCTATATTTCCTTGACATAGACTGCAGTGTGCATATGTGTGTTCTTTTTATTGGTTCTATCGCAATATCGCAATAATTCTAGTACTTTGTTGTGAAACAGTAGTTCATTCTCTATGCAGCTTTCACATGGTTATGCGTTTATGGTAGTCCCTATATAATTCACAGATAGGGGCCTAACGGTAGACAATAAACAAAGCATAGAAAAAGCACAGCACGGACTACGGAGAGATAGCTAGGCGAAGTTGACTTAGGTGGTTAGATACCGAAACGGCTTATTTGCCCGCAGACAGCTACCCATCCGAGTACTATCCGAGCCGGACGTAGAACAACTCCGTGTCCCTAGTTCGTCACTGCCGACTGACGGCGGGCGGCAAAAGTGACGTCAGTGTCGGTCAGGAAGCACCCGGATGTCGACAGAGCGGAAGTAAAGTGACTGAGCCTGTGCCGTGCGAGATAACATAGACTGAGACGGCTCGCAATAAACCCAGTGCTCGGTGGCTTGCAGGTTCTCTCGAGCGGCGCGTGTGATTCAATTTGAATTCGCTCCATCGCTCGGCGCCTCCGCCGCCGACGCCGGCGTTTGACCCGCGCCAGCCGTCGGCGATGCCAGATCGTCGGACGTCACCCATCCCAGCACTAACCGCACTCGATGTTTGCCTGCGCCGGTCTCTCCCAGCCTGTGATGCCAGATCGATCGTAGACCCCGGGTCAGTCCGAGCTCTATACGTCAAATCGATAGCCATGCACTCCCCGGCCCGGCCCTGCAGGCCCGGATCATATAATGTGGCTATAGCGACGGCGGCCGGAAAAGTTTTTCCGATAGCGGCGCCGGCGCGGTGGTTGCAGCACAAAGCCACTGCCTGCCTGCGGGGTGGCGAAGGATCAGCCTCTGTAGCAGGCGGGCAAGCGGAGATGGCACAACCGTGCATACAGTCAGTCGAGCGAGGAAATTTCATCGACTTGGTCGGTCGTCGCCGCTGATTGCGCGCCGTCCGCCCGCGCATGGACCGTATCCCGCGGGGCTTCGCTCAGTGACGCAGCAAGCGTCTGGCTCACTGTTTCTTCTTCTATACGAGGTTTCTCCTCTTTGTCTCCGTCCAAACCGCCACCACCACCACGACTGACAGAAAGACGGAATATATACGAGCGAGCGTTTGTGACCTGCGACCCGCACTCCAACATAGCGATGCATGGGTCACCAGTCTGAGGAACACACGCACAAGAGGTCGCCCGAAGAAGACCTGGAAAAGAATATTCCAAGAGGACCTACGACGGGTCCAAATATTGTGGGACGAGGCAAAGACACTGGCGTCTTAACAAATCATCCTGCACGGCAGAAAGCTGCTGCTGCCCAACGTGCATGCGCGAGGAACTATCCAAATAAATAAGTATAAGAAAGTCTGTGACCTGCGACCGGCAAGTCTCCGTCGTTTGATCATATTATTGCCGCACGGTGTCGCCACGATCGACCGAACCCCGATTCTCTGCCGGGGGTGCACGGGGTAATTTACTGCACAGCTCCTGTAACGGCTGCATCGGACCTCGCTGATTCAATTACGCTTCTGCTTCGTTATATATGCCGAGCTGTATTCCTCCGCAGTTAGTATTCGCCTGCCATTTTTCGTGATGGGGCACGAAGTCCTATATTCGGTTTTATGTCGAATGCCCGCATTGTACTTTAAAAAGTTACCGATTAGAATAGTAATCTTTTATGGAATTTTTATCTCACTCTACAAAAAGTTGTAGAGACAAAAACACAACAGGAATAACTTAACTAACTAAATTTGGAAGTCTACCAGTGACCCACAGTTTTGGAAAATTTAGAGGCGAATTAAAAATTTGAACAACCACATTATGGCTCTGTCAGAAATTTGCAGCTGTTTGTCGAAAAACTGCAATTTTTTGCTTCCCCGCCGACTCTTTTAACCCCTGTACGACGCCGGTGCCGAAACGACGAAGTTTAACAGGGGCGTCATTGAGTGAGGGCTGCAGGGGGAGTCTACGGACCCCATGAATTTGTAATTTGTGATTTCATTTTTTCCGAGTGAGTCCTGCGTAAACTATATACTGACGACAAACCTTTGGTCCCCCAATTCATCATCATGTGTAAACTGCACGAAATTTAGTTAGTTGATTCTCACAGAAATCGTTCAAATTGTTGCCGCCAGATGTCACATGACTAAAATGCCCCAAATTCGATTTCGGCTAGGGCTCCGCGCCAGAACCAACTGGCTGAGCTTATGGCGCTCCCTCAAACCTCCTAGCTGGATTTTAAGAGAGCCTACTCTAAAGAAGATAAAAGGGGAGGGGAGGGGAAAAGAAAAGGGACAGAGAGAAACGAAGTAAGGAGAAAGGGGATAGTGTATAGAAAAATGGAGGGAACGAAAAGGAGAAGGAAGACACGAGGAGAAGAGGGCAGGGAAAAGGAGGAGAAAAAAGGGGAAAGAGAGGTAAAGAGGGAAGGCGGGGGAAGAAAGGGAGAGAAGACTAAGGAAAATAGGGCAAGGGAATAAAGGGGGAAAAAGAGGAGAAAAAAAAGAAAAAGGGTGGAGGGTAAAATGGGGAAGAGCGAGACCCTCCAATGATTTACTGAAATGACGCCACTGAAGTTTAACAATAACCAATAACAGTTTTGCTTTTAACAACTTCATGAGCTTATTTGCAAGTTTTAGAACAAGAGACAGACCAAGTATAAAATCGGGCAAACTTTAAAAATGTAACGAACCGAGTATATATTTAGAATTCTGAATTTATGCAATGTGAATAGTTAATTACATTAATCAATCAATTGATCAATCAGTTAGAACCAATCAGTCAAAACACATTTATGTAGATAAGCTAGTTTTGTACGAGATTTATGTTATTTGTCAACATGGCGTGAGAGCGCCGCCTGCATGCATGCAGTTATGGACGGAAACTTCTGTTGTGACACCGACATGCGGCTTGATACGAGTCAAACGGGGTGGATTAACGGATTAACGGATTGCAGTGTGCGGTTTAACCGCCCACGCATGCACCGTGTGCCGGTGTATACCGACAAAACCAAGAACGACGAAACCGGAAAACGGTAATATAGGCTCAGGTTAAGGAAATAAGGTTACGGATAGGGTTAATGTTATGGTTAGGAATTATTATAGGGTTAGAGATAGGGTTAGGGATTAAGGTTCGGGATAGGGCTAGGGATTGGTATAGAGTTAAGGAATAGAGTTAAGAATAGGGATAAGGTTAGGTAAAGGTTAAGATTAGCGTTAGGGTTAGGGTTATGGTTCGTGTATATATAGTGGAGTAGTTTTGACGTTCCCGGTTTTGTCGGTCCAGATTTTGAAAGGGAAGAGAGAACCCCCCCTGTGCTGTGCCTAATGCACTGCCTAATGCTACACGTAGTTGTATCACGGACCATGACTGACTGCCGGCAAATTGTCTGTACATTAAAAATTACACACTGATTAATAATGAATGCTTAAAATGGACATTAGAACTCAAACAACCAACATGCGCGCACGAAATTTCAAAAACCTCACATTCGGTGACTATTGATTAAAGTATAGTGGCGGGCTACGAACCGCAGGCGTCTTGGCAATAAATGGCGCGCATAGCTGCAAGCATCTCATTCTCGGGTGGTTGCACGATTTGCAAGTCACTCTGAGTGACGAGGATACGATGCAGTCGCTTCCAACGCTTGATCCAGTCTTCGTCATGGGACGTCCCAGAGACTGTTCCACGGACCCACCGGGCAGCGGGGAGGGTGAACTGACGGGCTGTCGGCCGCGGACCGGTCACGGCGGCGCTAAGAAAATAATCTCGCGTTTGTAATTGTCTCGGTCTGTCTGCTAAAGGCCTATAGGCCTACATGGCTTGCTCGCCGGGCTGGCAGGTCGATTTGCTTGTCAAGCGCTTGATGAATTGCCTCTCGCAGGACCTCAATTAAACAAAGGAACTTGCAGATAATGGCGAACGGACAATGCCCGGGCACTGACCCTAGCTGCGGTGGATGTAGAGCGCTCCATCCCTGAGACTTATCTTTAGCGTCACTGCAGAAGCTGATTGATGAGACGGGCTGCTTGCACACCGTCCTTCTCTCGCGAGCTGTCAGTCACTGGTCGCTGCTATCTGCTTCTCTCAGACTGCTCTGCAGTGCTCTGTAGTTCTCGTGCTGGGTGGTCCGAGACACGAGGCCACCAACGTCGCCCCTGCCTGCTGCTGCAGACCGCGCTACCAAACTATTGCATCCAGCTACAGATCGGTTTCGTCTTTGAACGTCGTCGACCGCGTAGGCCTACATGAAGTCATCAGTCATTTGTCTCATTGACTTCGCGTCATATCTGCTTGCTTTCAACCTGCACGCATTAGAAATAAATTTCGTCGTGAAATTTTCACTACATCCCACTAACTCACTGAACCAGAGCTTTTGTCGATGACCTATTAAGGCCTAGTTCGTGTAATAGGCCTATACCGTTTCCATATGCGTTTGCAATAATAACTTTTAAATATTTGGCCTTTACAGCTTTTAGAACAACAAGAAATCTTACACGCAGCAAGATCATTAATATAACACTGCATGCAAAACATGTTCCAATTTGCTGTCGGTTCCACGTGTGCGCACAACCTTTGCTTCCCGCGGTTTTAGCATTGCAGCCCCCTGAGTCTGGAATTCACTACCCTCAAGTATTTGCAGTTCTACGTCTGCAGGCACTTTCCGTCGTTTCCTTAAAACTCACTGCTTCCAGCAAGCATACTGCTCCCTCCTAGCGGCTCAGCCAAGTGCCTCAAATTCGGCCACTGGCTGACATTGTGCACTTATGCACTTAGTTACTTACTTACTTACTTACAAACGCTCTGCATTCGTTCGGTAACACAGAGCAGAAAATTAGATAAAGAACAAAAAGCCCAACTGTCGCTAGGATAGCGGACCGTACTGGTTGTCAGTGAGCTTCAAGGTCATCCAAGGTCGATGATTTTTACTTCCTTTGACAGGGGGTACGCGATTTCCTGTTGTGATCAGTAGTAACCTTGGCCCGTTCTCACCATTTCATAGATACAGCCACTTATAGCTTAAAACATTTAATTGAAAATTGCGGCTAAATCGCTGCAGATAAAGACATGGTCACTATTGGCAGCCTATATATATATATATATATATATATATATATATAGGAATTCGCCAGCGCCATATCTGACGGTACCATTGCCGACTCCCTACGACTTACCGTTTAGCCACAATACCGCACGATTAACATACCATAGTGCGTTATAACCTTTCAAAGTCATCCAAGGCCAATGATTTTCATGTTATTTAAAAGCGAACATGCGTCTTTTTATTTATGATTAATAGCAACCAGTAGGCCCTATCTCGCACCGTTCAGCCACAATACATCTGTACAGACGGACAGACGGAGAGACGACAACTTGTATCATAAATTCAACCGTTTATTAAGTACGGTCGGCCATAAGTACTGTATAGAGGGACTGTGGAAAAGAAAAAGAGAATAAACTCCCATTTTTCTAATACTCCTCATGATCACAGGCTGCGCAGTAGCGCCAGCCCTGTTGTAAAGGTGACCAGCCATTTCAATGGGAAACTCCAAAATTTGACCCCTCGTATTTCCCAAACCCCTTAATTTTTACACACCAAAATTTGCACAGATGATTACGTCCAGCATATCTCGTGATGTGCAAAATTTGGTGAAAATCCGTTTACGGGGGGCTTCCCCACGAATAGGTGAAATGTAACGTTTGCGTGACTTTTTGTGCCTTCCCTTCCCTTTTTCTTGCCGTCCTCTACAGGAAAAACGACTGAACTGATTTTAACGCATGATGGCTCATATGACGCGGTTTCGCGCAAGGATTTTGGGGGCTACAAAATTTAAATTTAACATTTTCACCTATTTTTCACAAAAATATGAAAAATTACAATGGCGCCTATGGGCAAAATTAGACAATGCTTTAAACTGTCATAACTCCGGCTATGTATAAGATAAAGTCGTAACTTTTGGTTCTAGGGTATGGTTTTTGGGGTCGGCCAATTTAACGGTGTCATTTATGTTTACCCCTGATCGACCCCCGTTGCCATGGCAACGAAATTTAGGACAAAATGGGCGATAACTCGGCCCCCTTAAGAGAAAATTTCACGCTGTTTGCACCTACCCCCCTATTTTCGGGCCCGCGCTATCCGATGGTGTCATTAAAATTTTTCCCTGCCAACCCCTGTTGCCATGGCAACGAATTTTGGGACAAAATTGGCTATAACTCGGCCCCCGTGAAAGATAATTGCTCGCTGTTTGCACCTACTCCCCTATTTTCGGGCCCGCGCTATCCGATGGTGTCGTTTAAATTTCTCCCCTGCCAACCCCTGTTGCCATGGCAAGGAATTTTGGGACATATGGGTTAGAACTCGGCTTACGTAAGAGATATATCGAAGGTCTTTGCGTCAGATGGGGTGCTTTCGAGATCAGTTCATTTTAGTATGAGCAGTGCGTAATTATTAAAAAAACATA
>Ga0209367_1011499_pt1 | contig 11728 bp, 8 predicted proteins | sample WorMetLIZISLAND2_FD_187412 | JGI IMG/M metagenome (GOLD analysis project Ga0209367, IMG submission 187412) | Marine gutless worms symbiont microbial communities from Max Planck institute for Marine Microbiology, Germany - Olavius geniculatus... ... | reverse complement strand
GTTACATGCACTGAAAGTGTTAATGAATTAAGAACCTTTTAGGTTTTTAATGTTAATGACACCAGTCCCGGAGACAAACAAGCATGTTCACGGTTGATGGATCCAGCGACGAACGTCTCTTGTTGATGATGTATCCGGCAGAACTGAACAGTCTCTCGCAGGGCACTGATGTCGCTGGTACACACAGAGCAGTCTTTGCCAGTCACGCCAATGTAGGAAAACGATGTTCATTTGTTTATTGTCTTCCACCATAGAAGTTGGTTTTCACCATCCAGTTTATATCGTACGTGAGTAAGTAAAAGGCTGAGTTGATTAATCATTAAAAATAAAATTAATTGTTAATTTTCTTTGTTAGTTAACGATTAAATTAATCGTTAAAATCCGCAGCTCTACTTTCTGTTTGTGAATTTGGTGGTTGAGCCATATGAGATTAGGAGGGGCATGAAGCCATTGAAAAAGCCACTGCTGCTGTTCCCTGGTAGCTGGTCTGACTTGGAGTAACACCTACATACTTTTGGTTTTGTTTTTTTTCTGGCCTGCTTGTCACATTAACTGATTCTGTAAGCCGGGTTCCTAAGGGAAATCTTAGAGCATTGTTGCAGCACATTTTGCAGGACAGATATTCTTCCAGTCACCAAATCAGTGGCATCAGATCAATAAAGTAACGAGTTGTTCAAAATAGGCAATTATCTATACTCATTAGTTATCATAGCACACAGCTAATCACGAATTTAGTTTGATAAGTAAACTCAAATGGTAATGTGTTGTTTTCTGATCAACAGGCATCCAAGTACGATGCAACGAACCGCAGTATCTGATGCACCACAAGTTTGTGGTCATCGACAACCGAATATTAATAACTGGTTCATTCAACTGGACTCGACAGGCAATCATCGGCAACAAAGAGAACTTGATTGTCACCACTCATTCAAAATTAGTACCATTATACCGAAGTGAATTTGAAAAACTGTGGATTGCATTTGACCCAAAGCAGAAAGTAGCTTTAAATGAGCAAGTGATGTAGGTACTTTGGTGACTAAAATACTGGCATGCAGTTATGCTTTTTTCTAGTCCAGCATATTATTTGTAGTTAACGTGTGACTGACAGTTTAAGATGCTAATTGCTTTTCAAGTAATTGATCATGATCCAAAAATAATTGCATTTCTCATTCTCTTGCTTACTTGGTGAAACTGCCAACTAAAATTTTATGTTTGCTGATCTTAGTGCTAGTGAATGTGATTGCAAAAAAAGAGTAACTTAAGAATGATGAGTTAACAGTTTTAAACCCCATTGTCAGCATTTGTAGCATGTATGTGTATGTTGATGTTGGCTGTTTTGTTCATAGTTAGTGTGTAATTGGTAATTTTAATCAAATAATTGTGATTAGTATTTTAAATCATACAATAGCACTTTTTTCATGCAACTCTGCTGTATGTTTTGTTGATCATGGATGTGATTAATGTAACTCAGTACTCTTTTAACTTTATTAATAAATTGCAATAATTCCTGTTTTTTAATTCCTGTTTTTTACTTGATGTTCATTACATTTTTGTCATATCATGTTTTTGTATGTTTTGCCAGCTGTAGGTGTGATTATTTCACGTGCTGCTATTATGTGTACTTTTTAGTCAAAAGTAAGTTTTCATATGGTAGCAGACCACTCATATATGCACTTTTTCATTTAACCAGCACATTTTTTACGACAGGTTAGTCCAGTGGCCATAAGTGAATTTTTGGGAATCGTTGCAGCAACTGCTTACGGACCAAATGCCATTTATAAAACAGCTGAAATTAGTTCGTCATTGGCATTAATATTACGTCAAACTATGTAGTCTACGTACTTTTGTAATAATAAATTAGCCATGTATGCAACTGCATTTGAATCCTTTCTAACACATACGCAATACGGTGTAGCAATGAGGTTTCAATATTTTAAGTTTCAGAATCGGTAGTAATTTGCCTACAAAAGCTAGTCTGTAATTTTAATGTCCGCAGGGTTTCTCCAATTTGAATGAAATCAGCTACTTTTGTACTTTGCTGTAGCACTCAGACTAGCTTTTATACACTGCGTCTCAAAAAAAACATCCACAACATTTTCGACTGTAACTTGAAAACCAATTATCAAATTTTGACAGCTTTTGGTACAAATATTCCTGACACAACTTGCCATCAAATTACTGTTCAGTTTTCCATCTCACCGAGTGTATGCTTCTGCACTACCTAGGGAAAGCAGAACAAGCGCACTGTGTTGAAATAAACAGAATACCTGAAAAAAACATCGCCGACATTATTGTCATAACTTGAACAAAGATTAGCACGTTTTAATAATTTTTGACATAAATATTTCTGACACAACTGGCTATATAGTAACAGGGTTGCCACTCTCCAGTCATGATCAAATTCCCTGACTATTCCATACATTTTAAGGGAACATAGATGGTGTATCGCCCCTCGCAACAGTAACGATATGACGTCTATTGGCAACAATTTTAATTATTTTCCAGAGCAAGTGTTTACATATCAGTGTGAGTCCAGCTACCAACATGCACTATGCAACACAACAAACACTTAATTACTCATGCTCTACAAGAAATTTGAGCTAATGCTCACGAGACGCGCGGAAGCCTATAGCAGTTCCTGTTCGCAAACTGTCAGTCTATCTCCAGCCATTTCGTGGCAGTTCATTCTTGCAGTGTGTGATGCAGCCGAAGATTGCAAAAGTCAATAAAAAAACCCTGATTTTGGAAGTTCAGGGTCTTTCAAAGTCATCGATGTTCACATGACTAAAAGCTCGTCACTAGTGCTTGTTGTGATAGGCAGCATGCGCATTTTCACAAAAGACTGGCCAAGAACGGTAAAATAACGACTTTTACGGGGGCACCGCTCTTTGATGCCCTCGTGCGCAGGTTTCCTTAAACCTAGAAAATTGAGACTTGGACCATCAAAATTCACATTTAATGCTGGAAATTTCATACACAGGTTCTACATGTCTATCTCAATTGATTTCGGCACAATTCGCTCTTGAAAATGTCTTGCAGCCCGAAATCACCAAAAAATCCATAAAAACCCTTATTTTAACATTTAAAGGCATCCAAGGTCATTGAATTCGGTGGCAATCGAGAGCCAGTGTACGACTTCCTATTAGTGAAAAAATCACAAATTTTGACCACCACCTCTCATTTAGGGCCCTCGTTCGGGGTGACCCTCTTCGAATTTATGGAAAAGCTTTATGGTTCCTGAAACTAGAGTCAGGCAGCTGACGGTGAAGATTTGGTGATCCTAGCTTGCACCGTTTTTGACTGATCCACCCGCGTGACAGATAGATGGACAAACAGAATTGTGATGGCTAAGACGCGCTGAAAGCAGTAGCTGCTTTCGCGCATAAAAATGTGCACTCTACATGCCATGTATGACTTGCTCCATCAACATGGCTGATGTACTGCATTATATACAACTTCTCCACACGATAGTGATGGTAAAACTACATGAACAGTGGTTGATTTCTCGTGAAAATAAACAAGAATTAATAAAAACAAAACTGCAACAGACACAAAGTGCAACAGTCACAACGTTACTGGTTGATTGACTTCACTGTACATACAGTTCTTTGGCAAAGTTTACTACTTGACACTAACTCTTTCGGCGACCACCACGTGCTGTCCGACCACCACGTTTTCCACCTGTTGATGAAGCCTGCTTGTCATCAGCACCTGCATCACCAGACCCATGCTGCTTTGACTTAGGAGCCAATGTGACCTCATCGTTCTCATCACCATCATCCTCTTCCATTACTTTCTGCCGCTTTGTTGGTGTTGCCCCTTCTTCAGCAGTACGTTTCGGTGGTCGACCTCGAGGTTTCTTAGTGACCTCTGGCTCCGGTTCCACGGGATCCTCAAACAATCCTGCTTCCTGTGCATCTGCGTGACTCTGCTGACTCGCATGACCATCAACAGGGCCATCTCCTCCACCAGATCTGTCAACTGCCTCTACTGGAGTCAGCACCGGAGGACCGAGCTCAGTCAGCACACTCTGGCTTGCCATTCCTGCCGGAGATCGGCCTGACCTTTTTACCGGCACAATGGTCTTTCCCTCGCGACCCCTTGGCTGTTTCCATTTTGTCTTCTGGTCCACAGTATGGAGGATGCTGAGGTGCTCATAGAGAGCTGGCGAGTCGATGAACGTCAGAGAACAGAATGGGCAGCTAAATGATCCACCGACGACCGGCTGAGGCCCAGGTACCATCTGCTGCGGGGAAATAACCACCTGCTGGGCTGGATGTCGAACGAGCAATCCTGGTGACACGCCAGCAGCCGGTGACTGTGCCACAGGCATGCGGAAGCGTGGTCCGCTGACACCCCCACCACGCACCATGACACCACCACTTCGTAGGACCGCCGGTTGCTGCATCATGACTCCCTGCTGACGCATCAGCATCTCGTTCTCCTTCTCATCAGTGTGTGGCACAGCAACCTGACCCTCACTGCCACTGCCGCCTTCAGTTACCGCATCTGCACTCAACTCAATCTCAATCTCATTGCCGCTGGTTGTGACACGCGAAGGACTGCCAGCAGAGTTCTTCAGCTGCATGTAACATATCAATCAGCAGTTCAAAACAGCAACTTTGCAGTCAGTGTTTATTAAATGTATCTAAACTGATTACTTGAAGCCACTGATGAAGAAATTGAGTATGAACTTTATGTTTTCTAAGTTGATGTAATTTATAAGTGGAAATGTGTGAATTTCCACTCCAGCAGAGTTCATTAACTTAATAAATAAATAAAAACATGTTCACGTTCAAAGCAGCAAATTGTCATTAAGAGTCCAGGAAGAAAGCAGCTAAACTTAATCAGAAAACAGTTGAAATGCATTCAAAATACAAAAGTGCCATATTTCAGTATAAATTTTACACATTCAACCAAATTCTATTATCCCATATTGAGGCATAAGACAACATAACAGATCCACTGAAATACATGAACATCAGAACCAAACATGTGAACAACTCTGCACCTTTTTGACAAGGAAACTTGCATCTCCGATAATGATGGTGACTGGATCAGTCTGAGATGAAGAATCCTGCACTGGACCATGCTCCAGCAGCTGTTGAAACGACGTGTCATGTGGCAGCGTTGCGTTACCAGCAGCAAAATCATCAAACGATTCGTTCACAGCAGCCAAGTCCTGTGCTGCCGGCAGAGAAGGAACATCATCGGTGATGTGTGACAGATCATGTTCTGTCTGCGAGTCGGTCTGTGAAACGACTGCTTGAACTTCACTGCTCACTTGCTGTGACATGCTCGTCTACAGCACAAATTCACAGCCAATTACCAACCGCTTCATCACGACACCAGACACCAGTAACAACCATCTGCCATATATGTCACACTTAGATTAGTGTTCTGACTTAAGTTCCTACTAAAACTCCACAATTTACTTCAAAGAAGACAATATACAGGCACTCGATATCATCATGCAACCATTCGTCCAGCTGCTGAGCATATTAGGTGCTAAAAGTGAATTATGTATTACAACACTTAGGTCTCTATAGTTTGCAGATGGTGGCTCCATCGTCTGACACTCGATAAGCCACCCATAAATAGACATGTGTCAAATGTGCAGCAGTTTCTTAGCATATGATGTCCTTAATCTTTTGAAAAGACACCAGTTACGCGTGCTGTCGGTAGTGTTCACATCAATGTTGGTCTTCTGTGCCATTTTTGCGATTAGATGCAACAATTCTACTGTCGTGTACATATGACATATTATGAAACAGAGCAGTTAACCTCGTTTAGGGAGAATCACATCATTGGAAGCCAGTATCGCTACATTAGACTGAATCACTAACAACAGTAGTGAGCAACTATAAGTCTATTACTTGTAATCCCTCCCTGAAGAAATTGGCAAATACCCAAAAAACAATGACATGCAAATACATGGAACTGCGCTGCAACCTCATTCACACTGCATATCATTCTATCTTTTTCTGACTATTAACGGCAATAAACTCACCAAGTATAATGAATATTAGTCAAATATCACCTTTATCGTCTGAATTTCTGACAGCAATGGTGCTCACAGAATATTTATTTACGCCATTAGGTGGTGTCACTAGCATGTAGAGATGGGTCAACATCAGAATTTTAATTTTGATACAAATGACCAACTGTTGGCAGTTGATAAAATATCAACACAGGAAAAAACTAGGTTTTTAAAAAAATTAAAGGTTTTTTGGTCTAGTGTCCAATGAAAAGCGTACACAAAATTACAACTTAGGAACAACACCTTATACCCACTGTCTATTATAGCAAAATGAAGTAATAAAACAATTAAAATATGCAATAAAATATAATTATGTAATAAATTTTATAAGCAAAAAACTTTTTAAAACTTTTAGGGTTTCTTTAGGTTTTTGTTTTAAAAACCTAGGTTTTTAGACTACTTTTCCTGCCATGTGTTAACCTTTAAGAAGTCAGCATTATTGGTCATTTGGTCGTTTCAATTCGTCCACTGTGGCAATATTTAGTGGCACAACTTAACAATTTCTTATGTCAGAATATCATGTAAAAAGAAATTCAAAGCACAATGCAGCAGCTCAGAATATGCTGCAAGTAACATTTTCCACGGCTGGCTATGCTAGTCAGACAACACAGCATTAATTTTTTTCCACTAATATGATTTTCCCTAAGTAATTCAAACTACTCCTCCTGGTATGGCCAATGTTTTTTTCTAGGATATAACTCCTATACTGCACTCCCATATAATCCTAAAAGTTATCACTCTAGCTTTCGTGGCATGGCTTGTACAATATTTTGACTCAAAATGGTTGCAACTGTAAATTACAGGCAGTAATACTAGTAAACTAGCAGACAACAGAACAAAAGACAGAAGACACATGTAACTAATAGGGTGTTCCCACAATCCAGCAAACATAGAGCATTAGCACGTGCATTTTGAATACATTTGCTGGAAGTTTGCTGAATCATGTAAACACCCCATAATATTTGCAATCCCTGGATCACAACTGTTATGACATTATAAAAAGTTAGTTAAAATAGCATTTTTTCAAGGCTGAATGATACAAATAACAATTCTAGCTGCCTAATGAAGAAAATATTTCATGTGCGGCATTGCACGCTAGAGTACTACTTCTTGCTGTGCACTGTAGGTTGTATTTTGACAGTCACAGTCACTTCCTGCAGTTCAGATACACCCAGGCTGGAAAACTGGTCGGAAAAAAACCTAGGGTTTTTTTTGAAAAAGCTAACAAAACCTCAAAAATCCAATTTTCAGGTTTTTAGTGATTTTTGTGCATTGTGAATATTATTACATATATTTTATTTCATATACAATCGTGATTTTTGAGTTATGACATCAATCAAACACAATGTGATTATGTGGCGGACACCGGACAGTGTATAATACGTTATTCCTGGGTCATAAATTTGTGTACGGTTTTGTTCAGTGGACACTGAACCAGAAAAAACCCCAAAACCAAAAAAAAATTCTTTAAAAAACCTAGGCCTTTTCTAGCCCTGGATATACCTTACTTTCTGTAGGTGCCCACTAAATCCAATGCATCAAATAATTATAAGTCTATAAGGAATAGCAAGATAACAACTAACGTGTACATTTGTAAGTCTAGTGCCAAAACAGGATCCCAGGTTTACAAATTTTTCAGTCCTGGGATTGCAATCACTAATGTAACTAACCTGGAATAAGAAAAAAAATTAAATAGCAACAACAGTCAAATTGAAAAGTTAAGTGTTCTTTTTGACTAAACAGTTAGCACTAATATCAACAACAGCAGATGCATGAAAATGCAGTTAGCAGCATAGCTGTACTTAACTACTTAACTACACACATAACTCATAGTCTCATACAGCGCTAGGAAGTGTACAATATTACAACATTTCGGAAATACAGATGTCAGAAACATCTGTAATTTGACCCGAAAAAATCAGAAGATTAGTTGGAGCGATGCACAGAATGCTGTCGAATGGTGAAACATGCTTTGGCACTGTATTTGCAGTGGCAGAACTTTGCATGATAATTAAGAGCAAGAATTTTGGCAATGAATTTTCTTGGTTCATTCAACTCAGCTTAAGACATTTGCTGGCCTCATCTGAAATAAAATCCAGCTCTGCTCTGCATTTCGTGACGGCTCAGCTTTTACGCCTTTGCCTTCAGCTCCCAGGCAAACTACCATTTCTTAAAATCTCATGCTGATCAAAATGCTAAAGCCATTAAAATTGACTGAATTAAACAGCAATCAATAAACTGTAAATATCTACAAAAACCTCAAAGTGTGCAATATTGTCACTTGTGATACAGTACATATTTTCCCACTGTGATGGCACAATCAAAACTTCTTTTGCCAGGCTCTACACAATAAGACTCGAATACCATTCTGACTGGCAGCTATCACCTAGCATGCACATGTTCACAGCCCCTACCATCCCACCTGAAGCCTTGCATGTGGAAGTTTTGACTACAACTCTACAGTAACAGTCTACTGCAAACAACAGTGTTGTAACAAAAGAAAACCTACTTCTGTTTGTGCTTCCGAGTTGGACTGTACAAGATCAGTCTGGCTGTCTGAACTCGTGACATCGACACTGGCTTGCACATCGCAGCTGAGCAAGTTAGCCATGCTCGAGTCAGTCTGGCAATCAATAACGTCCACTGCCACCGATGCCTGAACCGATGATTCGAAAACGTCTACGACTGCCTGGGTTTCGCGCTCTGCCCGCCACGCTAGGCTTAGCTCTGTCTGTGCTGAAGTCTCCCTGACATGATGCTCCGTCTGCATTGTGCCGTCAGCAATGCTGGGTGTGACCTGGCAGTGAGACTCTGCTGTGTCGACTGATATCTGACTCTGAACATTACTCATCACTGCTACAGCCTGCACTTGCTCATTCACCTAGCATGCACACATACAGACATGCATATATTCACAATTAACTAGCAGAACTGTGTAGCACATCAACACTTCATTATCTGTACACTGCAAGCTCATGTCATATAAACACAAATAGCATACACACACAAATACATGCATACCAGTATGTTCATGATTAGTTACCAGTCATGCATGGTTATTGGCCAGCGGCATTGTGGCAGCGGGATGGGCAACTACCCGCCCTAAAAAATTGTCGGTCCAAAAATTTTCATCCAAAAATGCAGAACTTGGGACTAAAAATCCTAATTGTAAGAAAAATGACAGATAAAATTAAAATTTTAAGTACCCATAACGTCCTCTGTCTGAAATTTGCAGTGCCTGTTTGAAAACTGAAACTTCCTGTTGTGACTACATATCATACCCACAATGCCAATGTGTGCAACACAACAAATAATTACACTCTGTAATTACAGTTTCCATATATCATATAAACACACGAACAACAGTTAGTAACAAATGCATCCTTACTATTACCTTCAGGTTCTTAAACAGCAGATGCTAATACTGCTGCCACATATTTAATTCATTTCTACAACCAGATATGTGGCATATTAAATCCGAATATCTGGCTAGCTTAGAAAACTAGATAACATTTCACCATTCATGCACTGTTTACTTAAGATCTTTTCCTAAGTCATTTTCTACGAATGATGCATCCACAAAATCAACGGTCATACAAAGCACACAAGTGATTTGTGAAAAATTGCACTTAGCAATCCAAGTAACAGGCATCTTAACACTCCATCCAGAACTAAATGACGAAACACACATGCAATGAATTGTCACCTGAGTGGCAAGATTTGATAGCGTTTCATTAGCAACATCGGCAAATGTCTGTCCAACCCTCATCTCTGTTGTCTGTGCAGCACTGGATGATATTTGCTTGACCTCTGTCTGTGCACTAACCGATGACTGCCAATAGGAACTGTCAGTTTGTAAGTTAGCGCTATGCAGCCACCCCTGCCAGTCGGTCTGTGTGATGCCATCATCCGACGCAAAGCCGGCATCTATCTGTGTAGCTTCACTGTGCAGCCATTCGGACTGATCAGTTTGTGTACCGGACACCAGCGACCATTCACAACTATTCGCTTGCGTGTCGACTGACTGCATCCACTCTGAACTGTCCGTCTGCGTTGACGTATGATCACTTTCAGCTGTCATCGTTTGCACTTCAGACTCCACAGTTTCATTCTCAATTGAAGATTTATAGACTACAATAAGCACACAATACAAACACATTCAAAACTTGTTAGCTGCAAATGAACAGTATCACGACAAAGCACTGGTCACTTGCACGCACTGCCACATGCCTGTGCTTAAGATCGTTCCAGTATTCCACCCAATAAGTTTTGCTTCAAGACACTTTCTACTCACGACCTGTCACATCAGTTACCAGCATGAAGAAATATATGGTTATGTTTATAGTTTACACACTTAGTGGTTTTGAAGACCCAAGACCAAAACCTAACATTAACCAAAGCTATCTACTGACTTGAAATAAACAACATAAACAAAAATTTGAAAATAACTGCAAGTAAACAAACATTAAGGTTAAAACTAGGATAGCAGATAGCACTGTAGTTAGCTGCAATGCTTGCAGTAATGACTGTATGTATAAGCTTATACGTGCAAATGAATCTGTGTACATACAGATTACATATAAATATAAAACATTTTACTAACCTGTGATAAGCAATCTAATAAATGTGTCATCCAACTTTTCAAGCTGAATTCGTGGTGTCGGCGATTTCTGCCGATTCACCGTTGCACTCAGCGCAGTTTTTGTGTAATCTGCGCCGGCCTGGTTCTCATGTGATTCCTGAATGTCCATCAAATCCACTTTACACACTTTCCCTTCTGATTTTATATCACGCAACACATCATCAGATAATCGGACTTCAAAGTACGATAAAACTGCAGCCATTATTAGTTTTATTTGTCAAAATATGAAAATGTCTATTTATTTACACAAAAACAGTAAAACACACGCCGACAACCGGAAACAGTAAGTAGCATAACATAGCATAACATAACGCGACATAATGTACTCGATTGACAGTTGACAGTCAACACGTCTGCAGTCTGCACACACGTTCAGATACCTTATATTGAAAACAGGCTATCGTTGGCAGCGATAAAAGATTGCTACAAAACTAGCATTAGTGTCGTGCAGAATAATGATTGCAATCCCAGGATTGAATTCTCAATCCCAGGATCCGGGATTCAGAATACTGGGATTGCAGACACTATATGCAGTGCTATGAAGTTCTCATTAACGATATATATTATATAATATTTGCCAGCGTGGTGTTTCATTACCCACTTTAAAACAAGAAATTTAAGCTAATGCTCACGGGACGCGCAAAAGCCTATAGCAGTTTCTGTTCGTAAACTGCCAGTTTATCTCCAGCCATTTCGTCGCAACTTTTACAGGAGTACCGCTATTTGATGCTCTCGTGCGCAGGTTTCCCTGAACCTAGAAAATCGAGACTTGAACCTGCGAAATCTACGTTCAATGCTGAAAATTTCATGTGTAGCTTGTCTATGTCTATCTCAATTGGTTTCAGCGCAATTCGCTCTCGCAATGTGTCTCGCAGCCCGAAATCGCCAAAAAATCCATAAACCCCTATTTTGGCGTTCAAGGTCATTCAAGGTCATTGAATTCGGCGCCAATCGAGAGCCAGTGTACGACTTCCTATTAATGATTAATAGTAACCTAGGCCCTATCTCGCACCGTTACTGAGATACAGCGACTTATTGGCCATAAT
>Ga0209367_1011497_pt1 | contig 11731 bp, 6 predicted proteins | sample WorMetLIZISLAND2_FD_187412 | JGI IMG/M metagenome (GOLD analysis project Ga0209367, IMG submission 187412) | Marine gutless worms symbiont microbial communities from Max Planck institute for Marine Microbiology, Germany - Olavius geniculatus... ... | reverse complement strand
ACTTGCACCCGATTTCGATTCTGGATTTGGGGGGATAGAAGCCGTCGATTAACAGTAGTGGTAGTAGTAGTAATAGATTCTACGGCAGTGTCATTAGTTAGTTGGCAGCAGCTGAGTGTGATGATGTGATGTGGTTTTAGCATGTCCGGTGCGGCGGGACTTCGAAGACCGAGGTCGCAGCTCAAGGTCAAAGCCACACACGCTCTGCTCGAGCGACGACTCAGCCGACGATTCTCCGGTACATCTGGATTGCTGGAGTGTTTCTGTGCTTTGATTCTAATTATAAAGCAAACGGATATGACGTTGTAGTTACGATCATAAGGTTGTGGGCTTGACTTTTGGTCGGAGTGGTCAGTTGGTTACAGCAGACAGATAAACCATATAGGCACATAACCAACCAGTAAGGTTAATTCGGGTAAGTAAGTCGAGTACCAGCCTACTTGACTGAGGTTAAGGCGGGCGCGTTCACCTGTCTCTCTCGGGTGGCAGGTAACACTGTGTGATCTCATATGGAAGGTGACTCTCCGTTGCTCTGAGATGGTTTATCACAACATCCGACCTGGCTGTAAAATGAGCTTAAAACAGTTAGGACTGCATTTAGTTTGCAGTTGGCGCTGTAGTCGCCTGACTCTCCTGAGCCGGCGGTCCAGTGCTTGATTCGCTAATAGTACGTAAACGCAAACGCGCTAGGTGCGTTTTTCTGTATTTTCGTCAGATTTTTAACGTCTGACGCCGCATTCTGAGCTGCAGAAATGATTTTTCGGCCAACCGTTAAGCTGTAAACTTAAAGGTTCGGCCTTTTGCTACGGTTGTCGTCCGTCTGTCTGTCCGTCCGTCTGTCACAGATGTACTGTGGCTAATGGGTATGAGCGTAGAGGAAAACTTTTTACGGGAATAATTGGCTATGTGTCTTAAACTCGGGCTTGCAAAATTTCAGCCATCTACTTCAAGGGGAGCATTTTCAAATTTGAGGTTGAATGAAGGGTGGGGGGGTAGTAAAAATGTGCATTTTTCGATGGAAAACTCGGAAACGGTGATAGATAGGGCCTGTGGGTTACTATTATTGACTAACAGGAAGTGGCATACACCCTTTCAGCTGAAATGAAAATCATCGACCTTGTATGGTATGACCTTCAAGGTCAGTGATAACCAGTATGATCGGCCTCACCCTAGCGACAGCTGGGCTTCTTGTTGTGGTTTAAGATTATACTGGTATAAATCTTGTTTGAACACGTGAAACTGTTTTCTCAGCTGATATACTGATATAGTCGTATGTAGGCATCACTGAGCTTGATGCTTTGCAGAGCAGCATACTTTCTTTCTCTGGTTGAAGTCCGCAGCCGGCTTTAGTTGAAGTCGAGTTTGTTTTCTGTCTCTCCGTCTAGCGATATTGGTTTCGTATATGTAAAACAACGGTCTGGAGTGGTATAAATGAGTGTTGGATGAACCTATACACTTCAAACAGCGATGTTTAACTGATACTTGTTCCACGCTCGCTGACGGTCGGTCGTGTAGCTTGTGTAAATGATGCTTGACTGTAGCCGTGCAAAGTAGGCAGTACGAATGCGACTTTTTAAAGTATGTTTTAAAATATTTTTTTTTGATTTTACGCTGACAATTTGAAAATAACAATGAATATACATGTATATATGTGTGTTCCTGTTTGCGTGCAGGCAAAGGGGAAGGCTTTCAGGGTAAATTTTTTTTTGTGCTGTTTATATCTATCAATGCTAACAATTCATTCATTCATTCATTATAATTGACTCAGGCAGCATGGCCCATAAAAACACAAAAACACACATGCATACACAAAATACAGAAATGCTAAGATGAAAAAAGAAAAAAAAGAAAATGAAGAAAAGATGCGTCTAACCAGCTACACAACAGAAAAGTCAATCAACAATGTCAACAGTATTAAAATGTTGCACCAATAAATTCTGGCTGTTATGCCACATACAACTGAATACACATACACTATTATGTAGAACTGTATCAAAAGACGGTAAACCAGTTTGCAACAGTGCCTGCGTCATACTAGAACTACAATGATATCCGAAGAACGATTTAATACGTTTACTGTAGCAAGATCTTGACTTATTCATACATGACACAGTGAACATCCGCCACAAACCAATATCATACAACGACAAGCAGTAGGATCTAAATAATGAGCACTTTACAGTGAATGAACAATGACTGAACTTACGAATTAAAATGTTAGTACGAAAAATATGCTTTTAATCTCGCGCTGAATATCATCTTTATCACTCAAAGTATTGGTTATAATGTATCTTAAATACCGGAAAGATGAAACAAACTGCAATTGTGAACTTCCCAGTGTAAAAAGCGGAAAGGGTCGCTAACCATTCTGGATCTACATTGAGGGTTAATGACCATACAGACAGTTTTTGCAAGCATTACATGCCATGTCAATGGACTGAGCACACAGTAACAAATTATCAATCAGAGCCTGCAGACCTCTCCAAGATGGAGATAAAGTCACAATATCATCAGCGTAAGCTAAGATATTTACTGGCATACAGCCAATGTAACAACCAATGTGAGAAGCAGAAATGCTCTGCAGCAGACTTATTATAGTTGTATTAATATACAGTTCTAAATTACATGTACACCGTGTCCCAAAATTAGCAGCCCCTTGCTTCAAACACACCTTATTCTGTTTGTAGTTTGTGAATTTCAACGACATATTGTACACTGCACTATTAAAACATTACTTACTGTCACAGCTGTTATAATGTCTGCACCTTACCGTGTGCTCAGTGTAATGTCATTATGACCTCAGAGTTTGTTTACGTAAAGGCTATGTTCAATGCATTGTTATTGATAAAGGGATCTCGCGCGTCTCGTGAGCATTAGCTCAAATTTTTTGTACAAGTCAAGTAGTTAGTGTAAATAGTTATGGAATTGTATGTAATTTGTCATATTGTTTTTTCTTGTTTACATTGTTTACTTTTTGTTGCTTTTTGCTCAGTCTGCCAGACTGCCTTTCTATGTAGGTCAAATAAAAGATGTACCTCAGTATAATGGATAAGTAAAATAATTGACAGGAAGTTGGCAAAGTTTTGTGAATGGAATAGCGCTGCGAGGCTGTTGACTTGACAGCAGTAGACTGAATGGCATTCATGCCAATCATGCGTGAAGCTGTATATTTTAATTGCATCCTGTGCTGCAGTCATTTGACGTCCGGCCAGGTCGCCATTCAGTGAAACGTCTCAGATGTATTTGGCCGGTGGCGCGCCAAGCACGTGGTGACATCTGGCGTTTGAACTCAAACGTTTTCTCATGAACAATTACTGACAAGTTATCTTTTATCTGCCTAAGTAATTGACTCTTGGCTGCCTTAACACATTGGCATTGAGTGTGTTTAGTTGAGTTATTGAGAGTTACTTGCGTTAATGCAACGTCCACGTGATTCAACTTGCAGTGTGCCTGTAGGCTGCGTGCGTAATGCAGCTTTTCAGCGTGCTAAAAAAATTTTCTTTTTGAACCTGTCTCGTTCATCGTTACGTGGTGCCAGGGGGCCGCATTGTGTTTTTGTGTCTTCCGTCTGCGTGTGATCATTCCTGTGTTTGTTCGTGATGTTGGCATCATATCGGTGTCATGCATCAGATAATTTTTACCAAACGTTTGCTATTAGTGCATTTTGTGGTGAAGAGTCGGTTCTGAATACGAGTTTATTTATCAAAGTGACAGATAAAAAGACAGACCGACAGAAAGAGAGGAGATAAATGAACGAAGATAACATTTAAGCTGACAGTTTACGTCAGGTTTAAAATTCTACTTTGACTGCCAGTGACTTAGTAATTCTGTTAATCACCACGACTAAAGAGGAGATCAAAAATCAAGATCAAAGCGTAGTCTGTTAATCAGATCGTAATCTAAAGGCGCGTATAGATTGAACTGAAGTTACATGGTTTAGTTTTTGACGAACTGAATGCAGCAATGCATTAGGCCTACAGCAGGCACAGGCACCGTCTAGCATCGTCGGTGGTCTACGCGACTACGTTCACGTACGCATCAATCAATGACCAACCGGCTCGTTTTGCTTGCTCGTTGATCAGTTAGTCAAAAACCTAAACCGTGTCAGTTCAGTTCAGTTACGTCGCTCTGTACGCGTCTTAAGGAAAAAAAGGTTAAGAAGTGTGTTTTGCACTTCATGGGAACTTACCCCTAGAGCTACAGAGTGCCACCTGCTATATGGATTACAGTGTTACCTGCCATGCGACACAGGAGAACGTGTTTCACCTTAACCCCAGTCAAACAGTACTCGATTTACCTACCACGGAGAGATGGAAGGCTGAGTTGACCTTAGTGGTTGATTATATACCGAGATGGTTTACCTGTCTGCAGACAGTCACCCATCTAAGTAGCATCCAGGCAGGAGTTGAACCCATGACCTCTTGATCCTGACATAGTACCAAGCCACCTTCAGCAATGTCATCTGCAAAGTCGTTTCAGTCTTCGATATTGTATTCTTTCTTCGTTTTCGTCTTAAGATTTTGCCATACATTAGTTAAGTCGAAACGCCATTACTTCAATGTCGTGTCGACCTTCTTGGCACAACACGTCGCACCACAAGCTGTACTTCGTGACATGTAAATCGATGTTGAGGATTTGTCGCAGGCTTTTGATGTTTCTGCGATTGTACAACTTGCTGTGCATTTGATGTACAGCAGCTACAACTTGTTGAGCAGCAGGTTGCACAAAAATGCCTCACAGGGATCAATCAATATGGTGGAGTTTGGTTTTGGTTAGTTGTGTTGGCTGCTGTTGTAAGCATCGTTTTCTGTCTGTCTGTGTCTGTCTGCACAGTGTTTCTCGGTGGTTCGTGTAACCCGACCACGTGGCGCAGTGATATCGCTATTCCCTTCTTCAAGCAGCATAACATCACCTACTACAACCCGGTATGTACCCAAGCCTCATCATCATAACAGTCTGTATCTCGCTGCTCTCGATTCAATGCATACGGCCGTCAGTTGGGCTTTTGCATTTGCTGCGGCTCGTTACCAGTTCAAGAGATCCAACGTCTGGTTCCAGTAGTTATAGACAGTTTCTAATGACAATTTTGGTTTCTGTTTACTAGTGTGACCAGTGTGTTAAGAGGTTTTTAAACGAAGCAAGAGTGCACTGTATATGTGTACATTTTACTTACTTACTTACTTACTTAATTATCCAATCCACCACATGAAACTTAAGCATCAAGCATGCTATTAGCTATGGCGTTGTGGCCGGGGTCCTTTTTTAAATGTTGGGTTGGCACAAATTGTCCCAATTTTTTGTCACAAAATATTAGTTGAAAAGTGCCGAATGTGGGGCTAAAACTCACCATTTTGGGAAATTTAAGGGCAAAATGAAGTTGTGAGCACTCTTAGTCGCTTGATTATAACTAGAGCTGTCAAATTAACATGCTAATTAACGCGTTAATGCGTTAATAAATTAATGTGCATTAAAAAATTAATGGTCATGTGTAAATTTATTTAATTTACTAAATTCTGTGAAGCAAAAGTTCCAATATTCCGTTAAACTGTGGTTATTTGACAATGGAATAAATTCAAATAACTAAACTGTAGTTGCCATTCCATCACTACTGTAAATAAATATTATTTAGATGACAGTCTAATAGATTTCTATGCTAACAGTGACGTCAGTTATTGTTGAAAAATGTGTTTCTGTTTGCATTTTAAGTTTCTGTATTCTATGTCACGGGGTTCGGGGTAACTTCCCCCCACTCTGCCTTTGGACGGGCCTGGGTGCGTTAATAATGCATTAATTAATGCATTAAAAAAGTAACGCTTTGACAGCTTTAATTATAACTGAAATCAGCTTTCGATCGATGCTAGTCTTTGTCAGTTGCTTATATTTTTCTTCTTTTTCATTCTCAGTCTCATTCTGGTTTTGCTTTTTTGACAAAGAAAATAATGTCTTTCTAAATGCCTTTTATTTTGTTGCTTGATCAGTCGATTGACTGATTGTTTGGTTGGCTGATGGGAAAAATGTAGGCTGATAGTTAGCCAGGTGGGTGTAGTTAGTAAGAGCTGTACACGGTTTGCGTGTTTCAGCAGCAAGTCAACTCGTGGCATCCCGAGCTCATGGAGATCGAGGACCAGGCTAAACAGGTTACACGTGTATAGCACCCACCAGTTGTTAGATAGATACATGCGCTTTTGCGTCTTTTCATTCTATTTTCAGTTCTAGTTGGCTGCATAGACTATGGAAATTTTTTTCACAGTTTCTGCTTGTTACCTCCGCCGAAGTGAATTGAGAAAGATTTTTTCGTTTCGTTCACATTTTTCTGAAAATGTTTGCGTATACGAGCATTTTTAAAGTTGTCGTTTGGTTATAATTTGCAGTCTCATTCTGTTTTCAGATTTGGTTCTCATGTTCGGCTTCACGTTTTCAAAACAATGTTAGCTCCAGTGGAAAGTGGGTTGTGTTTTCGGGTCTCTATTTGTTGACCAGATTAGTCAAAAATCTACAGACGGATTTTGATGAAATTATTTTGAGCACGACCTGGGGACGAAGTGGTCAGATTTTGGTGGTTCGGGATTTATTCACTAGTTGGCTGCACAGGTCTCGGCGGAGGTTCGAGATTCGTGATTTTTGTTAGTTTTTTGTCTGTTTTGGTGTCTAAAGTCTTTCTACTGTTGTGGCTGTTTGTTTTTTCTTGAACTTTTCATTTTCTTTTATCGTCGTCGGCGTTGTTGTTGCTGTTGCATCATGTGGCTAATTGTTACCTTGGTGCTGGGTTCTATCTGCTTCCATGCGTTGTTTTTAGAGTCTTACGTTTTATTGTTGTTTTAAGATTGCTTATTAGATTTGTATGTATGTATGGATGCAATAATCGTTAAATACTGTCTGGTAGCAAATGTGATCTGCCATATTGTATTTAGTTCACATTGCGCAAAGAGCTAAAAAACGCTCGCAGGCTGCAAAAGAAGGCTCTGCATTAATGAGATATATTTATGTTCATGAAACTAGATCTTTAGAACGATTGTCCACCAGATATTGCTGTAATTTGATGCATCTGTGTAACTAATTAGTTATTATTTTAACTTAGGGCACTATTTTGTACAGTATTTGATTTGGTTGAAACATTTCAGATCTAAATTAGCAGAGGTAGATGTTGATAAATTGTCTCTCACTTGACTCAGTTTGTTGAATGTGGCTTTTGTTAGTCCGATTTCACTGTCTGGAACAATCTGTAAACTAAAAACAAAATAGAAAAAAAATCTTGCAAGCATCAGTAAGTTGAAATGACACTCACTGTTGATTTATGTTGGAAATGCTGTTTGTTGGGTGTCGGGAAGGTTATTTGGCCTGTAAATAACTGTTCTGACAGCACATGGTGTTTCCCTGTTGACTCAATAGGAAGAACGCGTAGAAAAGTCAACATTGGTAATTGTTGTGACAATTTTCACTTACAAACGTCGACAGCTGGTGTCATTGTTAAGGCTAAGGTTGCACAGTTTATGGTGGATGGCTGCATAATGTATCGGCACTGGGCTGATGCGTTTTTTTCTAGTTGAAGTATGTTAGGAACGCTGCCTTAGTAGCAATGATTATTTTGTTTCACATGTATAATATGTGCAGACAGCTGAGATACTGTTTTTTGTAATTGACAATCAAACGCGATCGGTTGCTTCCGTCATTGAAGCCGCATATCTCGCAGGTCAGCACTGCTGTTTTCCTGCTTTGTTTTTTCTTCTAAATTTTAAGCTGCTGATTTGCCAGCTAAAAATTGGACATTGACTGGAAATCTTTTACAACGTTCATGTTGCGTATACCTCAGAACATTTTTTTGTTTAGAATTGATTTATTACAAAATCTACAATCAGTCTGATCACTGCTGTATTGTGTTTGGCATTGCAGGTTGTGGTCGAAAGTTGATCTTGGTGATTAAACAGTTTGAGTTTCCAGTTGTGGTTGCCGGTGAACACATTTTTAGTGGGTGAGTCGATTTATTTATTGTCCGTGCCAGAATGTGCATTATCTCTCAGCAAATTATGAACAGACTAAACATTTACGGAGTGCAGCGAGTGGCCTGAAAAAGATCAACTAGTCAGCTTTTTTGTGGCAATCCAGTTTACAATCTTGATGCAGGGTTCCTGAATTTTGACCGTGGTCGTAACTCGCATATTGTGAGCTTGGAGGGGTGTGGTTGCAGTGTGTTTTAGTCTCCCAGAATTTTATGAAAATTAGGAAATTTGACAGTGTTGAAATATTGCATTTATTACGATGGCAGTTATTACACTTATTTGATGTTGCAATAGCAACGAGATGAATAGGAATGCTTAGTCTATAGTACAAATAGCAGAATTGCAGAAACGTTGTTGCTACGGTTAATCTAAAGTAAAATTTATGCTAGTGCTCAGCTACAATGCTGTCTCCAATGTCCTTCATGCATTGGTTGAATCGCATGCCAGCATGACACCACATCCTGGTTGGCGAAGAAGACTGCGATGTACCTGGTTACGTGACGTTCTGAAAGTGATACGTTTAACTGCTTGGGAGGCTTGGACAGCGGCTGATGATCGGAAGGAGTGGAGAGCGCATCGGTCTACCGCTGACTATGACAACATGTTCTGATGATGACGATGATGATGACTATCGTTTACCATCTCTGGACCAGCTGGCTTGGGGCGCCTTTTGCCCCAGACCTCTTTTCAGAGCTTCCAACTATTTGATGCAGAGTTGCAGCCGTGATCTAACTCCGGCTTGTATGTGTATAGTATGCATATACTGATGCGTGTCGATGCAGTGAGTTGGCAGACCTGGAGCGGAGTCATGCCTACCTGACAGATCTTGTTGAGCGAATGTCAATTCCAGTCTTCTCTGACATACACCGAGCTCTCGACTGCACTAAGAGGCTCTTAGAGATGGTACGTGTTCCACAATGTTTTGACAAGCCATCAAATCAATCTCTCATTTACTCTGTTTGGGGCCACATTTAGACAGTTGGAGCTCTTGGGGGCATTATCTCAAATAATGGTGCTCCTACCACAGAATGTTCAAAAATGTCATAAACATTTGAGTCATCCATGTGGGTTAGTTTGCTTTTGTGTAGTTTTGTGTTTTGTTTCCTATAAACCGAATTAGTAGCTGATTCTAAACTAAAGTTTAACTGCTGTCAAAGATGCTATTTTTGTTGTTTTTAAACATGCATAAAACAACAGAAACATTCTTTCTTCAGATGTTTTACATATCTTTGGCAGAGTTGTGTAAACTGCATATTTTAAGAATAACTGCATTATATTTTCAAAAGTCATCGTTTATGCAATAAGTGTAATTTATAAGTGATTTCACATGGCACAAAATGTGGATTAGTTTGCAAAAGTTAGTATGTCATATTTATAACATCAAGAAAAGCCCAGCTAATGCAAAGAGGAACACGCAACAGCGGTGCATGTGTGAAGGCCCACTGCGAACAAAATCTAAGCTCATCGATCCCAGCAACTGACATTGGGTAGTATGTATTTACATACACCAGATGGCGCCACCATCTCGCGTGAATGCTGCCACTCTTGAAATGTGTGTTGCAGTCTAAAATCGCCAAAAATCCATAAAACCCCCTATTATGGCATTCATGGTCATTCAAGGTCATTGAATTCAGCGCCAATCGAGAGCCAGTGTACGACTTCCTATCAGTGATTAATAGTAACCTAGGCCCTATCTCACACCGTTACTGAAATACAGCGACTTATTGGCCAAAAATCACAAATTTTGCCCACCCCCTTCTCATTCAGCGCCCTCGTTCACGGTGACCCCCTTCGAATTTATGGAAAAGCTTTAAGGTTCCTGAAACTAGAGTCTTCCTGGCAGCCGATGGTGAAAATTTGATAATCGTAGCCTGCACCGTTTTTGACTGATCCACTTGTGTGTCAGACGGACGGACAGAATTGCGATGGCTAAGACGACGTAAGACGTGCTACAGCATTACCTACTGTCACACGTAAAAACATTGAAAAATCAAACTTACAAAAGTCTTAAGAACAGATCTTTTTATTTTTTTGTGTAATACGAGTGTGACTGTCGCTTACAACTAGAGGCAACTTACTTGCTTTTTTATTAGTACTAATAATAAAAAATGTTTTTTTTGTTCAGAAAATCAGCGTCTCTGATTTGAGTCTGCAGGACGGTTGTCAGCCTGTCAAATATCCACACCTACGAGTGTCAAATGAACTGATGTGAGTACCGTTTTTTTGTGATTATTATGTTGATGATTTGCAGTAAACCTGTTTTTGGCTCGGACAAAACGGCCCAGGAAAATGCCAAAATAGCTTTTTCCTGTGCAGACAGACTGATAGCTCTGACTATTTTTTCATCAGGAAGCCATCTATTTGTGCGAAATTTTATGACAATTAGGTTGTCCATTGCTGAGGTGTATTTTTATGAAGTGATAATCAGAAAAATAAAATTTCCATCTCTGTGATGTCGTAGAAGCATGCCTGTGGGCTTTTTAACAGTTACTGTTAGATTTAAAAGGTAGAAATGTAGCAGTAATACGGTAAATGCATTTTGTTGACATTTTAGACCGTACTTTAATGACTGTTAGATGTATAATGTTGTGTACTTGTTTTGTGGAAAAAATGTTGAGCAGTTATGTGTTGTTTACTGTCTTCAGGCGAATACATGAAGCATTCACTGTTGTTGACACTTTAGGCTGTGGGAAGCTCAATTGTCAAGATGTAAGTTTATGTCATTGTGTTATTATGTTAGGCTGGGTTGCTTATGTGCAAACTTTTTAGATTCTCTCAGTCGGATGTTTTTACTGTGACATCATCAAAAACACAGAGTGATACTGACGTAGAATTGCTTGTATCTTAGAATGGTTGCATCTTATGTAATGGCAAATTTTTTAGCATTGTAATTTTAACTTTTACTGGATTTCTAACTGAGAACATTTCCCAATTGTTCCAGAAGGTTGTTTACTGGCTGTGTTTTTGTGCTTTGGAAATTTATAAATGTTTTTATTTGTTAGTTTTCTGTAATAATATCAGCCAGTATAACTATTTGCCAGATTTATTGTAAACCAATTATAACTGTGTGATTAACATGCTTGCAGGTGCGTTTGGCATACAAGACACTCACTAACAGCGATCTGCCTTCAGATGCCATCAGATCTGCCGCTCAGCACAACTCATCGTTTACGTTTGAAGACTTCTGCTGTCTCGTCAGTCAACATAGATATCAGTCGCCACGGGTAACTGACGCCTAGATTTATGCTGGCTTAGATATCAGTGAAGCGTGCAACATAGAGTAGCTGGACGACCAGTTTATCGTTTGCCATGTTGTACAATTTGTGTGCAACATTTGCTTTTGAGTTTCGGAAAACTTTTTGAATAGCTTTATAGGTTGAACCCCATTAAGTAATAATCACTGATGATTATCCAGCTTAATCTGCTAAACTGAATGTAATGGGAATTTAATAAATTACAAGGAAACTTCTGTAGATTTTATTTATTTATTTTGTGAATCACAGGCGTGCGGTAGCACAGCCCTGTGTTAATGGCGACCGGCTAAGTAAAGGGAGAATGGCAAAATTCGACCACGTGCAGATCTGAAACCCCTGAACCGATCGACACAAAATTTGAAACAGGTGATTACGTCGGCGAGACGACCCCCTGTGCAAAATTTCGTGCAAATCCGTCCATTGGGGGCTTCTTGGCAAATGGGTGAAATATAACGAAAATTTTTCTATGGTATATATACC
>Ga0209367_1011496_pt1 | contig 11731 bp, 7 predicted proteins | sample WorMetLIZISLAND2_FD_187412 | JGI IMG/M metagenome (GOLD analysis project Ga0209367, IMG submission 187412) | Marine gutless worms symbiont microbial communities from Max Planck institute for Marine Microbiology, Germany - Olavius geniculatus... ... | reverse complement strand
CATATAGTCTCATTAATAAGTGTGCCAAAAATTATTATAATCGGACATTCATTGTTCAAGTTATTGCAAAAAATGTAGTCACATGCTTTTTTTTGAGACACAGTGTAGTTAAGCTGATAGACATGAGATTAAATTTATAATGACAATAATAATAGCAAAAAAACGTAAAGTCCTTCCCATGTCATATGACCCATAAGGTGGCACTGATCTCCATTTCCATACACCAGTCTACACTCTTTCAGATGACAAATTTAAAAAAAATTTATCGATTACGCCTAATTGAGGTTAATTTTTGGAGACTAACTGATCAAAATTTTGCAGTCAGTACCAGTACTACATTGCTATTTTCAATCACACATTAAATCACAATTAACATTTCTAACTCTTCAGCAGTACTAAATAATAGCCATAATAATAATTTTGGCACATCACTCATATGCCAGTCACCATTCCAAAGATTCCTGCCTCATTAATAGTGTTGTGCGATACCTGAAATTGGAGCCACGATAATGATACCATTTCAGGTATTGAGTATTGTGTATCGAGTATCGTGATACCATTGCAACACCGGAAGTGCATATAAAACATTAGTCCTCAGGAAAGGGGAGGGGGTAGTTTAGAATGTTGTATACAAAAAGGGCTGAACTTGCATAGCAAATTATTTAAATATTCTTGGCCTAATTTGCATAAATCTTCATTACCCCTGAAATTAGGCATTTGCCTGCACTTCCATGTGTCTGAGTTCATTGAACTCAAAAACTCACTGCCAAAAAGTCCAGATTTAAATTATGTGAATTATTCAGTGTGGGGGCATTGCAACAAATGGCATGGTCATAAAATTTCAGTAACTGATTAGCTAAAACGTGTGCTAATCGAATGCTGGGCTCAGCCGATCCTGAATGCATTGACTCCAGCGATCGATTAGCTGCCTAAAAGGACTGATGATTGTTATGAATGCAAAAGCTACGCAACTGCCTATGTCAAATTTCATCTAAACTTAATGTATGTGTTAATGATTGTTGATATTTCACTGTATGCTGAATGAAAATCAACTTAAGTTCACGTGTGACCGTCAATTTAGCACAATTTTTAGGGTGGGGCAGATTTGTGTAAATCAGGCAAGGAATATTTAAATGCTGAGACATGCAAGTTGTACACTTCTTTTGTACACAATTTCAAAACTTTGCCATATTACACACCTATCCATCAATAAACATCGCTAAGTTACAAAAGCTCAAATATCCATGTTAAATCCATGTGTTACAGTCAGATTTGGCAGAATTTCGGAGGTGACAAATATTTATGCAAATGAGGCCAATAATATTTAAATGTTTCACTATGCAAATTTGTTGTTTATTCATTACAGCATTCTGAAACTTTTGACGTGTCATGCATCTCAGTGATTACTGACGAGTACGTCAGTTTCTGATACATGTATGTACAAGCTGTCTGCTGTCTGGAAGTCACTGTCATAATTATAACTCGTAAATCTGCCAACTTGTCAATACATTGAAGCACAGTTGAAAAAAAACTGAACTGTTCAATATTATCCATAGTAAATGCGTACACTCAGCCACTAGGCTGCCATTACGTTGCCCAGCTGCTATTACATGCCTCTCAAGCACTTTCAAAGACCTTCAGACACTGATTCAAGGACTTTCAAGGACCACATGTGTTTTCATGGGACTTTCCAGGCCTTGAAAATCTAGAAAGAATTCAAGGACTTTCAAGGACTTTCAGGGACCTGCAAGAGCCCTGTGATAAACTAATGAATGCACAGTGTACACAAGTACAACAACTACACATACTGAGGACAGAGTTGACTGAGCCCAGAAGTGAAGACCCAACAGTTCCTGCTCCTGCTGATGCTTGTACGCAGCATGTACGGCGATCCATCTCAGAAAATATGCTCTGTGCATTTAACAATGTTCACAGCCACTGAGAATATTCAACAGCATCTTATGCCTACATCTTCAGCGCATAATATCAGACGAAATACCACCATGTATGATGGTTCAGATTTTACTTGACTAGTCAACTGATTTCACTGGAGTTACTCCAGGTCATGGGTACACTAGGCCTGCTCCTACTAAACTAAATGTTGTAATTGTTCGAGCAAAAATTTCTACCACATGTCATGTGAACACTAAATGAACATACATAATGCAATAATTATAGTACAGCAAACTGCCATTTACCACTCATGACAAAAATTACCACAGGCTCTTAGCTTAGGAGACTGTCGTGCTCTACGTATGTCGTGATGGTTATTGCGACTTACTGTGTAGCCACAATACAGCACGATTGGCACACCATAGTGCATTCAAGATCATCCAAGGTCAATGATTTTAATGTCATTTGAAAGGCAGTATTTGACTTCCTATTAGTGATCAACAGCAACCTAGGCCCTATCTTGCACCGTTTAGCCACAATACACCCGTTACAGAGGACGACAGACGATGACGGACGACAACCATGTAAGACGCCTACAGCATTGCTATAGCGTGTCAATACTATCTGTCAAAGACAGACGGATGGACGGGCAAGATCTGTAATGCAGCCTGTTAGGACGACCGTAAAAACAGACCAAATAAACAAAACAGTTGAACGTGATCAAAGCTCACCCGCCACTCGCCCACAGCCAGCTTTTCAGCTGCGCCCCTCTCGCCAGTGTCGTTCGAAATGGGCAGAGTGTAACACAATCAGTAGTATGGCCGGTTAGCCTGAGCACAGATAACCAGCTGCAGTATGAGTACAGCTGAGTGCCGGAGATGATTATGTCATCTTTGGCCTGCATGGCCGTGCTGATCAAAGCGACGAGCGGCAGCGATCAGTTGAAGAAAAAACTGCTAGCACGCGTTCCGTCTGTCCAATAAGGCCAAAATGCAAACGGCTCACCGCAGAGAACAAACAGGGAAACAAGACAGACAGACAGACTCTGCAGCCGTGCAGCGTCTAAGTGAAAAAGAGTGCTGTCATAGCGCCAGTGTGCAACAGTCAAATATTTCACAACACAGCCGACGACTTAAATAACGATCAGAATGAAATCAATAAATTCACAATATATAAATAAAAGCCACATATACAGCTGACCGAAGCAGTGTTGCACTGCAATGTTGTTGTGCTGTAGCAGCAACAATGTTCCTGTGACGTCGACTTTCGACATATTCTCTCCACGTACATAGACAATCCCGCAGTCTCCAGGCTTCAACTGTCAATTAGAAAAACAAGCAACCATAGCATCGGCAGATTCACTTTGCATCATTCAGTCAGCTTCAACAACCCATCCTTGTGGCCAGATTATGCACAGACCCAAGTCCATCATGTAAAAGTTCATGAATACTTCAGTAAGGTTAAACCAATTATGCTAGCATATAAGTTATAACCAGAATGGGCCCCTATAACAGCCAGTGCCCATAAGGAAATGGCTCAGTGTGCCACAAATCCTGATAACAGTTGCTGTGCAGAAGTTGCTGGTTTTCCCAAGCAGTGGCTGTAGCCTTTGCCAATGATCACTTTGCCTACCCACAGGGAGATGGCCAGGCTGAGTTGACTAAGTGCGACACAGACATCATCACTAGGGCCCACAGTTTTCCGCGGTAAATTTTGCCAAATTCCACGGGCCAGTTTGCAAAATTCCGCGGCTCACCATGGCAAAATTGTCCAAATTCGGCAGCTTACCACAGTCTTCCGTTTGTGCATAAGCTAAGCTTTATTCTGTTGAAAAAACTTCAGTTTTTGGATGCTGGCATGGCGCTCAGTTATGTCAGCAACATAGAAAGAAAATTATCAGTCTTTTTTCTTTTCAAAAGTGCAATTTGTCAATTAGTCGCATTGTGCTAATTTATGATTGTGCTGTATATGATGGTAATTATTAGTGGGGACGCAGTTTTAGGCAGTTCAGTTTGATTTTTCTCCGTGATATAGTTAGTCTAAAGCCGACGATCGTACAAATCATCGGTCATTTCTTAACTTCTGTAAAAGTCCACAAAATTCCGTGGCAATATCAAAATTCTGTGGAAAAGGCAAATTCTGCAGCTCGGCTCGATATTCCGTGGCCCATGGAAAACAAACTTGTCTTAGCATGCAATCTGTTGAAGTTATGTCACTATCATCGCACTAAATAATAGGGATAATATCAAACTGCACATATAACTGCAGACAAGAGTTCACACAAAGCACTGATCAAAATACTAAACTAAGCATTATGGAACCTACGGCCATATAGTTTTCTAGTTACTGTCATTACTGCTAATGAAATGATAAACCAAAAAGTCATTCTCAGTTTCGCTGCTATGACAACAATGTCAATGACCTCATGCCCTGAATGACTATAGCTTTGTTTGCTATAAGTATGATATCTTTCCACATTGAGAATTCACTATAAACGGTGTTGCTTAGTTACCTCGATGCCTAACAGTACGCAGTTTGTCGTTTTTCGTTCGTCGATGCACTGCGTATTCAGCCCAAGCCCGAAACACCATGCTACATGTGCGATATCTGCAACAACGTTAAACTGCAACCACTGCCATTGGTTGTCATCGATTATTGTTAAATTCCTAAATTGCTCTATGCCTCCCCCGCTTGGTGGGGCTTTGCTAATGCTGGCAAGAAGAATAGATTGGATGCTTTCTTGAGGCGAGCTGGCAAATCAGGCTATTATACCGATGATTCTTTGCCCACTGTTGCTGCACTCTGTGAACAGGCAGATGAACAACTGTTTCGCTCTATCAGATACAAAATTACTCATCCTCTTCGACCACTCTTACCTCATGAGCGCAGTACACCCTACTGCACACGTCCGCGACTGCATAACTATGAACTTCCCTCTAAAAGAAATAATATTAATGAGTGCAATTTTATGTACCATGTATTGTACAAAAACTGTTTTTAGTTTTTTTAGCATGTCAGTATGTGCTGCATTGTGTTTAACAGCAGTGTGTGTGTGTTGATTGCTTTAATAAAGACTACTATCATCATCACTGTTCAACTGGAAAGTATTAACCAAACAATAATCTAATCATCAAGCCACAAAAAAAAAATTTAAAAATTTCACAGTCAGTAACACTGGTCATTAACATAGTCAGCTGGGTTCTTGTAATCGCCAAAGTAACATTCTGCAGTGGTGGAAAAGTGATATTTGCAGTTTTACATATCTATCTGACTACAATGTCACTCTTGCAAAGTTTTCACGAACTAGTATTTATACTCAAATATCAAAGGCACATGGTAGCGCAGCCCTGTGTTAATAGCGACCAGCTAAGTCAAAGGAGAATGGCAAAATTCAACAGTTCGCAGATCCGAGACCCCTCAACCAATCGATAAAAAATTTGAAACAGGTGATTATGTCCGCGAGATGACCCCCTGTACAAAATGTCGTGCAAATCTGTCCACTGGGGGCTTCTAGGCAAAGGGGTGAAGTATAACAGAAATTTTTCTGCGTTAAATATACCTTTTTAATGGCCGGACTACAGGTCAGACTGATCAGCGGATTTTTACATGCAATGGCTCAAATGACGCAGTCTCATGGAAAAGTGTGCATTTTTAGGAGTAGAAAATTCAAAGTCAATATCAAAATCCTGAAAAATCTCCCCAAAGTTGAAAATTAGGCTCAGAATGGACTTTAAAATTTTCGGCCAAAAATGCTCCTGTATAAAATTCTCACCTATAAACGGCCCTTAATCATCATCGTAGGCCCATAAAAGTTGTATAGTGAACAGACAATATGGCCACGAAAATTCCAAGTATGTGGTTATATTTGACCCCCTGCCTACAGGTTACGTGACACGGCGCATGCACACTGCGCAGTGAACATTTTAGGTTTCAAAAAAACGCCCCTGTATAAAAATTTCACCTACAAATGACCCTTAAACGTCATCGTAGCCCAAAAGAAGTTGTATAGTGAATAGGCAATATGGCATCGGGAACTCCAAATATGTAGTCATTTTTGACCCTCACCTACAAGTCATGTGACACCGGGTATGCGCAGTAAACGTTTGGCCCTTAACATGGGCTAAACGCAACTTTGAGGCTTTATATCTCCATAACGGTGCAAGATAGATGCATGGTCATCATTGACCACCAATAGGAAAGCGGCCACGCTGAGTCCAATGGTCACGTGACCCCAAAAGGTCAAGGTCGTGACCCCAAAGTCTTTGAGGCTTTGCATCGTCATTGCTGTGCAGAACAAAATACACACTATTATTCACCACCTACGTTAAAACATAATTTTAGTAATAAAACCACAAATATAAATGTAGAAAAACATCAGTTTATACGCTTGTTAACGGTGACACGCAATGACTGACACATCAAAAACAACAAAAATCATAAAAAGGTGATATTGTTCAACAGCACATTGACAGTTAGGCGATGTGATGGTGAGTGATATCATCTTCTTATGATTTTTGCTGTTTTCAAAGTGTCAATCATTGCATGTCGCCATTAACAAGTGTATAAACTGATTTTTTGTACATTTATTACTATATAACTAGCATGTCAATAAAGTGACAAACCTATAATGCAGTTCAGCTCTGACGTTTAAAGCCCATTCCTTTCTTGTTTCCCACCAGATTGTAACCCACTCTGTGAAAACTTTTTTCTTCAGTTTCCGAGCAAAAAGTCCACTATAACAAATACATTGCCAGTTTATACAGCACATAAATTACCAAACAAATAAAAAACATAGCAGCGTAAATGACAATATACTGTAATGAAGTTACTCTATGCCGGATCGGATTAGTACTTCGATGGGTGACTGCCTGTAAATAAGGCAAACCATCTCGGTAACCAGCTGCCTAGGTCAACTCAGCCTTCTATCCCTACGAGGTAGGTAAATCGAGTACCAGCCTATCTGAATGGGGTTAAGGTGGAGCGCGTTCACCTGTGTCAAGTGGCAGGTAACACTGTATGATCCCATACAGCAGGTGACACTCTGTAGCTCTGAGATGGGCTTCCCATTAAGAGCTATATCATCACCTTGAACTTTTTCTATTGAAACACTAAAATGGCATGATAAGTTAAGATATCAATGCCACATCTCAAACTAAATAGCTTCCTATAAATGTATTAGCATCTTCTGCACACTCAGCCTATCCTAGAAGATACATCAAAGTTGAAATGAACATATGCAGCTAACCTATAAATAATCAAAACTCCCAAACAAACTGGTACTTATTATGCAGTCGTTAACCAACATCATCAGATCAGCTAGCCTATCTGTCCCCTGGTTTCCTTATTAGCTGCAAGCGTGTTTTAAACAAAATTCTGTATCCTGTGTAAAGCGTTAATAAATTTAATGATCTTTAGTATTAGATCACTATGCACCCTCTTATGCACAATCTTTTGTTGCCAGCAGCAGCCGTAACATTAAGATAAACTTAGTCGCAATGCAGTCATGATGCATTACCTTGCAGTAGATGGCAACACCCGACCGAATGTACGCTGCATCCACGCAAACAGATACTTTCTCACTAAGCATCTACAACAGACAGCAGGCAGGCGTTGCTAGTTACATCATTACACTCATGACATCATGCACTACATTAAAGGTTAAAGGTGGTGATATAGCTCTCAATGGAAAGCCCATCTCAGAGCTATGGAGCGTCACCTGCCATATGGGATCACACAGTGTTACCTGCCACCCGACACAGACGAATGCACCTTGCCTTAACCCCAGCCAGATAGGAAAAATGGAAGGTTACATACCGAGATGGTTTACCTCCCCGCAGGTAATCACCCATCAAAGTACTAACCCGGCGCAGCATAAAGTAACTTCGTTGATCAAATGAAACGTGTTACCGCTACACCAAGCCACCAACCCACTACATATCTAGTACTACTGCTAATGTTACTAACTACAACTACAACTACAACCTACTAATTTTAGTATTTGTTTAATTGGCAATTTTTACAGAATTACTCCCTTCTTTTCGAAAATTTAGAAATTTTTACTGGCAGATGCCTGTTCTGTTATCCAACCAACACTAGCAGTAAAAAATAAAAAAGTTGCATTAATAGTGGAAATTATAATTTCAGCTTTAAAAAATTACCAAAGGCAGAGACATAGTCATCCATAAGTGCACTAAACAGTTCCTAATGCAGCCTAAAACTGTTCATTACAAAACAAAAATCTGCATGATTCACAATGTACGGCAACTATATGCAACCTTCAGGATCTTTTATCCAGGATCAGCCTGTTACGTACAAAAAATGGACAGCTCAGCAACATAAACGCTGTCATTGTCACTGCTACATGAGACACAAAAATTTACCGTAGTCTGATTTCCTTCAGTCGACCGCCATGATTCCAAGTATAGCCAGGTCGATATCTGTAGATGTTAACTCTGGGACTGACACTGGCACATCGAAGTGATGCAGTGCCTGTCACACCGCGCTGCACCGTTCGGACAGGAATACCACTCTGTTCACTGTTTGCAATGACACAAACAAATACTATTAACTATTCACGTTAAGCAACTCATCCTAACAAAAATTCAGTTGTAAGCAACTACAGCATATGTTGGCAAGGATCAAATCGGCGCTTATCCAACAACGCTTGTGACATCTGGATGTACGTGCTAGCTTAATTGGTCACGACGTTGACCAGTTGATCCCAATGATGTTGTACCGCAACTCTCGCCATGTGCCGCTCTCAGTTGTCACACTGACAGCAGCAGATAGCTGTTGTCAGGGTGTCATGGTAAAGGCAAGAGATGCATCAAATGCAAATTATAAAAAAAATGTAAAATAGTTTCAAGTTTGGCTAACTAATTAAATTCAATTTAACAATGTATGAGTATTACAGACAGAGATGACACATCCCAGCATATATTTGGATGCGATATGCCAGATTAACAATAAGTTATACCAAACACAGCAAATAAATATTTCTCTGATAGACAATATGGTTTTCTCAAAGGCAGGTCTTTTCTTATAAATAGAAAACAAAGGGTTAAGATTGATGAAGTTATGTCACAGTGGTCTGATGTTCTCAGTGGCATCCCTCAGGGTTCAATACTTGGGATTTATCTTTATACACAGTTATTATCTATGTTAGATGACTGGACTGAGTTGTTAGAATCAGGAAGTAAAATAGATGTTATTCATACAGATCTTGAGAAAGCATTTGACAAAGTTCCCTATTGCAGACTTATTAGCAAATTACACAGTTATCACCTAAATAAGAAAATAATTTTATGGAGTGAGTCTTTTCTTATAGATAGAAAACAAAGGGTTAAGATTGATGAAGTTATGTCACAGTGGTCTGATGTTCTCAGTGGCATCCCTCAGGGTTCAATACATGGGATTTATCTTTATGCAGATAATGCAAGGCTATGCAATCATATTAAGAGTAGAGTTGATGCAGAAATATTAGTCAAAAAATGATAAATTCACAAACTGGGCTCACAGATGGGTAGTTAAGTTCAGTACAAAGAAGTGTAAATCAATGTCATTCCATCAACGTCAGTATGATACTACGAACAATAGCTTCACATACAAAATAGATGGAGTTCGAACAGGTCGAGTCATATAAAGATCTTGGAGTCTTGTTTGATCCTTTTTATTGTTTGATCAACATGTTAGCAATACATAGTCAGTAAAGCATATTCTATGTTGGGATTTAGGCAAAGAAACTTCCGAGAATTATCTCGGGAATGCTTTGTTGTTCTGTATAAAAGCTTGGTCAAACCACATCTGGAATATGCTAATACTGTTTGGGCTCCTAGAAGGACGTGTGATATAGAAAAAATTGAAAAAGTCCAAATGAGGGCAACAAAATTAATTAGGGGTCTTTTTGGTCATAATTATAAAGAAAGACTACATGTTTTGCAATTGCCAACTTCAAGATGTAGAGTGTAGACAATTAAGAAGGGATATGATTAAGTTATATAAATATGTAAATAACAAACTTGTATGATACCAACTTTGTGTTACAGTTGCAGTATAAAACTGTTAGTAAAGTCTTATGATATTAGGGAAAATAGATATAAACTGTTGTGTAAATATGATCTCTGTAAACATTTTTTGTAAATAGACTAGTTAAGCTATAGACCTTGCTACATGATGATGTTGTATCGGCATGTAATGTCAGTAGTTTCAAGAGACGTTTAGATTTGCTCTGGCATAATTTTGGTTTGTATTATGATTACAAATCCGTCATCTAGTACCGGAAGTATACAGTATATTCAGCTTTCTGATGATATTTGTGTCAAAGTTATCTACTTCGGACAGAAATAGAGGCCTTTGGCCTGCTTCCGGCTATTCGTTAAAAAAAGAAAAAAAGGTGCATATAGCTCTTAATGATCCCATCTCAGAGCTACGGAGCGTCACTTGTCATATGGGATCACACAGTGCTACCTGCCACCCGACAGAGGTGAACGTGCCCCACCTTAACCCCAGCCAAATAGGCCGGTACTCGATTTACCTACCCCGGAGGGATGGAAGGCTGAGTTGACCTAGGCGGTTGGTTACATCCCGAGATGGTTTACCTGCCCACATCACCCATCGCAGTATTAACCGGGCCCGGCGTACAGTAACTTCGCTGATTGGATCAGACGCGTTACCACTACACCACGCCGACCGTTGATGATGATGAATGAGGGTAGTCAACTTATCCCACAGTAAGTGAATGCTGTTCACGTTAAACCTGATACGCCGAGGACTGTGTCCACTATGAGAGCATGACGCAGGTTCTGTGCCGGCTGCAGCGCTGTACTGGGACTTGAGCCGTTCCGAGCGTGACTTGAGTTGCGTGTTCAGCTCTTGCAGTATCGCTTGCTTCGCCTGGACACGTCTGCCCACGTCATTCTCCGCCGAAAACTTGTCAGCTTTCCTCAACGCAGCAACCGAACGATCCCCTGCTGCCTGTGACATTACCTATGACAATCACCGATCAGTTTTATTCAAGTTTTCCACATTTTTGAACCAAAAAACTCAATTGTTTACTATAGATACAAACGCGCAAAAAACATTTCCTTTAAGTAACACCAAACAACAAACAACAGTAAACAATAAACAACAGGTTGAATGAATAATACGTTACATTAATTAAATAAAAATAGTACAAAATATACCAGAATTTTTTTACAAAAAAACATTTTAACATTAACTATAATTAAATTAATTTTAACCAATATAGCTTTTAATCTGCAGTTAATAACACTACATATATTGATACCTGATGTAATTTTACATGACCCAAAAAGTAACGGGAATTTTGGCAGTCATCTCGTTGTGGAAAACCCTATAGCGGGAAACCCAGCTTTAAAAGGGAAAATAACTGTACATTACTGTCTAGCCTAATCGTTTTGTGCATTGCGCGTATGATCGGCGTTCTTCATATCGTTGTATCTAATTTGGTGAATACTTGTGACAGTAGTTTTTGTAGTTGTTAGTGTTTCTCTTTCATACCAGCCGACTTTCCTGAAATAAACATCACTGACTAGCTGATTGAGTGACTGAGTAATCACATGAAAATCAGAAAATGTGTAGCAAATATTGTAGTCTACTAGCCACATCTTAAATATTTATAATTACATTTATAATTATATTTTTAAAATGTTGACTGCCAATTATATTTTCCAACTTCTGTTGTCTTGAGTGCCTACTGTTCCACTGTACATATATATGGTTTATTGTGTATGGCAGCCAGTGGCTGGATTGACATAATACATTATACATACATACATACATACAAACATACATACAAAGACAACACAACAATATATAC
>Ga0209367_1011495_pt1 | contig 11732 bp, 9 predicted proteins | sample WorMetLIZISLAND2_FD_187412 | JGI IMG/M metagenome (GOLD analysis project Ga0209367, IMG submission 187412) | Marine gutless worms symbiont microbial communities from Max Planck institute for Marine Microbiology, Germany - Olavius geniculatus... ... | reverse complement strand
CATGTAAAGTAGGCCTACGTCATCAGTAGGCCTACTTTACATGTTATATCACCCCTGTTGCAGTAATATAATAGAAGCAGAAACACATCCGTGTCGTCAACCACAACCAGAACTGTTCCAGCTGTTACTTGGGAGACCTGCTGGATGATGATGGTGTCTGCTTTTTCTTGGGTTGTCCACATGTCATTGCGCTGAAAGGTCTGTCCTTAGTAAAGTTCGGTAGCCAGTGACAACAAGCCGTTTAGTCTGGAATTCGTCGGCATGAAGTCTGAGATCACTCACAGTGATGTCAATCAGTTGGGCCTTGTTCTTAGACACAGTCAGAACAACTGACTGTGCTGGTAGACGTGTTGTGCTCTTCAACGTGTACACGCGACTGCATTTGTTTTCTCTGGAAGCCCTTGTTGCATCCTTCGTGCTACTTTGAACACAGCGATCGAATACAAGGAACGCATCAGCCTGTAACAGTCGTTTCTGAAGATAATTCCGAAATCTATCAAGGAACCCTTGCACAGATGATCCAGTCGGTGGCCACGGAATGACCCATAGTACAGCACATCCATCCAGCACGATCACGTCGATAGGTCCGGGCTGAGTTCTCTGAGCAGTTTTAATCTTGAGAGCGTTCTTCAGTGTGGATTTGGAACTTGTCAGGCGCATGTCTCCGTGGTCATCAAAGAATGCCGTAGGAACTGGAGACAATTCGTAGGACAGCAGAGTAGTCGGGTCCATGTCGCGAGAGGTGTTGTGTAGGCTCATTGCTCGAGCATATATTGCCTTGGTGTTGATGACATCGTGTTCCCCAACCTTGACATGTTTTCGGGTTGTCGCCATGGTGTGGACCACCTTCGGAATGGATCGATAGAATCTCTCTGGCCAGCTTTGTTCAAATTTGTCCCATTGTTGTTTTCCGAGTTGAATAACTTTGTCAGGGTTCACAGTTGCGTATTAAGCATTTCATAGCTTAGTAGCTCGTCGTCAACGTAGACAAAACCGAGGTCTTGGCCCAAGTCTCAGCGGCACAAACCTCCGTAACCCCAACCTTCTCCATTGCCGGCTCCATAGCTTAGTAGCTATGAAATGATGTGTCATAGCTGTGTCTTAGCTCCAGTCATATTCAACTTATTCCTGGTAGCAATAACACTGCTTTTTCGTAACAGAGTTCTTTCTGCAGACAGTGTTGGTATCAATTATCGCCTTGATGGCAGCTTATTTAACATTCGCCAACTGCAGGCAGCGACCAAAGTTGAAAGCACACATATGTGCTTGAACTTCAATACACAGATGACGCTGCCCTCCCAAGTCACACAGCTTCCGGGTTGCAACAGAACCTAGGCTCTCTGACCGACTGTTACTAACGTGCGGGGCTCGTCGTCAACGTAGACAAAACCGAGGTCTTGGCCCAAGTCTTAGCGGCACAAACCTCCGTAACCCCAACCTTCTCCATTGCCGGCTCCAACCTCAACAACGTTCACCAATTCACCTACCTTTGATCCATCCTGACAGAGGACTGCGATCTTACCAATGAAATAAACTATCGTATCAAATTGTCAGCCGCTTGGGCGACTCTCACAGCGCGTGTTCCTCAACCAGAATCTTACAGTCGCCATCAAAGTCTCTGTTTACCATGCCATCTGTCTTTCTATCCTCCTCTATGGATGTGAGAGCTGGACACTCTATCGCCGCCATGTAAAAGCCCTGGAGACTCATCACATTAAATGTCTCCAAAGTATACTTGGTGTTCGATGGTGGCATAAGGTACCTCACGCTGAGATCCGGCGTAAAGCTTACTCGGAATGCATAGAATCTTGGGTCATGCAGAGGCAACTTCGTTGGCTCGGACATGTCATCAGGATGCCATCATATCGCCTCCCCCGTCGTCTTCTCTACGGCGCATTGCAGCAGGGTCAGAGGTCTGCCGGAGGTCAGAAAAAGCGCTTCTTTATCCACGTCAAAGACACACTTAAGAAGTACGGCATACCGCCCGAGCAACTAGAAGTCCTTGCCTCTGACCGCGATATTTGGCGTACCACGTGCAATCAGGGTTTGACCATCTTTCGCTCCAGTTATGCTGCTGATGCTGAAAACAAACGTGCTCGCAGACATGCAGCATCTACTTCTTCTTCCAGTGCCACTTGTCATATCTGTAGCAGAGGCTGTGCATCAGACTTCGGGCTTCGTAGCCATCTCCGAAGCCACACCCAACTGACCTCTAGCACAGCGTCATCGTCGTAATCGACGGACTACTCCAAGGCAAGGCAAGGCAAAGAAGTTTCCGATGCAGTTTTTAAAAACGAGAGCTATTAAATTGCTGACAAAATATTAAAATTAATGGAAATTCCTGCCAATGCAAAAAAAAATCTTAGATATTGATTACTGCAGGTGTGCAGGGAATTGTTGAAGTGAATGCCAAGGATATCTGAAAAATAAGGTAAAATTGGCATAGAGCATCAAGTTTAAGTCATTCAGAAGCATTTCATCCGAGAAATATTTATTCTGTTGCACTCCTTATCCTTTAAAACCTATGAGTAGACATCAAAATCACGTTTCTAGCACAATATTAACAACGTTATGGGCGATTAAAGTTTTCGCTATTCCGATCAGCGGCCATATTGCAATTTTCCATTTCCTGAAAATTGCTCAAGGGTGACAGCTCCACACCCCCCTAGGTTTTATTGTGGGGATCCCAAACATCAAGAATGTGCAAAGAAAAAAACTTAATCAGTCAAAGCAGGGTTCGGCAAAAATTGCCTATTTGGCGGCCAGACTATAAACAGTCTGCATCGCCTGTCGTTGTCAAGTCGTAAAACATTCCTGCAGTTGCTCCTTTCCCAGGCTTTTAAAGTGACATAAATTTGCACTTGATTAAGCCTACATGATGTAACTTACATTTATAAATAGGCCTATAAGTTCTGTCTGTAAATAGTATAGACATGATCTGACATTACCAAGTTATTGGTGTGTTGCTTCTTGCTTTTGCTGTTTTTTTTTGGTCTGATAATAAATAATGACTGTATTACTAGTGTACTACTGTTAGTGTGCTAGAACTATAAATGTTTTTATCATTTATGATATTAATGTTAAACTAGAAAGCAGTCATAGCTCGCAGGTACCTCCGCCAAGGCAATGTCGTTCGCCAGGTGGCGTCAGCATATTTGCTTTGCCAGCAGTTCCCTTATGCCCCCCAGATCACGCCCAAAATTGAATCACTTGTAGCTTATGCCATACCCGACATGGTGCACTGTCAAAATGTCGACAATGAAAATGTCACTTTTGACATTCTGACTGTCAACATTTTGAGAGTCGACATTTTGACTTTTCAACATTATGACTTCAACATTGTAATTGTCGACATTTTGACTGTCGACATTGTGACCTGCCACCCCCGATATTCCCTCAAAATTTCAGAAAGATCCGTCCATAACTTTTTGAGTTATCTTGCTAACACACAAATAGACAGACAAACAGACAAAGTCTGGCAAAAACATAACCTCCTTGGCGGAGGTAAAAACAAGATCAGCAGCTGCGTGTAATTTGTAAGTAAAGTAATTAAAATTATGTAATTTTTTAATTTGTAATTTAGCCTTGGATTTCAAAGTAATTTGTAATTTGTAATTTAAATTACATGCAGGTCAGTAATTTGTAATTGAATTACATTTGAGCTAGTAATTTGCCTAGCTCTGACAATATTAAACCTTTCGAGGACTCAACTTAGCGTTCAATGTCATATGTGTGCTGTTTGTCATTGAATCTAAAACTTACCAGAAGAGTCATCATGCTATATACACTACTGAACATCACAAACTGCAGAAAATATACCTAATGGTACTCAACTTTGACCAAAACAACAGTCTGTCATTCTCTAAACAGCACGTAAGCCTAACACTTCATCTGCTGATGGGAATTTATTCCTATGGGAATAAGGGCCATTCCCATTCCCATGCAGGTTGTTTCCCATTCCTTTTCATTCCCATTCCCAATTTTGTCGTCAATTCCCATTCCCGTGGGATACCTATGGGATTCTCGTTCCCATTGGGAATCCCATTGCCATGGTCATCTTTACACTGGTGTATATAGGTCAACTAATAAGTAAGTAGGTCATCAGGACACTCCCGACTATATGATTGTGAATCCGTGCTATGCCATCAGCCCGTCATTGTGTCCAAACCTGTGTCCGCTCAGGTGGTATTGTAACTTATGAGTATGACTTTCTGATGTATGGAATGATGATGTGGATTACTGGATGATGGATATCTGGACTTGCTTGCAGGTTTTTCGTTTTAGTTTTTTTCTAGTTTCAGTTGTTGATATTTTTTTTCAGTTTCCTGGCATCTGGATTGTTTTGGTGTTTTAAGTAAATTCTGTATGTGGTCGCACAATTATGTCAGCACTGGGATAGCACAATCTAATTTTAATCTGTGAGTCCATTCAAAGATATTTTCTTGTTATTCTAAGAATTAACTGAAGTCGTGCTGGAGATCGTTTGGTTGGTATACAGATGTGTCGGGGTTTATCCCGGCTAGAGCTCTGAGGCCGTCAAAGTCACGATTTGAACGAGGCTGTCGCTCCACGCTAACAGGTCAGTAGAGAGGAACTAAGAAAGCTGCTTCACCTGGCCTGGACGTTAACCCTCGAGACCTCCGTCTGTTATCTGGCCCACTTTTGACTCATTTTAAGACCACAGTACAGTTATTTGACCTGATCTTAAATACAGGCCTAGTTTGTACTGCCGACCCTTGGCCTGGGTCAAGTTCACGCACGTCTTTAATCAAGCTGATCAGAGCGACAACTGACTGCTAGCTGCTGCGTTGCGTCGGCCCAGCTGCTGTCTGGCAACCTTTAACCCTTTAGCTTACGTTAACCCATGCACGCTCCATACAGTCTATTGACACAATATCGATATCGCTGACCGTTACGGAGATATTGCATCTAAAAGTTTTCATGGGTCACGGCCTTGACGTTTAAGATCACGTGACCGATGACGTCACGTGAGGTCATCGGTTACCTGTTCATTAGAGTCGCAATGGAAAGTTTCCTATAAGTGGTCCATTGACATCATGTCGCTATCTCGCACTGTTATCAAGATATCAACAGAGTAGGAGGAGGAGATTACTGTAGGCTAAGCCTAATGTGGGACTTTTTTGCCGTAGATGATCATGATTCAACTTCATCGTAAGTCAAGGTCACTAAACGTGAACAGAAAAAAATGTCGACATTATTTTTTCACTTCTTAGGAATGGTAGCAACACAGATATGATGGTGGTCAAAAATTAAGATGCAAATTCTAATATTGTTACATTGGCCCCTCCAGTAGCCTATATGGTTGGTTGTTCTGGCAGGTCGCCGGTACGCTAGTGGTGACGCCTGGCGAGTGGACGTGTGTCACAATTGTGCATGTCTAGATGGTCTCATCACGTGCTTCTCACAGACTTGTCCCATCCTTTCATGCAGCAAGTCTGTGCTCAAGAAGGGACAGTGCTGTCCTATCTGCATCTCCGGTCAGTTAAATGGTTAAATGATACAGCTCTTCATAGAAAACCCATCACTCTGAGCTACGAAGTGCCACCTGCCATATGTGATCAGTGGTCACACAGTGCTACCGATTCCGCTTATTCATCACATTTCTTCGAAGCCAGGTCCCACTGTCTGTCCTCTGTCTGTCACACTCAATGACCTTCTAACCTAGCCGAGTGGGCTAATAGCGCCTAATCAGGTCATGGCACACTCGCAGCCTAACCGGAAGATACTGTTGTCAGGTGACGTAGGCTGTCGCACGGATTTGCACATTCATTTCTGGCTGTTGTCTGCTCACTGTAGATGGGCACCGCTGCCTGTCAGTGTCCCCTGGCCAATAATAACAAGCCTACTGGTCACGTGAGGAAATCATTGTGGGCGTTGCCGGCGATGCCACTGTGGAAGGCGGAGCTGTTAGTCTCGGCTATTTTTAGAACGTCATTAGTAACACTTGTGCTTCCTGCTGAAATCGTTTGACGGAGTTAGGTGCTATTTGGTAAGTACACTTATGGGGTCCAATGACTCATTGGTTCAGATGGTGGTCTCTGGCCCATTAGGAAAAGGAAGTTTGGGGCCCGAAGTCGAACCATCCTCACCCCATCTCCAGCCAAAACATGCAAATCGTCAGGCCTTGCTCGAATACAAACGAAGAGAGCAATTCCCCTTTTTAGGCCGCCCGGAACGGTAGTTGCCGGAAGGCCTTATGTTTTACCGCTGTTTATTATTTATAAATGTTCAAGTTTATGCACTTTGTAATTGTCTGGCTAGCAGGCCCATCGAGAGGGTGGGGTGGGGTGGCCTAATCTACCTCCAAGTAAACCGGATTACACTGGCTTCGGATGCCAGAACGTATTTCGTTTTGGCTGGCAGTTCTGGTGTATCGCTGCCTCCACGGCTCTGCACCTGCCTACCTGGCTTCAGATCTTCAGCGCGTGTCACACCTCAACGCACGTCGACGACTGCGCTCTTCGACTACATCAGCGCTGGTCGTTCCACGCACTGTGCGTTCTACCATTGGCGACCGCATCTTTCCAGTGACTGCTGCATCGGTCTGGAACAATCTGCCAGAGTCGGTCCGGTCGTCTCCGTCGTTACAAGTTTTCCACAGCAGACTGAAAACCGAACTTTTTGCCTGGTCTTGCAGTCATGACTAACAACGTCTCATTGCACTGACTACTATTACGTGACTTCATTGTTTAGGTTTATTGTTACGTGTCCTTGTAGTCTTAGGACTTAACGCCACGCTAAAGCCTCCTTGATCCATTGAATACTCGATGGATCAAGGAGGCTGTGGAGATACGCAAGACGAGGACACGGGCTATGAACAGAGACACTGGTTCATACTTCCTATAAATGTACAAAACATCAGTTTATACACTTGTTAACGGCGACATTCAATGAGTGACACGTCGAAAACAGCAAAAATCATAAAAAGGTGATATCACTCACCATCACATCGCCTAACTGTCAATGTGCTCTTGAATAATATCACCTTTTTATGATTTTTGCTGTTTTCGATGTGTCACTCATTGCATGTCGCCGTTAACAAGTGTATAAACTGATGTCTTGTACATTTACATTTGCTGTTTTATTACAATAACAAAGTTTTTATGTCGATGGTCAACTACAAACCATCTGCTTTACACGGCCATGAAAACACTGAACCTTAAATATTTTGGGGTCACGATTTTGATCTTTAGGGGTCACGTGACGTCATCGGTCACGTGACCATTGGACTCGACATATGTGGTTTCTTACTGGTGGTCCATTGGAACCATGCATCTATCTTGCACCGTTACGGAGATATTACGCCCCAACGATATTGGGCTCACGACCTTGACCTTTTGGGGTCACGTGAGATCATCGGTCACGTGATCATCGGACTCGGCGTGGGCATTTTCCTATTGGTGGTCAATGATGACCATGCGCCTATCTTGCATGGGTACGGAGATACGGGGCTTCAAAGATTTTGGGGTCACGAGTTTGACCTTTTGGGGTCATGTGACGTCATCGGTCACGTGACCGTTGGACTCGGCACATGTGGTTTCCTATTGGTGGTCCATTGGAACCATGCGTCTATCTTGCACCGTTACAGAGATATAAAGCCTCAAAGTTGCATTTGCCCATGTTTAAGGCCAAAAGTTCACTGCGCATGCTCCGTGTCACGTGACCTATAGGCAGGGGGGCCAAAATGACCACATATTTGGAATTCCCAAGTCTATATTGCCTATTCACTATACAACTTTTATGAGGCTACGACGACGATTAAGGGTCGTTTGTAAGTGAAAATTTTATACAGAGGCGTGTTTTTCAAGGTCAAAACGTTGACTGCCCATGCCCCGTGTCATGCGACCTGTGGGTAGGGGGTTCAAAATGACCACATATTTGGAATTCCCGAGGCCATATTGCCTATTCACTATACAACTTTTATGGACCTACGATGACGATTAGGGGTCGTTTATAGGTGAAATTTTTATACGGGAGCGTTTTTGGCCGAAAATTTCAGTCCGTTTTTTTGCCCAATTTTCGACTTTGGGGGGATTTTTCAGGGGTTAGATATTAACTTCGAATTTTCTACCCCTAAAAAGGCACACCCTTGCGTGAGACCGCGTCGTTTGAGCCATCATGCGTGAAAATCCGCCGACCGGTCTGACCTGTAGGTCGGTCAACAAAAAAGGTATATATACCATAGAAAAATTTTCGTTATATTTCACCCATTTGCCGAGAAGCCCCCAATGGACGGATTTGCACGAAATTTTGCACGGGGGGTCGTCTCGCCGACGTAATCACCTGTTTCAAATTTTGTGTCGATCGGTTCAGGGGTTTCGGATCTGCGCGGGGTCGAATTTTGCCATTCCCCCTTTACTTAGCCAGTCGCCATTAACACAGGGCTGTGCTACCGCACGCCTGTGATCACCGGCTTACAACTACATTCTTCTCCGGAACTCACGTGACACTTCCCGGAGAAGAGTCGACTCATTTTCGAAAAAAGCAACAGCGGTTGCCGAAACGTCAACCAAATAACTATAAGGTTTGAAACAGTTAATTTTTATATTATTTGTGAAAATTGCATGCAAGGCTGTTGATATGAGACCAATTGCGCACTTGAGGAGCTCTGGTGGAATACCGTCGGGGCCTGCGGCTCGACCGTTACGAAGCTTGCGGATTGCGGAGATGGTTTCGTCGAGAGATGGCGCGTCTGCTGGAGTGTCAGTGTCCCTCGTAGTGGTGTCCGCTTCCGTATCCAAATCGTCGCTCCGAGTACGCGTTGGGTGGTTGAGTGCAGCTGTGAAGTGTTCACGCCAACGGTGCAACGTCTCCTCTGGGGAGGTACACGGAGATCCATCAGCTTTGTTGACAAATGACATGGCCTGTGCGGGTTTGTTGCCTGCAAGCACCTTGATGGCTTTGAATGCTGGACTCAGGTGGTTGGACTTGATCCCCTCTTCCACTTCCTCAACTGTGCGTGTTATGAAAGCCTCGTGGTTCTCCTTGGCCCTGATCTTAAAAACTCTCTGTAGTCGATTCCTTTCAGCAGAAAAATGGGGGGGGCGAAAAACACGTTAAATTTGGCCCGATTTCGGACACCTTCCCACTTTGAGCGCAAATATCTCCGGAACGGATAGAGATATCCAAAATCTGAAAACCTGGTGCAAGACAGTGTTTCCTTCCGCGTTCAACGAAAGAACTTCCAAAAGAAGTTCGGTGAACTTCGGTCCACTAACCACGGAGATTTAAAGGTGCAGTTGTACCCGCAAAATCGACTTTTTCGGAAGAGCATATTTCGGCCCCTAGGGTTGCTGCGCCCCGAAATTTTTACACGTGCCACAGAATGGCCAAGTCTTGCTAGCCCATACCCCACTGGGGATGGGGGTCCCCCAACAATTTTTTTGCAAAGGGGGTGTCACAATTGGCTTAAAATGTTGCGTATTAACGCCTATTATAACTTTGGGGTTAGGGGGAGTAAACCCATGAAACTTTGCCACATGACGTGCCATAAGGTAGGAATTATCACTTATATACAATATTTGGGGAGGCACCGCCCGCTTAAAATTTGGGATGGCAAAAAACGTCCAAACTTCTGCGCGATTTAGGACAACTTTTGTCTTTGACCGCAAATATTTCAAAAACCGGTCGACATATCGAAAACAGGAAACAAAATTCATTGAGAGCAATCTTTGCTGCGTTGAACGTAAAAAAACTTGATGAACTTGGTTTACTAAAAAAACGTTATAAACGCAGATGTTGACCTACCTAAAATTGACTGTGGGCGCAATTTTGAACAACTATAAAGTTTGGTCGCGAATATCTCCGGAATGAATCAAGACATCAACAATCGAAAACAAACGTGATTGACTGCCATCCCTCCAGCGTTTGGCAAAGAAATTTTTTGATGAACTTTGGTTGACTAACAAAAAAAGTTACAGAAGCGGATGTTGACCCACCCTAAGTCGACAATGCGCGTTCTGTAGGCTAACGTATTGGAGTTCGGGCCACGTGACTTTTCTGCGAGGGGAATTTCTACCCCCAAACGTTTCCCCAGTCAGACTTACGGCGCCGGGCGGCCTTATGTTGGGCTCTGCCTCATATTGTTAGTGTCAATTTATTTTGCTTTTTGTTGTGGTGTATGTTCAGGGGGCACGCTGTCGTACTGTACGTACAGGGGAGATGTGTACAGCGTGGGGGAGAGCTGGCTGGTTGACGCGTGTACTCAGTGTACGTGCATGGAGGCCGGTCAGGTGCTGTGCTCTGTGACTATCTGTGACCAGGGCGCCGGTGCTCACTGTACGCTGTCTGTTTCACTACCCGCCGACAAACTGCTGACCGCCTGCTGTCCCGTCTGCACCCACAGTCAGTCACATGCGTCATTTCAGTAGTGGCTTCTATCCCTATACCTGTTGCGCCCAGCTTGCGCCCAGTGTAATTAATATAGGGGAAAAGTTTGGTTAAGGATGTAGATCAAAACTTCTTCCCTATTTTTTACTGAACAATCTACACCGTACTTTTCCCTATTTTTTAAAGCTACGCCTTTAACAGAACTTCCCCACAAGAGAGGAAAAGGAACCTATAGGGAGTACTTAAGGCCAAAAGTAAGGGAACTTGAGCCCAATAATGGGGAAGAAGCTGCACCCGATTTTGATTCCAAATTTGGGGAGAATAGAAGCCACTGTTGGGAGTTTCAGTAATTATTGGGGGTGAGGGTGTCAGTCTACGTAACGTATTGTTTTTGCAGCAGTAAAATTAACACAGTTTCAAAGGTACGGTTTATGTGAAAAAATAGTCATAAATCCTTGGGGATCCGTTGACCCCTCCAGCCTTCCCCTCTCCAAATGACGCCCCTGCCTGCAGTCAGTTACCTGCTCGTCGTTTAACCGAGGTTTAAATTTAAAGGTATAGCCTTTCATGAGAAACTCATCTCAAAGCGAAAACGTGGGAATGGAAAACGCAGGACTGGAAACGTGGGACCAAATTTGCAGGGGTGGAAACGCAAGTTTATGGAACGTCAAATGTATATAAGAACACCATGCATACCGTAAGTGCGAGTACGTGAACGTGTAACACACTACATGTAAAATACTATGCTTAGCATTTAATTCATCTTAGTTGTAGGTTAATATATACGATTAATTTTTCAGAAATTGTTTGAAGTCCTTTCAGCAAGTAGTAATAGAAAGTGATTAACATTTAATTACTCTACCACGTGAAGCACTTTGATATTATCTGCATTTTATTGTATAGGCTTAATTCTAAATTTAATACTGCTGAAAAGTGTTATACCCATACCCATTTACTTTAATTTTAGTTGGTAAACACTCAGCGTGTTTGGAGTCGAAAGGGGGACGGGGTAACGCCGACCTCAAACAGAAAGCAGGTACAAGACATCAGTGTTACGAACGTCGAGGTCGTCACAGCCGAGCGGATCACGCAGACGCTGTACATGCACGTCATTCGACCGTTCCAAATGGATATTCAGGTCGCCGACGATGAGCAGTGCGTCACTTGCTGTTGGGAAACTTGAACACTGTGTCACAGATATCAATCACTGGATGTCGGCACACCGCCTCAAGCAAAATACAGAGAAGACAGAACACCTGTGGTCGGGTTCCAAGTACAGTCTGAGTAAACTCGATGGTCGTGGCCCGGCAATCAAGCTTGGCTCTGACACCATCGAGCCCAGTGGACACGTACGCGTCCTAGGAGTTATTATGTCGTCTGAT
>Ga0209367_1011494_pt1 | contig 11732 bp, 14 predicted proteins | sample WorMetLIZISLAND2_FD_187412 | JGI IMG/M metagenome (GOLD analysis project Ga0209367, IMG submission 187412) | Marine gutless worms symbiont microbial communities from Max Planck institute for Marine Microbiology, Germany - Olavius geniculatus... ... | reverse complement strand
GAAAATGGTGCTACTAATTTTGATGAAGCAATGCTGGAGGCTGTAGAAAATGGAGATGTTGATGTGGTAAAATTTTGTGCAGAAAACGGTGCTACTAAATTTGATAAAGCAATGTGGAAAGCTGCAAAAGGAGGCTACATTGATATAGCTAAATTTTGTGCAGAACAGGGTGCTACTAAATTTGATGAAGCGATGTGGAGTGCTGCACATGGGGGCTATACGGATGTAGTTAAATTTTGTAGTTTTGTAGTTAAATTTTGTGCAGAAAATGGTGCTACTGAATTTGATGAAGCAATGACAAGTGCCTCATATAATGGCCATATTGATATAGTTAAATTTTGTGCAGAACAAGGTGCTACTAAATTTGATGAAGCAATGCTGGAGGCTGTAGAAAATGGACATGTTGATGTGGTAAAATTTTGTGCAGAAAATGGTGCTACTAATTTTGACGAAGCAATGCTGAAGGCTGCAGAAAATAGACATGTTGATATAGTTAAATTTTGTGCAGAAAACGTTGCTACTAAATTTGATAAAGCAATGTGGAAAGCTGCAAGAGGATGCTACATTGATATAGTTAAATATTGTGCAGAAAATGGTGCTACTAACTTCGATGAAACAATGATATGTCTTACACGTTGGAGTGATATCGATATAGTTAAATTTTGTGCAGAACAGGGTGCTACTAAATTTGATGAAGCGATGTGGAGTGCTGCAATTAATGGTCATATTGATATAGTTGAATTTTGTGCAGAAAATGGTGCTACTAATTTTGATGAAGCAATGCTGGAGGCTGTAGAAAATGGAGATGTTGATGTGGTAAAATTTTGTGCAGAAAACGGTGCTACTAAATTTGATAAAGCAATGTGGAAAGCTGCAAGAGGAGGCTACATTGATATAGCTAAATTTTGTGCAGAACAGGGTGCTACTAAATTTGATGAAACAATGCTGGAGGCTGTAGAAAATGGACATGTTGATGTGGTAAAATTTTGTGCAGAAAATGGTGCTACTAATTTTGACGAAGCAATGCTGAAGGCTGCAGAAAATGGACATGTTGATGTGGTAAAATTTTGTGCAGAAAATGGTGCTACTAATTTTGACAAGGCAATAATGGCAGCTGCAAAAAATAGACATATTGATATAGTGAAATATTTTGCATTAATGATCAAAGTTAAAAGGAACGATGCAGAAAGCTAAATGTTCGGTATGTAGAAAGAAAAGAACCGATTTATAAAAAAACGCTTTATCACTAAATTGTCTAAATAAATGGACAGTCTAAAAAACAATAAGCAGTATTCAAGTATTGCAATCGGATATAATTAACAAGTATAAATTGAGTAAACATGTTTGTAAAGTGTTAGGTATTTATTGCAATGGCAGCACGTTTGAACAGTACTGCAATAATAAAAAACATACTTTTCTGGCAATATTAAAATGGCTGTATGAAAAAAGAAGATCTTAGCAAAAAAAGCTAAATAAATGTATGGTTAAAGCAGCAGGGAAATGTGGAAAGCTGCAATTAATGGTCGTATTGATATAGTTAAATTTTGTGTAGAAAACGGTGCTACTAAATTTGATAAAGCAATGTGGAAAACTGCAAGAGGAGGCTACATTGATATAGTTACATATTGTGCAGAAAATGGTGCTACTGCTAACTTTTATATTAAGCAGGCAATGGGGCATGCTGCAAGACGGGGTCATTTAGGTATGGTACGGTTCTGGGTGGAAAACGGTGCGACAGGTTTTGATCAGGCAATGCTGGAGGCTGCAGAAAATGGACATGTTGATGTAGTTAAATTTTTAGCAGAAAACGGTGCTACTAATTTTACCAGAGAATGATAGAAGCTGAGGGCAATGACGACACATGGTTGTGGTTAGAAAGTGGTGCTAGGTATGAAATTTAAGAAAACGCTTATGCAATAACAGACAATATAAATAATGGTGATGAGACAATGTCGCGGGGGTGACATTGTCTCAGGTGCATCAAAATTAGCAAGTCAGCTTAGCATTCGTCTTAAAAACTGGCATATTCTGAAACATAAATATACAGGCCCGTTCACAGAATTACACAAGAGGTTAGATGAAAACGACAAGCCGTTACCTGGATATGAGCCGTTTAATCAAATCGATGAAATTGCAATGAAACACGACATCTGCTATCGCGATTCGGATGACGTGGGCAAATTTCGATCTCAATGTGACAGAGAAATGTTAGATAAATTGGATACTGTGAAGACAAAAGGAATTAGACAGAAAATAGACTATGCAGTTGTTAAACCCATCATATGGTCGAAATACCGGCTGGGCGCATCGCTAAGCCGCTCGCGTGGTCTAGGAGCCGATATTGCAACGGAACTCCACAAACCGATTAGACACAAATTCAAAAAAAGACGCGTAGTTGTTTTGAATATCGATAGCATTTGGTCGGCTGATCTTAAAGACATGCAGTCGTTTTCTAAACAAAACAAACATTACAAGTATCTATTAAACGTAATCGATCTGTTCTCTCGATATGCCTTTTCTATTCCTCTGAAATCCAAATCATCATATGCAATCATCAAAGCTTTCGAATCTCTGTTTGCATCGTCCATAAGAAAGCCATATAAGTTGTGGACAGATCAAGGAACCGAGTACGTAAATAAAGCATTCAAGAAATTCTTAAAAGACAATAACATTGAACTGTATCACGTATACAACGAAGGCAAGGCGTCTGTAGTTGAGAGATTCAATCGAACATTGGGTGAAATGATTGAGAAACACTTAACTTCAAATCAAACATCCAAATACATAGATTTACTTCAGAAACTGATAGACGAATACAACAACAGATATCATCATTCGATTAAAATGACACCGTTCGAAGCGTCGCTGCCTGAAAGCAGGGGTCGAGTTATTAGTAATCTCTATTCAGATATCGAGCCGGTAAAGAATGCAAAATGAGTCAAGATTGGAGACAGAGTACGCATATATGCTTTTAAATCAGAATTCGCTAAGGGATATGAGCCTAGGTGGACTAGCGAGATATTTGAAGTTTACGAGGTTAGGAAGACAAACCCTATCACTTATAAAATCAAAGATTTGGATGAAGAACCTGTACTTGGAAGTTTTTACATTCAAGAGCTACAGAAAACCAAATTCTAAATTGTATGACGGCTAGACATTTTCACGGCTAGACGTTTTTGGCTAGACATGGTTAGACATTTCCGCGGCTAGACATTTTTGGCTAGACATGACTAGACACTTTGGCTAGACATTTTCACGGCTAGACGTTTTGGTTAGACATGACTAGACATTTCCACGGCTAGACATTTTTGGCTAGACATGACTAGACATGACTAGACACTTTGGCTAGACATTTTCACGGCTAGACATTTTTGGCTATACATGGCTAAACATTTTTACGGCTAGACGTTTTGGTTAGACATTTGTTTTTTATGAATAATATTCTAATTAAATGCATAGAAAGCTTAAATATTATTATGCTAATCGAGACGTAATTAATGAAAATGAAAAAAACAAGCTAGAAGAAATGCAGCTATTGAAGATGTTATAAGACTAAGAAAGGAATTAAAAACCGCCTCACTAGCAGATAAGATAGCAAAAGATACGGCTCAATTTAATCTCAAGGAGGCATATAAACCGCTGTTAGAAGATCAGAAGGAAACATCGGAAGCTCAGATGCGACAACAGCAAAATCTGCAAGACGCTAGATCTCAAGATTTAACACAGAAGCACGAACAGTTAATTAGCGAAATAAAGACGCAGCCGTTTGTCATTCCTCTTATTAAATCGTTGAATAACAGTCCAAAAATCATCGACGTTATAAACGGCAAGTCAGACGGCAGTCACTTAAGCGAAAAGGAACAGCATATTCTCAGACAGCTAAACGATGTAGATGACAGGGTATTGAGAACACTAATAGAGCATTATTCCGTCTCAGGGCCAGACGACGAATCTGGAATAGAGACAATGTTATCAAGAGAGTCTGTGGGTGATGAAGCTAGGGATATGTTTGATGCAATAATGCAAATGAAGGATAATGCAAACAAAGAAGAAACTAAGAAAGCTCTTAAAGAGTTATTTGAAGAACAAGAGAATAAAAATAAATTCTTAAGATATTTGGAAGCAATACATTATCAATTTGATCTATCAAGGTATCCATATACAACTATCAAAACAGTGAATCCTGATCTCTATGTAGAAATAAAAAATAAAAGAACTCAGGAAGCTGAAGACGGGTACAGGATGCCGTGTCAATTTCTTAAGCACTGATCCAAATGAGCTATTTAATAAATTGCAAATCCTAATTGCAGAGAAAGAGGCTGGGAATAATAATGTATTAAACGAGGCAAGTGCAATAACGGATGAGCTGAGAAGACAGGGACAGTTGTCTATTGCAGAAGTTAAAAAGATTTATAGGTTAATTGCTAAATAAATAGAAAAAATTATCGATCTCTTGAAGACAATTGTTAGTAGCATATCACGCGAACACGGTTATTCGCTGTTGTTGTCGGCAAACACTTCAGCCTTTTCAACTCAGATATGTCCTCCTTTGGAATTAACGGGTAAAAGGTGGGCTGTTGGGTTGTTGAACCTAGAAACTTATAACAGCATTCCAAATATTACGGAAAAAATAACGTATTTACTTATTCAACAGACTCAGGGTCAACATGGAAGACGATAACCTTGGCTGTCGGAAGTTACGAAATCAGTGAGATTGATTCCGAAATACAGCGACTGATGCAATTAAATGGAGATTCGGGAATCGAGATAACTGTGAATCGCCCCAGTCTTGGATCTGTAGTTAATATCACACCGGCCACATACGAGGTTGATTTGACGGTTGCCAATTCGTTAGCTTTAACGCTTGGATTTGATCCGGTCGTTTTAAGACAGGGATATAATATATCGCCTCATATTGTTAAAATATTGACAGTGAATTCGGTTCTTGTTAATTATAGCATTGTTAAACATAGCTATTTGAAATCGACACAACATTCAGTTCTGTATTCCTTCTTTCCAAACGTTAAGCCAGGTTACAAGGTGGTTGAGGCTCCAGTCAATGTTGTGTATCTACCTATCAATAGCGAACAGATTCAGAATATTAAAATTTGGTTCACTGATCAAGACGGAAATCTTTTGGATTTTAGAGGCGAGACAATAACTTGTAGACTAAATTTCAAACAAAATTAATCATAAAAGATTTTATGACAAAATATGAAATATAAATGATAGCACGCAAGCGTTCGCACGGTCACTCGCGAGGACACGGCTTATTCAGATCTATCGTAAACTTAGCTAATAAGGTGTTGGAATATAAAGATGAGGTTGCATCTGCGGCAAAAGACGTCGTCAGTGTCGGCAAGAACACTCGGGAGATAATTAAAGAGATTAAAAATCGCTCTGAAGTTGAAAATATTGTAAACAGAATAAACAAGTTGAGACAACAACCTGTTGTTGGTTTAGGATTTGCTTATATATAATTTATTTTATTGCAAAAATATGCATAGTAAATGACGGAAGAGATACTGACAATAAAAGAAGCATATGTCAATGATGACAGCGTTGAATCGTACCAGTATATAGAGAAGGACACGGATCAAGGCAATGGCAGCCTAAACAATCAGACTGAACTCACGACTACATTTCAGAATCAGGATGCGTGGCTATTTCCAAGTGATAGTTATCTGAGAATAAAAGGTGCTTTAAAAACAGCAGACGGTGCCGACGTTGCTAATAATGCAGCTATTGCTTTTGTTAATAACGGCCTGATGTATTTGTTTTCTAATGTTAAATACTGGCTTGAGACCTTACAAATCGAATATTTTGAAAATGCCGGTGTCACCACATCGATTCATAATTACTTAACAAAAAGCCGGACCTATATGGGCAGCAATTGGTTTTGGAGCCCTGATAGGGAAACAGCTGCTGCAAATGCTAGTAACATTGCATGGCGAACTAGGAATCTACTAATGAATCCCCAAGCGCCTGGAGGCGTTTGGAATTTTAGCGTCACATTACCCCTCAGCGCTGTATTCAATTTCTGCAGTGACTATCGAAAAGTAATATATGGAATGCAGCACAAAATATCGTTAACTAGAACGAATAACACGAGAGCCCTACTAAGAACCAACGCTGCCGTGGTCGCCTCTGGAATATATCCGGCGCTTACAACAATTACAACATTACAACACTAAAATGGGTAATGCCCTGCGTAACGCCGTCGCTAGATAAACAACTGGAATTGTTGGAAGTGACTAAAAATAAGGAAACAGTTACTCTAGCGTTTCTAAACGAAAGATCAGAATCTATCAATGTTCCTCAAGCTACGATATTCAATTGGAAGCTGCAGCTAGCTGGAGGCATTGAGCGTCCGAGATTCATAGTGGTCGCCTTTCAAACTGATAGAGATGCAAATCAGACGACTAATAATGCGAGCTTTGATTTGGATGGTCTAAACGTAACAAGCGCCTATATCTCGCTTAACGGAATTAGATATCCTTATTCGGATGTGGGGACTGACTATGCTGCTAATAAATATACGAAGTGGTATCTCGAGTATTTGAGATTTTATACTAAGTACAATAACGACAATAAGGACGAAGCGTGCTTGTCGCTTTTGGATTTCCTTAAAGTGGCTCCTCTGTATGTGTTCGATGTTTCTAATCAACCAGAAAAGCTTAAGAATATAACAATCGATGTGACATTAAATATGACATTTGCCGTCGCAGCACCTGCAAATACGATGGCATACGCGGTGACCTACTTTGATTCGATGTACACTTTAACAGGAGATAACAATAAACAAATAATTCAGTTATTCAATTATCAATAATTTTTATATGAAAATACGCTATGTAAATGGCAATGAGAGGTCCTACAGCTGCTAATTTTAAATTAACAGAATCACAAATGAGGAAATTGGATAATGCTCGCAAAAACGGAACTGATGTGACATTGAGGCTGAATAAAAATATGATTGGCGCTGACGGAATCCCCCTGGCTTTAACCGCGACCGAATATAAGAAGATTCAAAACGGAAATACACATGATATTAAAATGGGTGCATCAGGAGTCAAGAGAGGGGGTTTTCTTTCTGCGTTGATTGCTGCATTACCCGCCATAGCCAGCGCAATCGGTATAACCAGCGGGGTGACCGGAATCGCACGCAATATCAAGTCAATGGTAGATAAAAAACGAAGCGGCTCAGGGGCGATGGAATTTCATTAAACCCCAAGTAATGTTTTTAACAACAATTAATCAATCTAAAAGATTGATAAAAATCTTTAGATCTTTTGATTAAGACAAATGAAAGGTAGTACAAATGTCGAGCTAGAAGAAAAGGCGAGACTTTGAAATTTACAAATTTCAGAGGTGTGTTGATGAGAGATGAATTAACGTTTCGACCGAAACAGAATGAATGTGGAATTCTAAATTTGGACACGTCTAAAAATGAAGGCACGCATTGGGTGTGTTGGTATAAAAACGGAAAAGACAAGATCTATTTCGATTCGTTTGGAGTACAGCCTTCTTTAGAATTAATCAAATACTTATCATCTCCAATACCGTACAACACTTACCAAATTCAACAATACAACGATTCAAACTGCGGTGAATGGTGTTTACACGTTCTAAACAAATTAAATAAGGGCGGAGATTTCTTTGATATTATATTGAATATAGTAAATGACAAGCAATGAAAAACTAAAGAATTTTTTTACAAATAAAGCTAGCGGAATGTCAGCAAGTCATCGATCGAAGAAGAAGAAAAAACAGGCTAATCAGAATAATATATTCGACATCTATCGGCACCGCAATCGTCGCCAGTTCCGTCGTTGCGGTTCTGTCTTCAGTTACAGTGCCGCCGCTCGCGATTACCTGTGTTTCGAGTATAGCAACATTGTCGTCTGCGTTGAGTATTAAATTTAACTTGAAAGACAAGAAGAATAAGTTAGAAAAAGTATACAAGAATTACATAAAATAAAAGACAAATTAGATTACGTAATCAGCTGTAATGGGGACTTAACTGAAGAGAAATGTAACGAGATATTGGCTGAATTTAGAGTTTTATAACAAATAGTGTATATATAAATGGGAAGTGTCAATGTCTCGGGATTAGGCGGTGAGGCATCTACTACATCTGTTGATATTAGCGGTCAACTAAGATCTAAACTCGATAGAAACGGAGACGAAATGCGAGGCGATCTTAAAATGAATGGATTCGCTATAACCGGATTGCCTACGAACATTAATTCGATAGTGGATGACAGTGATGCAGCGTCGTACAGCGTGTGCAATGAATTGTTGAATAATGGGTTAATAAACAGAGTCTGCAAAGATGGCGACGATATAACCGGCGACTTGTTTTTGCAGATTGGAGGAAATACGTTAAGAACTTTCGGTTGTGCCGATTTAACTAATCACACTGGATTTAGTTTATTATTAGGCACATTCGCGAATCAAATTCAATATGAGAGACAGGATCAAGCGCCCCAACCGATTAAAATAGTGTCATTGAATGGAACGTTGTTTTAGCTGAACGGCGAGGATTATTTGAGAATAGGAGCAAATGCTGATCGGTGCATAATAGCCTATAAGCCGCTCAAACTAACGGAACCCGTTGAAGGTAGCGACGCCGCAACTAAGCAATATGTTGACGACAACATTCGTAAGCAAATAGGGTTAATACCTCCACTGAGCTCTCCTTCGTCGAATAAGAGCCGACATATTGTTACTGTTTCTTCACAGTTTAGTTCAAAATATTCGGGACATTGGTGCTTTGGGCCGATAAACGAGTGGGCTACGGCAAACGTGTTGTCTAATTTCTGGATTAAGGTTCAATCTCCGTTTCCTATTTTTATTTCTAAGTTACAGGTCAGAGGAAGAACGAATGGAAACAATCCGACTCTTTGGAGATTAGAAGGTTCCAACGACGATTCGGTTTGGGATGCGTTACTTAGTTCGAATCAGGAAATAGTAGGAACGGCTATTTCAGAGTACAACGTTATGCAAAAACCTCCTGTTTCGTACAAATTTTATAGAATATTCTGTATAAAGGGAAATGGTACCAATCCAGGGCTAAGTTACATACAGTTCTTTTAATCAATCCAAAGATTGATAAGAATCAAAGATTCTTTAAATATTGCTATTTCAAATAAATGCCGACAAGAATTGGTGTTAGTGAAATTCCTTTAGAAGCAAATCTAGAAGCTAAGAAATTTAAGCACTTGCGTAGCGATATGGGCGATCTATACATAGTATTCTGTATCGATCTACATACTGGAGACGAATACAATCTTATTGTAACTGAAGGTCTTGTTTATGACTATTTAGAGGCGATACGCCGTGAAAATAATCCATTTAGATTTAATATTAAGAGAATGTTGGATCCCGAAAGCGGTCAGTACATTATTTCAATTAACGAGACACGTAATTGGGTAATGCTTCATTAAATTTTATTAAAATACATTCATCATAAATATGGTGTTTGTGACCATTAACAGAATTCCGGATTTTTTTCTGCTAGTCGACAAATATAGGAAACTGTATAATAATAAAACTGGCTATTACTATATTCTCGAAGCGAAAAACTTAGTGCAAAGCGAGGAAATATATCACATTCAGGTAACAGACGGCAATCTATTTCATTATCTGGAGAATTTAAGCCTGCACGGTGGTGGTGAACAGTTCATTATTCACAAAGTTCGGATTCCGGAAAATAACGACGTCGTAATTAGCATTAATGAGAATCATAACTGGGTAAACTTGAAAGCTCCTCCAAGACGCAATAAGTCTCAAGTGGAAATCCAGTGACGTATGGCGCGCACAAAATATTTAACAGCGTGGGCGACTAATGACCCATGCTGTCTTGCTGCATGTTTCAGATGTGTGTTGGCATGCTCTCATTGATCTATAGACTAGTCAGAGCTGCAGTAGCCTACAACCGTCATTAACGCATGCCCATTATTTACTCACGCAGTTATCTGCAAGCCATGGATGCAAATTATGACGACAACAAATTATTGGAGATGCCACGCCTATTGGCTCAGGCAGCGGACGGCGTCCAACTGGGCTGCGCGCACAGAGCGGGTCAACTGCGTAGCAACGCGCTTGACAACAGGCTAAACGATGCTGTGAAAATCACGTTTTACGCTCTTGCTATCCACGAATGCTGGCGACAAAATGTATTAATATTTATTTTTGATAACTGCTAGCAGTGTTGTTTTCATACAGAGCAGGAAATTAAGAACAAAATGTCGCATTTGTAGGCCTAGTGTAGGATTCTCATCGCCCATAGGCCTACTGCTATAGCAGCGATTGCCACAGCGCATTAGGGCCTATATAGGCCCTATCTCTCATTTCGCTAGTGTAATGTCTTAAGAAACGCAATATCGTACAAGTAACTGTGATATATTGGCATAGTGAGATAGCCTAGGCCGTATAGACCGTGCTATAGGTTTAAGGTCGACGTCGCTCGATCATTCTATATTACTCACAGTCGTAGCGTAGCTTTAGCCTAAAGTGAGTCGTACTATTCCAATGAGCCGCGTCGCTGTTTACCAGCTGACTTGAGTTAATAGTGTTAGGCATAGGCCTATGTTAGTCATATTCTGAAGCTTGTAAACGTGTCATAAAAATGTGGTCTTAAGCCCATATGTTCTGAAACCGGTCGTCAGATGAAAAATAATTTTGCTTTTTAGCAATTCCATCTGGTCTTGGAGACTTGGAATTCCGACCTTGGCCAGTACAGTCGTAGTAGCAGAGGTGGGGAAAAAGGCAATTGCCCCATGCAGTGGCTTCTATCCCTATACCTGGTGGGCGCAGCTTGCACCCAGTGAAAAATAGGGGGGAGTTTTGACAAGGTCGCAGATCAAAACTCTCCCTATTTTCACTGGACAAACTATACACCCTTAACAAAACTTCCACCCCTATTTTGTACTTCCCCCAGTGGCGTAGCCAAGGGGGCCCACCAATCCTCCAGAGAAAACATAAGCATACGTATAAACTGCATGAAATTTGCCAATTTGATCAGTTTCTTTTCGAGAAAATAATTAAAATTGTTGCCACCAGATCTCATCTTTTAAAGCTAAAATACACCAAATTCGATTTTGGCTTTCTCTCCAGAGGGAAAAGCCCAAAATAGAAGACAAAACTTGAGTCCGAAATTGGGGGAAAACTGAGCCCAAAACTGGGGGAAGATGCACCCAATTTTGATTCCAGATTTGGGGGATAGAAGCCACTAGCTCCATCTCCTAAATTTATAAAAAAAAATCTTTGCCAGCAAATTTTTTTCTAAAAATGCAAAATTTATGGCTGAAACTCCTATTGTGATAGAAATTTAGGGGCAAAATCAAGATTTTGATACCCATATTCTCCTGTGTTGAAAATTTTCAGTTTGTCGGAATTGCAACCTCCTGCCCCACCTACTTTTTAACCCAGGAAGCTGTTGATTTTGCCTTTCATCTCCAGATTCTAGTTTCATCTACATCACGTATATGCGTGTGACTATTTACATTAGCCTTTATCAGCAATCTATAGGGTGCGGCAAAAAAGTGGACCCCTAAATTTTTTTGCCGTTTCTCAGCAACTGTTTGAGATTTTAACATGAAATTTTATAGCTTTACTTAACAAAACCTTCTACATCTAACTGCCAAGTAAAATGTGATTCTGTTGAAAAACAACGAAGTTATAGACTTTTTAACATGACCTCCTACCGATTTTTCGGCATTCAAAAA
>Ga0209367_1011493_pt1 | contig 11732 bp, 9 predicted proteins | sample WorMetLIZISLAND2_FD_187412 | JGI IMG/M metagenome (GOLD analysis project Ga0209367, IMG submission 187412) | Marine gutless worms symbiont microbial communities from Max Planck institute for Marine Microbiology, Germany - Olavius geniculatus... ... | reverse complement strand
AAAGACAGCTACCCCCCTAAAAAGTGGTTATTTTACCGCAATTATCTCGCGTAGCGTGAACACGGTTGCAGATAGGCACAGACATGCTGCTTATCATAACAAGCACTCGTGACAGGTTTTTTAAATTTATCAACATCGATGACCTTGAATGACTTTGAACCCTAAAAATATTGATTTAACGTGATTTTTTTGGCGATTTTTGGCTGCAAAAGAGTAAATTACGACGAAATGAATGGAGATAGACTACGATTACCTGCGAGCAGGAACTGCTATAGGCTTTCGCTCGTCTCGTGAGCTTTGCTCAAATTACTTGTTTAAAACCACGAGCAAATGGTACTTTATCGTCGATCGCTGCACCGTGCAGTGCATAGCAAAACTAGACTTGCAGCTTGAAACATTTCGTTGGATAAAAATGAAATGATCTATTTAACTTTGTACCAGCGTGTATTATCACAAGTCACGTTTCGTGGTTTGCATTAGTTTGTCGTCGGCTTGTTCATCGTGTTCTGTTTTTATCGTTTCTTCCGCTGGGCAGAAGAGCTCAATGCAAAATTCTGCACTGTTCGCATTTTTCATTGTCGTTTCGCGTTTATGCAGCCTGAACATCTCGCTAGTTGTCTTATGTTTATTTCGTGTTTTATTAGCTAATTACAATTGTATTCGAGTATCGCATACCACGTATTTGCCTGCCCTTAAACAAGGCATGACGCAGTTCTTCAGAGAAACATATTCTTCATTACCATCATTCTGAATGTACGAGCGCTATCATGTTAAATTCTCTCTCGCTGAGGGTGAAACTCTTTCTGCGAATCGTAGCATGTTAGCTATAGGTGCGCCACCATGCCAGCCTATAGGCCTACTGCTATAGTATATGACGCGGTGTGTGAAAAGTCCAATTTATTCGTTCACACGCTTGCGTTGTCGCGATAGTTAATTGCAGCGAATTTGAGAGCAAGGAAGGTCGACGACCCGCCCCTCGTTCCTCCCCAAACAGTTTCCGTCCCATAATTCTGCTGCTGCTCTAGGAGCGAACTGAACTCCGTGTCCCGTCACGAGCGACGCGTCCGGTCGGTCACTATAATTAATACCCCGTTTACACGATCAAGCACACATCGAGCAAACGTCGAGCAAATGTATTCAAAATACACGTGCTAATTGCTCTACGTCTGCTCGATGTTTGCTAGCATTCATCCAGCTAGCTCGACAAGCTATGGTAATTAGCATCCTTATTAGAAAGGCGGGCGGGTTGTAATTGGAAGGCCTATATAACACGTGATCAGCTGTGGGATAAGCCTAGGCCTATATTTGAGTCAGGGAGTAAAGTTCCATTTGGCCTGCTTGATGTTTGCTCGATGTTTGCTCGATCGTCTAAACGGGGTATAAGGTTCACGTTCCACGCACCGGCTTCTTCGGTTAAAAAAGTAGGCGAGACATGAAGTGTAAATATTCCACAAATTGCTCCAACTTTCGAATCTGGCCCTGAATTTTCCCACAATAGGGGGTTTTCAGCCCCAAATTTGGCATTTTCGCACGATATGTTTTCGACAAGAAAAAGATTTCTGATAATTTTTGGACAGCCCAAAATTTAGTCGGGAGGCAATTGTCCCTTTGCTACACTGACGCACTTCTTCGAGTAGGCTAGTGTTGACAGGTCGTACACAATGCAATGGGAAAAATCCAGTGCAGCGCGAACATGAACGGGGTCTGGTTGCGAGTGATTGATTCAACCTACAGCTGGTATATCGTCTGTCACAGCATACGCACGTAATTACATATACAACGGCACGTGAATTGGTCGCCGTCGCACGCTATGGTGTTGACCGGCGCTCCTGCTAATCGGACGTCAAAAAATCAAGAATCAGAAGGAAAAGAATAAATAATTTACGCACATTTGCCTCGGGGAACAACTATTCACACCAAGTTTGGTTTTTCTGCGCGTTTTTCGTTATCGAGTTAGAAGCCCGTAGATGACAAACAGACAGACGGACGAAAAGGCGAACAGACGAACGGACGGGCAAGACCCGTAATGTGGCCTATTAGGACGTCCGCAAAATAGCACAATAAGCCGTGTGTCGTTTTTTTGAGTTTTTGATTCAACGACCATATCGTTCCGTTATTGCGCTTTCGGTTTCATTCGTTCATGTCTCCAGCAGTCTGTCACAAGTGAGGCACACAGCGCCCCCTGGCGACCAGTATAAAGTTCAGTAAATTGAGATCGATGGCAACGTGCCCGTGCGTGGACAGTCGTCTATGACTCGCCCGCCGTGATTTCAACTAGAAGTACGCTCAGAGACCGCAAACCTCCGCCAAAGCCTCCGTGGATTTTTTCTTTGTGTTTGACAGGTGGCAGCAGCAAAAATACGAATCAGCTTTAAGTTGAGTCACGTCTATAGCCTTCGCTAAATGTTTCAGCCAAATTTCCCCGCTAACAAACAAACCAACGAACAAGCATAGACGCAGCGTATCTAGCACATAACCTCCGCCGTCGTTAGCGGCGGCAATTAACAACATCCGAACATTAGGGCCGTCCGCGACACCTTGGAGAAAAATAGTCTGGTTCATGTCGTGATAACTGTCACTAATCAATTATTACTCACTCATCTAAAAGTGAGGTGTTACAGCCGTTCAAAGGACGAGTTAGTATACTAACTTTTCTCCAACTTGGTTTGCCCCAGACCCACAAAAAAGAACACACAGCGTTGCCAGACCACTTGGCTACGTTAAAAACAGTCTTTAAAAAACGGGAAAAAGAAAACAATAAGAAGAGAAAAAAATGCTCAGTGATGGGCCATTATTAATATTTATTATTTGTGTATTTTACACTTATTGTTATGTTACATTCGACACGTTACCATCCAGATTATGTGCTATTTGTATTATCGTTTTTATGTTTTGATTTATGGTTGACAGTTAAAGTTGAGTCTTTGGTACGATGTGTCGTTTGTCGTCTGTTTGTCTCTCTGTTCGCAGTGCATTGTGGTTAAGCTTTAAGTCCTGCCGAAAAACTTAGTACACGATTAATTATCCCTGTGCTATGGCTCTTCGGGTGCAAAATTTCAGCCATCCAGTGCAAGGGAAACGTCAAATTTTGGTTGAACAAAGATGGGGTAGGAAAATGTGCATACCGTCGGATAGGGCGATGACGAGTTCCTATAAGCTGTCAATAGTAACCATGTCTCTATCTGTAGCGATTTGGCCGTAATTTTGAATACAATATTGCTGCCTGCAATCATCACTTACGTGTGCCGAATTACCGTATCGTATTTTGGCATCAATTGTAGCGTTCGATATAGCAGCGTCATCGTAGCGTGTACATATAGGCCTACATGAAACTGTAGTGACTGTGAGAAATCGTTTACTTTCCGCGACCGAAAGTCGGACGCTGGCTGGCCTTCGGATATATGTGGTACGATCGGCCAACCCTAGCGACAGCTGGACTTTTTGTTGTTTTTTAAAATTTTTTACACCACGATAATCTGCTCGCCGTAATGTGATTAGAATTATGATAATGGTACATTATTTATTTCTGACGTCATTATCACGCAAACGACGTCATTATGACGTAAACGTTATCAGCTGATAACAGCTTGTTCTGCGTTGAATTATTATTGAATATTAAGTCCCACAAAGCTGCTATTCAGTATATATATCGCCTTGTGTTGCGTTGCAGTTGGTTCAAAATGGGCACTGAAGTGGTGCCGCTGAAAAGCTGTGAGACGCCGACTCCGGAGAAAACATCGGCGGAGTTTGATCTGCTCAATCCACCGCAGCGATGCGACGAAACGATGCCTCCATATCGAGAAATCAAGCCCATTTATGACGGACATTTCGTCAACAGATTCCCCCAACTAGATGCCGTACGTCGACGTTTTTCGTTAAAAAACTAACCTAGCGGCGCAAAATAAAGTAAAACTTCCGACTTTCGATCTCTATAGGCTTGGCGCCAAGCCCGTCTTTAGGGGGACAGGGTAACACTTTGGCACTGCGTCAAGGGTCCCACCGTTTGTGGTGCAGCGTGGTTACATTTCACTATTGTGGTATGGTATCACTACCCACGAAGCTGAGATCTTGCAATCACTCAGAACGAAAGACAAAGCGAAAGCAGCGGGCGGTTACAATACGCCAACGCCATGACAGGCAACATTTTAGCACGCACGTAGGCTACAAAGCGCTATGTGATAGACAAAGCCTTCTGAGGTCAGGAGGACGACCAGTAGATCACGCAAATCGGTACAGAAAGTTTTGAACCCGTTCCCTTTACAACACAATCCCATTTCATGTATATGTCGCACTTTTAGATGACTCATTTTTTACCAGAAGTACATTTAAAATGCAGACTTTGGCCCCTAAAAATTCAAAATTTTCCGGGAATGATACCCTAAAACTCCCATCCACACGGGGGCACAAGCGTTCCCAGTGCTGGGACGCAAACGCTAGACCGCCGCTGATTTCGTCAGTAGATTTTTTGAACAATTTTTTTCTCAGCATCATTTTTGTTCCAAGCCTTGTTGCAGCGAACGCCACTGAAAGCGCGTTTTAGCATTTCTAAGTAATTTTTTAAAAATTTAACCCTAACGTTTACTCGCAATGTTTCCCGAAAACCCATTTTGTGACTAATTGCGTTTGCTCGTATTCTATAGCGTATTCTGCTTATGCGTACGTTTGCAGGCCGGATATCTAATCGAAAAAACCGGTTCAGTAGCCGAATGTCTCGACTTTCCACACAAGGTGAGAAAAACGATTTTGTTCATTCAGAATTTAAACGCGTGATAGAAAAATTAGCTCTGTAGGCTAGGTACCTCAGCGTGAGAATTATTAGTTTGTCTGTTTAACCAGCTATAAATTATTATTTTTATGTCTTATGTCTAGCAAACGGTCAGAAAGTTAATGTACGTTAGGCCTAAGGCCAACGATCTAAACACCATTGCTTCTGCATTAGGCTTATCTTGTATAATTTTTCAATGTTGCCGTACTACTATTACTGCTGTTGTTGCATATCGTTTTTGTTGTCGGCGACGTCGTGAATTAAAAAAAACTAGAAGAGACTGAAAGTTACAATTTTCTAAGGGACAACCGCAAATTTATTTTCAACAGAAGAGATTATGGGCGCTAAAAATTTCAATCTGATCTCTTTCATCTTTCATCTACCTAAATTCTACCAAAATCCGGGTTTTTAGCCCGAATTTTGATTTTTTTGGGACGAAAATTTTGCAGCAAGAAAAAAGAAATCGGGATGAGGCGTGGGTGTTAACTGTCTTCTTGCCCTCACCCCGCGGGCCATTTCCCCTCCCCGTGACGCCACGGGTTGTCGTTGTTGTTTAGTTGCTGTACCCCGACGTCACGGAAACAGTGCGTCGATTCAGAGCTCAGTCGTCTCCGCGTCACGGCAGATCGCGCGTTCCGTACGGACAGACGTACGACAAGGAACGTAAACTGTCGCAGTGCATGCGGCACGGGGTGCCTACCCGCTACGGCATCACCGTAGGTGAGACAGTAACTGAACAAAAACTACACCAACACTCGTTTGAAGTTTCGCATTTCGCAGTTTTGGCGGTGCATTTTTTTTATCTCAGTTCCGTTGAAATAGCTTCATTTCTTTTACTTTTTGTGCTAACCAAAAAGCTGGCAGCTTGTATACGATTTTTATTGCAAATATTAGACCCTAGGGTAAAAGCCTAATGTGGCTGATTGGGGCGATGATGTGTCTGCTGGCTGCATGGCGGTTTTAATTGGTTCGCTTGTGCGAACAATGGATGGCCGCATAGTGCATCGCACCGCCGTATCTTTAGCTCGTGTTGATCACCTGCCACGTACGCGAGTGTAAAGCGCTTCTGCTCAAGAGTCTGACTAGTGTCGTATATAAGCAGCACTATAGCAAATATTAGACCTTTACCTTTTGCTTACATTTACCTTTTAATTGATTGATGAAGCACAAAGTGTTGGTTTGATTGCTATAGACTTTTCCGTACTGTAAGTGAGCTGATTATCCGTCCACTTCTAACTCGGTTGGATCAATGGAGGTAAATAAATTTATAGGTAAATGGTTTTGAAAAAAAGCAAGCAAGCGAGCGGACTAATCTAAACCAAACAAAAGTAACTGAAGTATTTTTTTACCACATGCCTTCAAAATGCCATTAAATTTTGATTTATTTACATTTTATAGTGCCGGCAGTTGGTTACTGTATTTTGCTTGCATACTGTAGGTGAGCTGGTTAACCCTCCGCCACCGACGCGATTCAGTCGACACGTGAATGACGTGAAAGAAAGAGTCTATGAGACCAGTTGGGCGATGCCGCTGGGTAAGACGCGTCGACCTGACCTCCCTGCCGGCTATGACCCCAGCAAAGTCACCTTCGGCGTCTGGATGGAACGAGGTACAATTTGTTTTTTTTTTAAATTTAAACTTTGTAATTTTTTAGTTATTACTATTGATTATTTTGTATTTTTTATATCAAATTAATACAAATTTCTGTCTTTTCGGTTATTTTTTCTTGTTTTAATTTAGGCTATACAAATAGGCTTATTCGTTTTATTTCATAAACTAAAACGTAGGCCTAAGCATGCCTAAAAATCGCGCAAGGGGCAATAGATTAGAGGCGTGTTGAATGAATGAATAGACTGAACTAATTTCGGCGGATATACAGATTCGTTCATTTCACTACCGTTAAAATAGTTTAGTGATTACGTCAGTTTATGCGCTAGCTCAAACTGGCAGCAGCTTGCTTGCCAGTCGACGAACTATCGTGTAAAACGCAGATGCTCCAAAATTTTGCATAATGTTTAGTTGTGGTGTACGTAAAGTTTTAACAACCTAATTAAGCACAAAATAAACCAAAATGCGATTTATTTAACAGAATTATAATTCGTGTAACAACTTGCTTCCAAATTATCAGAAATTATGCCCTGACAGCAGCATTAACGATCAACTAATCAAAATCAGACTCGTCTAGAGCACAGCGGGACATTGAGTGTACCTTACATCTTTCTATTGTCTTGGCTATCTGTATGCCAAAAAGACCAAATTTGGTGAAGATTTGACGAAGTTCTGACAAAAAAAAGTTGGGTCATTTTTTCGACACATCCGGTATTAACTGAACTTACACGATAGATTTAAATTAAATAGAATAGACGATTATTCGACTAATCGATCGATTGTTCTGCAGACATAAGCGCTGGTCAGTTGATCCATCCTGATCGTAGTCCAGCGGAAGTGGAGAGTCGTGCGGCGAAAGGTCATGACCTTTACCGCCTGACCAGCGGCAGCTACTGGCCGGGAGAACAAAGCCACAGACATTACGCACACCCGAGCTATGACCCTTGCAAACGATTCGGTATATTATGCTAGCTGTAATATGAATAAATGTATTTATCGTAATAATTATGGTAGCAAGACAAAAGTGCCGAAAATTAAGACAAAAGCACACTAATAATAAACGTATACCGCATAGACACATCGCTTTTTTCATGCACAGACAAATTAACTGTTGATTATTTGACGTCGAGAAAAGTCGCAAAAATATGCTAATGTCTGGGTAGTTATGCAGTAGTACACAATCGGGCCAAATTGTCTTTCAAAACTTTCTAACAATTGTTGTAATTGATTAATTGTTAACGCATCACTATGTGGTTATGCAGAACACTGCAGGATATAGGGTAGTAGGCCTATAGGGGCCATGTTATGGCTCCTATGCTATCTTATAGCCTGAAGTTCTGAACAGTGTCTCTCGGTATAACAATCCACCTAAGTAAACTCAGCCTTTCATCCCTCTGGGGTAGGTAAATCGAGTACCGGCTGCTTAGCTGGGGTCAGTGGCGTCATTTCAGTAAATTGTTCGGTGTTTCAGTAATCACTGAGGAGGTCTTAGTCTACGTTAGGTATTGTTCTTGCAGCAGTAACACTGTTTCTAAAGTACGATTTACATGGAAAAAAAATTAAAATCATAAATCCTTCAGGGTTCGTAGACCCTTCGCCCACTTCTCTAAATGACGCTTCTGGCTGGGGTTAAAGCAAAACACATTTACCTGTGACGGGTAACAGATAACCCCGTGTGAGCTTGTATATGGCAGGTGACGCTCCGTAACTTTGAGATGGGTTTCCGTGACGAGCTATAAGCTTACTTATAAGGTGTTTACACGATAAAGCAAACATGAAGCAAACTTAGAGCACGTGTCGTGTGCACGTGTATAGTGAATACGTGAAACATGAAGCAAACGTAGTCACTATACACGTGCACACGACATGTGCTCTAAGTTTGCTTCATCGTGTAAACACTTCATTAACTACACCGTGCTAGGAAAAAAAACAACCCGAACATTATCGATTGTCACTCGAAGAAGGGTTGATCAATTTTAATAATTTTTGGGACAGATATTTTTGGCACAACTTGCCGTTAAATGACTGGCCATTTTACCACCTCGCCCAATGTCTGTTTTTGCAATACCTGGGGAAAACTGAACCAACAAAATATGCATCAAAATGAACAAAAATACGTCAAAAACATCCCAACATTATCGATTGTAACTTGAAGAAGGATTGATAGATTCTAATAAATTTTAGTGCAAACATTTCTGACACAACTGCCCATCAAACGACCGTTCTACTTCCCACCTCAGCTAGTTTTTGCTTCTGCACTACCTGAGAAAACCAGAACAAGCGACATGTACGTTGAAATGAACAAAAAACTTTAATAAATTTCATATCTTTAGACCTGTGTCTTCTAACAGCCAGTCAATTACACTGTTTGACTGCCATGCAGCAGCGTGTTTACCAGATGACCTTCAGGAATGTTGATGAATTCAAAAAGTGATTGGTGAAATCTGGATTGTTCTGGAGCAGAACATTATTGACACTGCTGTCAACGAAAGGCGAAACCATCTCTGTGCCTGTGGTCACGTAATGGGCTGTCACTTTTAATATTTTTTACTGCAGGCAGTTGAAAAACAGACAATTGGATAAACTATTATGCCAAGCCACAGAAATGTAAAAAATGTGTTTTATGTTTTATTTTGATTAAGTAATAATGCTTTTTTTAGACAAAAATACAATATTTTTGTTGGCTTTATTTTTCTTAGGTAGTGCAGAAACAGACGTTGGGTGCGGTGGGAAATTAAACATTTATTTGATGGCCAGTTGTATCAAAAATATTTTTATCAAAAATTACTAAAATCTGACAATTCTTCTTTAAGCTACAATCAAAAATGTCCAGGATGTTTTTTTCCGGACACGGTGTATATAACTGTAGGCTACGCACCGTTGGACCTTGTTAACGTTTATACACGTGACGTGTCTTATTGTTGCTATCGTACAGGAATGCCGACACCACACTGCAATGAGGGCACGCAAACGCGTAAGACTCTGCGCTGGATTGAAGAGACCGAGAACTGGAAAACATCAGCTCTGACTTCTAGACTGGAAGACGACTGGAGAGAACGCACCCAGTGGCAGCTTGGCAAGACACGCGACCCGTCAGTAGGATATTAATCAATATTAAGCTTTTCTGCTGCATATGCAGCGCTCATATCGCATTGGATAAAAAAGTGATATTTCGCTGGTTGTGTTTTTCCCCAGGCAGTGCAGAAACAAACGTTGGGAAAGGTGAATAACTAAATGGTCATTTGATGGCTAGTTGTATTAGGAATATTTATACCATAAATTATCAAAATCTGTTAATTGGTTTTCAAGTTACAGTCGAAAATGTCAGGGATACTTTTTGGGGACACTATATATAATTGTGGTGCGAAAACTACTACTGCTAGTAGTAGTAGTTGTCGTCGTTGTTGTAGCATTCGCGACACGCTAACCGTGCCGTTGGATCACTCGTTTGGCTACTGTCCACCTCCCGAGCCGTACGGTCTCGGCGACCTGTTACACAATAGACCGGACAGTCGACTGCTGCGAGGTCGAAGTGTTGATCGTAGTGCTATAGCCGTCATCAGAAATCACCTCAAGAAAGCCAACTACAACTCGTTCGACAATCTGCTGCACGCTTTCAAGTTTTACGACAAGGTCTGCGTTCTGACAGTTCTGTTATATCTTTCTTTGAATGCCATTGTTTTTGTCACTGTAGCTAACCTGGGGAGCTATCATTGTGAGCTCGTAACTCAGCATATACGTATATACATCGTGAATCAAACAACATGGCAGCAAACTTTTGTCCATATCTTTGCCATATATTGACTGATTTTCACCAATCTTTTACTAGCACATATCTGTGGAAAAATTTGCAATTACCTAATCATTGTTAAACATCCCCTCAACTGCGTTGCTACGCTATTTTGCTTTATCGCAAACAGCGGGAGTTTTATCTTGTTGGTTTTTGTTGAAGGAGTTTTTTTGTCTCCACCGGAGTTTTGTTTCAGCGGCGTTTGGTACAAGGTTTTTTATATCGAACACTTATTCACTTCTGCAGCATCGTTTTTACGAGCGACAGTTATGCTACGCGCGCCTTAGCTATCGTAGAGGCGTCTGTCTGTCTGTCTGTCCCTTTCTCTATCCGACACACCCCACACTTTGCTGCTCTGTGAAAACGGCGGAAGATATCATGAAGTCTTCACTGGACTGCAATAGAACCTCTAGTTTCGTTTAGTTGTCATTTGTCGTTACTGTTAATGAAAACAACCCCGCGTGTATACTACAGGATCAAAAAGGGCTGATCTCGAAGAAAGACCTGTACGAGACCTGTTGCCAGTTTGACATACCACTCAACAACGAGCAGTTGACGCAACTTTTTGACTACTGCGACCCCAACCGCAATGGCGTCATCGATTATGTCGAGTTCGCAAACTTCCTCAACTGGAAAAACCCGATGCACACCGGTTTCCCCAAACGTAAGCACGTTGTCTGAGTTTTGTTTTTAGCCACCCTTAACGGTGTATAAGCTGTACTTGGGCTATGGTACTAATTTAAAAAATTAATTTCACTCTTCCAAACACCAGTGCCATCGCGCGGTGTGCCTGTGCACGCCCCATCTTTATCGGCCTACAGAGTGTAGCCTGCCTACCAACGAGGGATGGCCAGGCTGAGTTGACCTGGGTGGCTGGTTGCATACAAAAGCTTTTGGCACTACATTCTACAGCATTTTGGAGTACAATAGTGTGCCTGTAGGTGACAGTGTTTGAGTAAACTAGGTCTACTAGGAACTATTGCTGCTTTGGTCGTTTGATGGCCAATTGTCTCATAAATATTTGTACCAAACTATTAAAATCTGATAATCTACAACAGTAGTGGCTGTGGTAGTAGGCCCCGCCTAGTTGTTGTAGTGATAGTTGTCGTCGTTGTGCAGCGTGCCAGAGTCCGTGTGGGTTCAGCGGCATGGACGCCGACTCTCGACCTAAGACTCTGAAAAAACAGTTGGACTGTCCTTACGATGATCAGAGAACTTCATCGTCAATGATAAACGCCGTCGTCGGAGGAATCGACCCAGCCGGTGAACGCACCGCTTTGTCATGTTAGACCTATAATGCACTTATACACTGTGTTTCAAAAAAACGGGCACCCTTTTTATTTCTTTCATAATTCACTCAAATGATGATCAATTTACACGAAATTTTTATCAGATGTAGCTGAAGATGGTGAATGGTGAATGAATGGTGAATTTTGTCTGGTTCATTGATGAAAAATGTTCATCGTATCAGCAATAAGCAACACGGGAGCATGAAATCAGGCGCTTTGCGATTCAAAAACTCAACCAACTTGCAAGCAATGTGTGCTGGTGCACTGTCATGCTGTAAGG
>Ga0209367_1011492_pt1:5000-11734 | contig 11734 bp, 2 predicted proteins | sample WorMetLIZISLAND2_FD_187412 | JGI IMG/M metagenome (GOLD analysis project Ga0209367, IMG submission 187412) | Marine gutless worms symbiont microbial communities from Max Planck institute for Marine Microbiology, Germany - Olavius geniculatus... ... | reverse complement strand
CTTCCCTCCCTTCCCTTTCCCCTAATTTTCCTTTCTGTGCATTACAGACAACACACAGACGCAACCTTGTACCACAAGCGTAACTATTACTACAGTCGACTAAAAACTGTGTGGACAATTTAAAATGAGAACTGAGACAAGATTATTACATAAGTGACATGGAACTAAGAAAATTTCCGAGAACATTTCCTAAAACAATAATGTCATACCAGCAATACAGTGCACATCATGTTGATAATCGTCCAGGCTTGCAAGACCAGCATCAAATGCAGCTTTTAGTTTCTTTACCTTAGCCCCACTCGCTGCTACCCTGAAAAGACCCTGGGGTAATACACAACACACAAAACATAATGAGCACACATTTGACATCATATACAATACCAGACATGATGGATCATTAATACCAGTCTTACCAGAGTTGCAGAAAGTAGCTACTAATCACATGGTTGGCTGTTTAACAGGTATGATGATTTATGAAATTTTGTTGATTACATTTCTGCTCAGAGAAAAGAAAATGCAGCAGACACAATGAAAAGCATTTGAAATTTAAGATAATCTTTTTCTGCAGAGAATGTGAAAATTTTGAACCTTGGTTTGTCTGTGGGACTTGGTAAAAACTACCCATAAACTGCGTATCAAAAAAAACATTTATGAGCACCATTAGGTAAATAACACATAACTAATTAAGTTGCCAATTGCCGTATAGTTATAACCAACAATAATTATTAATTAACTACCGTAAAGTTAACCATCTTGGTATACAACCAACCATCAATGTGAACTCAGCCTTCCATCCCTCCGGAGTAGGCAAATTGAGTAAAAACCTGTCTGGCTGAGGTTATGGCAGGACATGTTCAGCTGCACTGGGTGATATGTGATCCCGTAACACTGTGTGATCTCATATGACACTCCACAGCTCTGAAATGGCTTTCCCACAACGAACTATACAGAATGTGTAACATCTCTGAACCTTTATACCGGGTGGCGCTAAAAACGTCTCGAACTTTGCATAACTATAACGGAGCGTATACTTTACGAAGATAAATTTCCTTTTGTACATTTGTAGAATGATATGTGCTCTTACTTGCTTATAAATTTCAGTGACCTCACTTATGACACTACTGGATGCCGCTTAATGACGTAAGGAAAGTTAAAAATCCAATTATGTAAGGACAGCGTTTCATCACACCGCATTTCAAAATTTTCTTTTGACACAACACGCCCGATATTGTCAGCTCACAGGAATGGAAACTGCATTCAACAGATCTGAATTTACTACATTAGTCTCAGTTTGGGATACCTTGCAACAACTTGTCTGTGAAGGAAGCCGTGAGACGTATGCGAACCTCAAAATCTTCCAAATGTTATCACAGACAAATGTCATGACGTCGACATCAGATAGCCAGAATCAGAAAAGCCATATTGCAGTGGAAAAAGCGTCTAGCAGCAGCGGCAAAGGAGAATGGAGAACCTATTCAGCACATTTTCTGCTGATCAGATACTGATGATTCGGCCTATTGTGATGTTTTGGCGTAGCCTGCGTACAAGCAGCAACGCAAATGATGAACCGCTTGCAAATATTGCTTCATGGCATGTAACACTCTTTTGTTTGCATCACGGCTAATACAAAAGTGTTTTAAGTGAAAATTTTTACACATATTCGCTGATGTTCGGTCATTACAAAAATGTTTCTGTGTTTATTCATTTTCACCATTTGGTTAAATAACACATGCGAATGTTCGGGACGTTTTTTACGTCACTCGGTATATGTAGCAGGAATAACCTCTTCATTGAGTCCATGTTTCAACAGTGCCGTAACACACTGCTCTATGACGACCGAAATGTCAGCACCAGACTGCCTTAGATGAGCTTCTAATGGTATGCCAAACACTGCCTTCTGTACGGAGTGATCTGTATACAACAGACAGTATAGTGGCAAAAGTTGTAGCAGTAGTAGTAGTAGTTGCTGTTGTACTGGCTGCAGTAGCAGACAATTATAGAATAGAAAGTTTACCGGACAAACGTGGTCAATTTTTTTGCAAGTTGAGTCCTCGCTTGTGGTGGGCATGATGCCAAAAATAGAAGTAAAAATCCACCAGCAGTTTAAGTACGTAGTGGAAAGTAAACAGTACTATGATGCAGTATAAACATATTTTTTCTAGCAAATCCATTATTTTGCAAATAAATGAAATTAAGACTTTTTCCAACCCCAATAATTCCCAAACCAAAAATAGAAATTGCCTGAAGGAAAGATCTTGACTAGCTGAAAATTAGGGTAGATATGCATTTAAATTTTAGAAATGATTTCCCCTGATTCCAGAAAGAGATGAAAACCCCCGTTAATATAAAAGCAAAAAGAACAACTTTCACAAGTTATTGCAAATGGTCAATGGGAGTGGTTACATACTGAGATGATGTCGGACTTTAGGCAGAACGTCTTGCAGTGACTGCTGTGCTACACGATGATATTGTGACTGAGCCTCAAGCAACTGACACACGAGCACAAATTCACTTCAAACAACTGACACCCAAGCAGAAATTGAAGCTGGATCGTGTCACTACTTTGACTGATAAAAGCCAAACAAACTGATATCACCGTTTCACGCAATACATCATCCGAAATTAACCAATAAAAAGATATTCTCATTATTATCCCTCTCCAACTTGTTTATACATCCACTAACACTCTGTTAGGTTGCTGGGCTTTTTCGACTACATAGCTTTTCCAGCTCTTGCAACATTACCACAGAACAAATTTTGATATCTGTTTTATTCACTTCCAATACACAGAAGCACTTCAAAGTACACATAGGCTTACAGATAAAAACTTAGCAAAACATTTGAGTCAAATGGCTCAAAAAGCCCAAAATGCCATTAATAACTGCCAATGCAAAATACACAGTAGTAATCTAAAGCTCCCAAGAATGGCACTAACAGCCGCCCATTTAAACGAGGCTCACAAAAACAACAGCTAACTCAAAAACAGGAAGTGGCTAAATTGTTAAGCATACTGTCCATGCCAAGCAATAACTAGTCCACCTGGAAATGATAGTTTTTGGAGTGGACGTATATTTTGCTGGTGTTTATTTGCATGCGAAATGACATATCATATGTAAAGAACGCACCCACATGAACTGTAAATATTTTTAGATAAAGGTTTGAGCAACTACAGACAATGAGACAGCAGCAAACATACCGAGAGCAGTGCTTGACTGAGTTCAGATTCACGAGCAAAGAACGCATACATCTCCGTCACAAGCTGGTCCTACGCTCCACACAAATCAATCCTAGCATAAACTTCCGCCTTGCGAAAAAAGTCTACAGTAATTATAAACCTCCTGCGCATACATATGGGCATATAATGCGAACTTTGATAAAACTGTGTAAATGATTGTATTTTTCATTACAGCAGATTAACAGCATTCACATGGTTATAGTTACATACTTAATGCTTTCTTTTGCTTATCTACTGCATGGTCCTAAACAGACTTGGGTCCTTCTGTTCCTACTGGAACATTGGACGATGAGGGCTTTCCACTCCTTGCGATTACTAGCAACAGACCTAGCCTCTTCTCAGCTGACATCTGTCATTTGTAGGTAGAAGATAAGAAATTATGTGCAGATAGTGATGATAAAGCATTACAAGTACTTGTGGCATGTTAATGTTTCATTCACTCGTATGGATTATGGTCAAGGTTCTGAAGTTGGCCACCTCAAGATTTGCAGCTAGGTTGTCACTGAACAAGTTCAGCCGTCCTTTCATTTGAAGCTGGCTCTGTCATTGATCGGTAACCTCCAATAACGCTTACTTGTAGTGCTTCACAATCAGTATGTGCACATAAGGTCATGGCTTCTCTGCTTCAGATAATGACGAGACCAGAATCAATTGTTCTGCGTGATGTATTTTCTCTGCTTCTTCTTATGTGTTCCTTATATTCAGAGTTCTCTATCGTTTCTGTAATCCAGTAGGTGTATAATGTTGTGTCAGTAGCAACTAGATCTGGGCTCAGTGTAAGTTAAGGCTGAAAATTATGAAATCATACAATATGATGGACAGGACAATAAGTTGATTCATTGGTCAAGTCCTGAATGTACCATCTAGACTAGTCGGTGCAGCAGTAATGTGGACTCCAAAAGGTGGAAACAGAAAAAGATGCATGCATACCTAAGAAGATATGACCTACAAATCATGGATGTCAGCTGAGAACAGGCTAGGTCTGTTGCTAAAGATCGTAAAAAGCGGAAAGCCCTTATCGTCCAATGTTCCAGTAGAAACAGAAGGACCCAAGTCTGTCTAAAACCATGCAGTAAATAAGCAGAAAAAAGAATAAAGTATGTAACTAAAATTGGGTGCTGTTAATCTGCTTTAGTCAAAAATACAATCATCTACACAGTTTTTATCAAAGTTCGCATTACATGCCCACGTGTATATATAGGACTTCCATGTAAATATTTGACAGCTGGTAGAAACCTCCAAATATTAACCAATTTCTACGAAATTTTTTACAGAATTTATTCATAAGATGCAACAAAATGAGAGGGTGCCCCACGAAAAAATCCAAGCGTCATATTTTCTGAATCACCCTAATGGACAGACAGAAACAAAAACAGACAACAACTCGTACCAAAAGCTCGACTGTACTTAAGTACGATTGGCTAAAAACCGTGACATGCGTGAGACCTTTACCTTGCAAAGTTCGACTCTGCTCTCTGCATTCTCTAGTTCGAACCGTACGACATCCGCCTTGTTCACTGCAGGAGCAGACTGTGACAAGGATGCCATACTACCCACTGATGTTATGGACAAATTCTGCTGCCGGACCAATGAGTTATACCTAGATATACAATACACAGTGACCTACGCAGAAATTAGCCTACTATGCCCAGCAGAGTGGACTGAGACAAGATGCTATACTACTCCCTGACACTGGAGATAAATTTTGCTGATGGATCAACGAGTTATACCTAGACATAGCATCAATTACACAGATAGACCTATACAAAACTTAGCCTCCTATCCTCAAGGGACTAGAGAAAAAGAGGGAGAAAAAGAGATGTCACTCTGCCCCAGCTGCTGGACCAAAAAGATATAACTGCATATATAGCTGACAATATTGAACAAAATTCCTTTTATATCTACAAAATGTCCATACATAGTATAGATACATAGTATAGGCAATGAACAACTTAGCCTCCTATGCTCAGCAGATTCTACTGTGAGGAAAGAGATTGTCATTAGGCCAGAATTTTGGGGATAGAGCACACTTAGATTGGAACCTAGATTATAAAATTGAACATTCTTCCATCATGTGGCAAAGTCTATGGCGATTAGACAAGAAAAATCGCTGATCTCGCAAAAGAATAACTGCAGTAAAACATAAGTCCACCAAAAACTACTGTTCCAGTTCCAGATGGCCTAACAATAAATAATTATACCTGTTCTTGGCAGCGTCCATGTCCAAAGTAAGTTTTGTAAGCTGCTTGCGAAGTTTCATAATCGCTGGAATGTCATTCTATCACAACAAGTAAGTATGTAAGTAAGTAATCTACACAGTGCGTTAATTGTGGCAGGACACCAACAACAGAATGAAATATAAAAAGGTTTTAGATAGTGTCTAAAGGTAGACAGAGAGTGTGCATGCCTGCATTTAAGATCGCCTGGAAAAATGTTCCAAGTAGATGGCTGGCATCAATACTACATCTCTATAAAATACACAGCTAAGGGCCGATTGATTTTCACGTCCAGGTTAAAGATAACCTATACGTTAAAGGCGGTAATTCCAAAAGCTAACCCCAGTTGCATTGATTCATGACACATCAGCAGGTTAACTCAGTGGGATATCTCGAACATAACTGGCACACTTAACCTCCCAATTTTGCGAGGTTAACCTGCAATTAGTGCAAGATCAAAGCTGACTCGTGTAAATAACAACCTTTCACAGTCATAGATCGACAAACCAGAGCACAAAGAACCGTGATGACGGTTAGCTTCTGCACTAACTAGGGAAATGATATCAAGTGAAATATGTGTTGAAATAAACAGAAAATCTGAAAAAAACATCCCCGACATTGTCGATCATAATTTGAAGGAAGATTAGCAGATTTTAATAATTTTCGCAGAAATATTTCTGACACAATTGGCTATTAAATAAATGTTTTAGTTCCCACCTTACCCAACGTCTGCTTTTGCACTACCTGGGAAAGCAGACCAAGCATAATACGTGTTAAAATGAATGAAAAAAGTCGATAAATTCCATCTACCCTAATCTGTGGGCCTCCAACAGCCGGGCTATTACAAGGTTTGACTGTCATGCAGCAGTGTGTCTACCAGATGAAGTTTGGGAATGTTTGTGAAGTCAAGAAGCGACTGGTACAGTGTGGATTGGTCTGGAGCAGAACTTTATCGATCCTGTTGTCAATAAATGGAGAAAGCGTCTCCTTGCCTGCGTTGACATAGTGGGCCAACACTTCAAGCAATTTTACTGCAGGCAGTTAAAAAATCAACAACTGGATGAACTGTCAGCCAAAGTGTCAGAAATGTGAACAAAATATGTTTTTACACATTATGTTAATTAAAAAATTATATCGCATTGGATAAAAAAGTGATATTTCGCTGGTTGTGTTTTCCCCAGGTGATGCAAAAACAAACATTGGGTGAGGTGGGAAACTAAACAGTCATTTGATGGCAAGTTGTGTCAGGAATATTCGTACCAAAAATTATCAAAATCTGATAA
>Ga0209367_1011492_pt1:0-2500 | contig 11734 bp, 2 predicted proteins | sample WorMetLIZISLAND2_FD_187412 | JGI IMG/M metagenome (GOLD analysis project Ga0209367, IMG submission 187412) | Marine gutless worms symbiont microbial communities from Max Planck institute for Marine Microbiology, Germany - Olavius geniculatus... ... | reverse complement strand
TTTTTCTTTTTTTTCCCCTCGCGTAATCTCCAAGCTCCGTGGGCCAATCGCCGCGAAATTTTGCACGATGCTCCTAAGTATGTTCCATTTTATAATCACAGGCCGAAATTTTGGGGGACCCTCCCCAAAAAATTTTTAGGGGCCAAAAACATGCAAAATTTGGCCCGATTTCGGTCGACTTCGAAGTTCGGCAGCCAATTTCTTCGGAACGGATGAAGATATTCAAAATCGGTGAGTTACTCGTTCGACATCGATCCCTCCCGCGTTAGGCGAAACAAGTACGGTGAAGTTCGGTCCAGTGACCTTGGAGATCTAGATGTGGAATTAAACCCACCAAAAGCGCATTTTTCGGAAAACCATATTTTGGCCCCTACGGGGTGCTGTGCCCCCAAATTTTTATACGAGCTAGAGAATCACCAAGTCTTACTAGCGCACCCCCCACCGGGGATGGTGGCCCCCCTTACAACTTTTTTCAAAGGGGGGTCAAAAATTGGCTTAGAATGCAATAAATTAGCGCTTATAACTTGGGAGTTAGGGGGTATAGCCCCACGAAGCTTTGGCACTTGACGCGGCTCTAGGTTGGGGTGTTAACGCAAGCACGAAATTTGGGGGCACCGCAACCCATAAAATTTGGGACGGCAAAAAACGTCCAAAATTTAGTACGTTTTACGACAACTTTCGAGTTTGACCGCAAATATCTCTAAACTGGATAGAGATATCGACATAACCTAAACGGCGTTATCAAATACATTTAATTCCGCGTTGAACAAAAAAAAATTTGTGAAATTCCGTCCACTACGAACCAAGTTATAGGCGCTAATGTTGACCTACCCTAAGTCGCATTTTTCGGAAAACCATATTTCGGCCCCTAGGGGTGCTGCGCCCCCAAATTTTTACACGCACTAGAGAATCACCAAGTCTTACTAGCGCACCCCCCAACGGGGACGGTGGCCCCCCCTTACAACATTTTTCAAAGGGGGGTCAAAAATTGGCTCAAAATGTATTAAATTAGCGTTTATGACTTCGGAGTTAGGGGGTGTAGCCCGACGAAACTTTGGCATTTGACGTGTCTCTATGTTGGGGTGTTAACGCAGGCACAAATTTTGGGCCCCCCTTAAAATTTGGGAGGGCAAAAAACGTTCAAAAATTGGTGAGATTCACGACACCTTTCGAGTTTGAGCGCAAATATCTCTGGAACTGATGAAGGTAACGACATAATCTAAACGGCGTTGACGAGAGCGATCCTTTCGGCGTTGAACAAAACAAAATTTGCAAAATTCCGTCCACTACGAACAAAGTTATAAGCGCTAATGTTGACCTACCCTAAGTCGACAAAGCGCGTTTGGCGTATACCAATGCATTTGAGTTCGGGCCACGTGACTTTGATGCCGGGAAAATTCTCCCCCCCTTTTTACTCCCCCCTCAATTCCCCCAATCGAACTTAGGGCGCCAGGCGGACTCACGTTGGGCTTTGCCCCAAATTTCTAGTTTTTTCAATTATTGATATTAACTCAGTAACAGTCAGCTGAAATCTGGCCTCAATTTATTCGCAGTATAGGAGTCATCCTTCCCACCCCAATTTTCGTCCGGTTTTGGAGGAAAAGATTAATAAAAAAGGAAGAAAAACTAGAAAATAACAGAGCGAAAACATACTAACATATGAGCGGCATAACAACAATAGCTACAGTGTAAAAAGGTATAGTTATATAGCGTGTAATAGTGAATTAATCCTACCCGTCGTTTGTCCGGTCGAGCTGTGGAGGGGGCAGGTTGGCAGGCTATCAGCTTGTGTGATGTGTCGACACAGACAAGCCGGATATGATCCACACGACGCTCCAGTTCTAACAGCTCTGTACCTAAGACTTCCGACTTCTCTGCCCTACAAACATCAACACACAAATAAACCCTAACCAGGGTGGTTAAATGGTTGAGCAGTACCGTATAGCTCTTCATAAGAAACCCGTCTCAAAGCTACAAGGCATCACCTGCCATATGGGATCACACAGTGCTACCCGCCACTCAACACAGGTGAACGTGCCCTGCCTTAACCCCAGCCAAACAGGCCGGTACTCAATCTACCTACCCCAGAGGGATAGAAGGTTAAGTTGGCCTTGGTGTTAGTTATCTACCAAGATGGTTCACACGTCGGTCACCCATCCGATAATAACCAAGCCCGACGTTAATTAACTCTGTTGATGCGACCAACGATGTTACCGTTACCGACTAAAGCAAATCACCACCACCAGCGGCGGATCCAAGGGGGGAACGGACGTGCGGCCGATCCCCCCCCGCTTCGGACCCTATGAACACTGTTTAATAGTTTATTCTTTATCTGTCTCTAAATTTGGTCAGTTAATTCTCAACAAAATGATTAAAATTGGTGGTGCCAGATGTCGTATTTTTTAGGCTAAAATGCACCTAGCTGGATTTAAGGGGTCCTACTTCTAAGGGAAGGAAAGAGAGGAGAATGGGCAGGGGCTAGAAGGAAAGGAAAAGTGAG
>Ga0209367_1011490_pt1 | contig 11735 bp, 5 predicted proteins | sample WorMetLIZISLAND2_FD_187412 | JGI IMG/M metagenome (GOLD analysis project Ga0209367, IMG submission 187412) | Marine gutless worms symbiont microbial communities from Max Planck institute for Marine Microbiology, Germany - Olavius geniculatus... ... | reverse complement strand
GTGTTCGGAATGATGGATGGTTCAAACAAAAGAGGACGGCCTCACCGAGAATGGTCAGATGACATTGAGCAGTGGTGTGGGACAACCCTGCAGGAGTTAAGCCACGCTGCCCTAGATAGGCAGCGGGGGGCAGCGATAGTAAGAATGGCGTCAGACACCAACGGGCATTGAGCCCACGGTTGTCGATGATGATGATCGAAGGTTTATATAAACATAATACGGTACTGCATTACCGCGTAAATTATAGTGTGTTGTAGATAGGAAAAGTATATCACTATGTATACTACAATAGCAAATTCGAACTAGCCGTTTGGAACATTTTCATCTAGGGATGATTTCCTGATAATCCGTTCATCGCAGATAGCGTAATAAACAACACTGCGTAAGCCCTATGCTGCGAAAACAATCAGTGCTGTTGCGCTTTTTGTAGATAATATATCAGCGGTTATTTTATGCAATGACTATTTGCAAGAAAACGTTTTATTCCGCTGTTTCAGACGCGTTTTTGTACTTGGCTGCAGGTTGCATTGCACAAAGTTCTGAAATGACGTGAATATGGCTTCGTCAAACGACAATGACACCGGCAGTGACATTAACGATAAAATATGTCCAGAATCGGAATCGCTGAAACAGCTACATCAACTCATCTTGTTACCATTTGCGGTACTTTAATTACATACTATTCTCCAATACTGGCAGCTGATTTACAATACTCGACTCCAGTGCAATGAATAATTTAAATTGTATTGATTGTCTGATAATTCTGTGTTATCAACGAGAGTTTGACGAACTCATGTTTTTCTCTGCGAACGTACGTTACACTAGCAAACGCCACCAATAAAATGAAACAAGTAATTTGAGTAAAACTCACTTGACACGTGACAGAATTAATGCTGCCATCTGGGAAGTTGTGTACAACGTGCAATAAAAGAATCATAACTTTGATAGGGTAACCAAATTCGACACCTTCGTAGAGAGTATTCCTTGAACGTAGGACACTGAAATTTACTGTTTCAAAATCTACATTTTTTGCTAAAAAATTTTATATGTTGGTTGTACTGCTTTGTACCTGTTATGACGCTTTTGTTCAAGGGGAATCCTTTTGTCCAGCGCGACGGCGTTTTGTCACAAAAACGACTTTTTTGTAGAAGCAAACAGTGAAGATTTTGTAATTTTTGCTTGCGTCGTTTTGACACAATACAGCAGTATGACAAACACACACACAGACATACAGACGTCGCTAAGATAGCTAAAACGCGTTTAGCATTATACGCTGTTGCGCGTTATAATTGGAGACAACGGTTCGTTACGATACAAAGCTCAATATTCAAAGACATGGAATAACCGTTTGGTGAACGGTACACATTAAACGATAAATTTGTATATGCTACATTTTTCGTTTGCAATTACCATGAATTATTACTGTATTATATATGCCTAATTTATTCACGTCAGAGCTTTTGTTTAGGTTGTTATCACTGTCTTGCTTGCATTCATCGTTCGCCGCAAGCAGAGACTTCCGCAGTGTTGTTGGGGACGTCCCGGTTTTCTGCAGTGAGTAATGCTGCTCTTTGTTTTTATGCATAAAAATTGGTATTTTATGCTTTAAGAAATATTGTAAGTCGAACGTTTCTGGAGTGATGAGATTTTAGTGATCGTTTCGTTGAAATTTTAGTGTTGATTGTGCCAGTGAAAGAATTTAGAAACTGCTGTTAATATTTAACGCAGTTACGACAAAAAAACTTGCTTGTCACTTATACAGCTATGCTTATTATTTTTGTCTTCGCATTTTGCATTAATTTTCTGCTTATGCAAACCTTCGACGCACTTTTTCCGGGTCCAAAAACTTAACTTGGTTTCGTTGCAATTATGGGGTGTTTACACGATCGAGCAAACATCGAGCTGGCTCAAGCAAGCCTATTGGAACCCGCCCTTTGGCTCAAATGTAGGCCTAGGTTTAGGCTCTTAGCCCACAGCTGATCACGTGCTATATAGGCCTTCCAATTACAACCCGCCCGCCCTTCTAATTAGCATGCTAATTACCGTAGAACGTCGAGCTAGCTGCACGATGTTTGCTCGATCATGTAAACACCCTATTACTTACTTAATCAAAAAATAGAGAAGTACACAATTATTTATGTTAAAAGAACAAACTTTTACTATGTGGATATATTGACGTTGTATTTAGCCCGATAGATTTCATCGATGAAACCGACCGCCGATGGACGATTGCAGCGTGTTTTATCGTCATGGGGAACACGATATTGAGTCTGTTCGACGGAGTCAACATTATTGATGTCGAGCCGCAAAATGATCCGGAGTACGAACGGAAATTTCACTGGGTTTCAGGTTAGCACATGGCTATTTTGTTCTTATTAATCTTGCAGTAGCTTGTGATATTCACATTGGCGTCTATAATCAATTGATTCAAACTTTATTCACTGAGTACGTGAGCAGACTATAATTTTGCTTTACTGAGAATATACTTTGCAAAGCCTGCGGACGTTAACTTTTAAATGTAGTTTGTTGATTGGTATTAAAGCAAAGCTGTCTACTGTATAGCAGTTGTCGATACACTTGTCGTTATGTCATTATTTACAAATCACATGCATATCATTTTATTCTGTTTCTCTCCGTCGAAAGTAATTGTTGCTGCGTTTCGATAAATGTTTTTATTTGAGATTGATTTTATTTAGCAACAGAATACATGTAGCGTAATTTTGAGCAAATAATTGGCAAGATGATCGACTTCAAAAATCGATGTAGTGACGTCGGTGAAGTCACCGAAATACGTCAAAATATTAAATCATTCAAACCATCAAAGGACACACCGTGGGCGTAGCCGAAGAAACTGATCGTTTCACTTACTTGGGTAGTGACATCAGCTCATGCATTACTAATTACTAATCATTACTAATTTATTATCGACAGTTTGAATACAAAACTGAAAAAGTGTTATACATTAGCTATTGTCATACCGAAACTTGTGATGCTAGTAATTGGAGCCCATTCAATTTTGTCACATTGGTTTAGATGTTCTTAGTGGTATCCCTCACAGTTCAATACTTAGGCTTATTTTGTGTGTAATTTAAGGATACCACTATCTTTGACAACTGTTGAAACTAACACAACATCATTATCAACATTGTCACTGAAGAAAATATACAACTTTAAAGTTGTATATAAATACAACATAATGGAAAGTTTGTCACAAAAGTTGAAACCTACTCAGTCTGGAATTGCAAGAGTCATATGATGTCACAAAATGTCAATTTTTGGTTTGTCTGATATTTTTAGCATTGATGGTCTATTCCAGTTGACGGTAATGTGTCGCTGTAATAGTGGCATTTGGACGTCCTTGATTTTGGCTTTGATTTTAAAAAATTGGCCTTGGTCTTAGTTTTAAGTCCTTGTCCTCGTCCTCGGTTTCCATATCCTTGCTCTTGGCCTTGTTTTCGAACACAAAGTCCTTGATAACATAGCTGTGCATTTCGTCTATATGTTGTATGACGGACGGTAACTTTCACTATTACTTTGTGTTCAATTGCAGTCTTCGTAAAGCTTCTAAATGTTCTCCTTGTCGCAGTCGACTACTATCCAGTGTTCGCTTGTGTTACTCACCGAAATCACGTCGTTGCAAATATCGTCGGAATTCTCTACAACATTCAACTGTATGTGTTTTGTTGTATTTGTGTAGTTATTCACTGATATGTCTGAGTATTGTGTTGATGCAGGCGTACGTCTCGAGTGATTTTCAGGGTCGCATTAATGTTTCACGGGAGCATAGGCCTATAGTTAACGCAGTTTTAAAAACATATTTTATAAGTTATCATAAGCGTTTGTTATGCCGAATTATCATATTTTTACAATGATAAGAAACGCCGTCGCTGACTGGAGTTGTGTTCAGCGCGGGTGTAACATTTTAGACCTACAGTCTGTAAAAATTTTCGCAATAGACTGAATTTACCGTGCCTGTTATCTTGCATCTACAAATATATCATAAATAGTAAAACTAAGATTTTTAAGACTATATTATTGCGTTATACCCCCCCAACGATACGAGGCATAGGCCTAATTCGTGAATTAAATTGATTTAGTTGAATTTTGTTGAACGCAGACTTCACAAATGAACTAAACTCTTATCAGTTTAGTTTCTAGCTTGGTTTAAGTATCTTCTGACATTGATACAGAGATTTTTATAAACTGTGGAACGGCAATATTTTGTTTTTAGATTGGTCGTGGAAATTTTTGCTGAAACTTTGTGTCCGATAAGTGACGCAGCTGGCGAGGTACACAGATTTATTTGCAGTCGGTTAGAGCACACTATTCGTGTATGCTCAATACATTTGAGCGAATATGATTCGTATTATGGTCATTTATATCGATTTTAAACATGTTTCTTGATTTGGTCACAGCTTACGAGTGGCCGGAGTGGATCAGTTAAGCTAAGGTTCGGCGGTTGTTTGGCTTGGTTTACGTTATGTAGGCATAAAGTTAACTTGAAGTATAGGCTTTTATTTATCATGACCTTGATAACATACATATATGCCCTATATGCACTTAAAAATTTGCAATGTTTTATGATGACAACACCCAGTTCTAATTTATGCGTTTTTCCCATATTAAGGTCGGGCAGATAGACAGAAATCTTCGCGGTGCAATGCTGGCCTATCGACTGCCGGGGATAATATGCTACTTCATCATTATATTCGTGAGCATTTTCGACCTCGGCAAGAAAATTTACGTTTGCTGCAAATCTAAACAGGTACGAAACTGCCTAGCAGATCTAGGGCGCGGAAATACACTGTGTCTCAAAAAAACCGTGCCACTTTTATTTTTCTGATCAACTCCGTAAAAAATTGGCCGATTTTGATAATTTTCGGCAAGCGAAATTACAAAACAACTTGACAAGAATGAGTATAGTTTTGGCCATCTCACCTTAGCCCTAATACTGTTGCTACGCTACCTTGTGAAATGTAGAAGTTTTTGTTTGGCTGTTTACAACAATGAATTCATACTAGGTATGGCATGCGTCGGCTTAGAAATGATTAACTGAATAGGAACAGATGCGAATAACAGTTATCATCTCTCAAAAAGTCACGCGTGCCACATCACGTTATCTGTATTACAGCATGTGCTTAAAATGTCCTTCTACAGCACGAACACAAGTGGTGGACGTTGACGCCACTCGCCAACAGCATGTTCAATAACCGTTGACCCAGAGCGGCTCACTCGCTGTTGATGCGTAATTTTACTTCATCAAAAACCATACGATTAATGTTAAATGGATAACATATTTTTGATAATTTTGTGGTTTCGGTGATTTTCTGAGCCAATGCATATGCTATCCAATATGGCATCATTGTTGTAAACGGCCAAACTGCCATTCCTGCATTTCACAACGTAGTAGTGTAACGACAGCATTACGGTAAGATGGCCAAAACTATAGTCGTTTACTTCAAGTTGTCTCGTTATTTTGCATGCTAAAAATTATCAAAATCGACTCATGTTTCACGAAGTTATTCAAAAAATAAAAGTGGCACAGTTTTTTGAGACATGGTGTAGATCGATAGAACTGATAAAATGCATGAACAGATATACTTAACTGCTCGACGTTGATATAATAATTGTATGGGATCTCTACTGATAGCTTGAAAGTCAAGTTAATAGTTAATAATAATAATAATAACAATAAAGCGGATTTATACACGGCGCCTGAAAGCAGAAGTCACTAGCGGTGCGTGACTGCGTGTAAGTTTTGCTGCAACGAGCCACATTGGGCTGGTTATAAACAATTAAATGCAATAAGACCAACTATTTATTTTATGCGCTTATGTTGAGAATGTATGACGAGTGACTTCGATATTGTTTCTAAGTTATAATGCCAGTTTTCACTAGTTAAAAATTAGTGTTTTTATTGGCGGTCATATTATAGAAGTTGTAGAGAGACAGTCTCACTTACAGTGAGTGGCTGCACTCGAAGGTCACAAAATCATCAGCAACACTCAAGGAGATAAGTAAGATGTTTCGACGAGGCAGTGCAAATTGATAACATTATCGGTTGAGTTTCTAAGCCAGATTGTTTAAGATATTAAGTCTTATGTTTTAACATCATGGCTGTGAACCGTGAGACTTTTCTGACGCAATCATTGTGTGGTCGTGGCATTTATCATTATCAGTCAATCATTTCAAACGCATTTGTATAGCGTCATTATGTCGAGAACGCACCAGAGGCGCCTAACGTAAAATTTTGAGGTATTCGATTACTGCATACACAAGTGTTTTCTCTAGTACATTTAATGTTTACCTGGTGCTTTATAGCATTAGATTTTTTTATTATATGATCGACTACGTGTTTTCTCGTTTGTGTTTGTAACGTGAACAGTTGCATCCCGCTGGTAGCTCTACTCAGTTTGTGTCTGCGGACAATCTCAGTTTGATGTACGTCAGAAAACTCGTCAACACAAAGATTATGCGACAACCTCCTGTGGATGACAGGTTAGCAATAACCTTAGTGTACCAGTATCACTGTAGAACACCAGTGGTGGATCATTGATTACTGTAAGAGAAGTAGGGATCAGAATGCCCACGATTTTGACAAAAATGAGGCTGGCAGAAGTGGGCCAAAAAACGTGCCACTTTACTTTTGTCCATATCTTCACCATTTATTGACGATTTTCAACATTCTTTTAGCGGCACACTCTGGAGACAATTTGCAATAATGTGATTATTGTATATCCCACCACATGGTAAATGCGTTTCTACACTACCTTGTGAAATATAAATGTTAGCAAAAACTAACAATAATAACAAAAATTTATGTAAACAAAAATGCTTTAGACCAACATTGCGATGAATGATTCGTATGACACTAGACTGTGTTATACCCACACAGTCTAGTGTCATACAGACCATTCAGTACAATGTTGGTCATAAGTGTGTTTTTTTCAATTCTACCAAAATGTTTGTTTGTTATTAATTATCGTTATGTATACATATTTTTTTGTTATTTTACAAGGTAATGTAGAGACGCATTTACGGTGTGGTGGGATCTATAATAGTCGCTTATCGCAAATTGTCTGCAGAGTGTGTCAGTGAAAGAATTTTGAAAATCGGTCAATAATTGGCGAAGATATGGGCAAAAGTAAAGTGGCACGTTTTTTTGGCCCACCACCCACCCAGTAAATCTCAGAGTTCGCGACCGTATACTTACTTTCATTTTTCATTTATGCAGCATGTTTTTAACTTTTAATTTGCCAACTTTAAGTTTTCCGATTTTTGCGCTGTAGAAAAGTGCATATTGTAGAGGTATTACAAAACCGGAAGTCGTGAAAAAATGATGAGGTGATTCAATAGACATGCTTAACTCTAAAACTTAAAACTGCGCTTTATCGCATTTGTACGCTTAGCTTAAAATCTTGCAGTGATAAATCTTGCACCAGCATTCACCATGGAGGTGCAGAGCGAACAAAAGTGCGACCACAAATAAAATCTTGAGGGATCACTAAAACTGCATTGAATTTTTGGGAATACACTTTTGAAACAGAGGTTTGTCAACACGTTTGTGTTTGTTTTGTTTGACATTTCAGCCAGCTGTCTTTTGGGCAGAAACTCAAACAAAAACTTGTGACAGTCGTCGAATATTTCAGATATCGCAAAGTTGTCGGTGAGTGATATGCTTTAGTATTAAGGTACGGTACAAAGCTATCAACAAAAATATTAAAATGTGCAAAATATAACGAGTTCGTAAAAATGACAAATTCCAATGTTTATTTTCGATGTTTGTTTTTACCGTGAGACACAAAAAGGCCATTAAACCGTGGACCACTAAAATGTTGCTTATAACTTCACCAAATATTGATCAATTTTAATAATTCATTCATTTCCACACTGAAAAAAACTTGCAATAAGCAGTTGCAAAATACCCCCACCAAACCGCTACACTACTTTGTGAGATATGAATCTTTAAAAATCGTGCAATCAGAATAAATACACATGTAACATCGTATTTCCTGAAACAGTTGTTTTTATTAGTGTTCTAATTTAAATGAAATTATGTTTAGCTTTTTTACATTTTCGTTGTTTGTAAACAAAACAGACCAATTTTTTGCTGTAAGTAATAATGTTTAATACAGTGAATCTGTAACTTAATGTAACATGCCATTTAGTGCGACAAAGACAAGGCATTGGTTAAGAACTTATACCAGTTCAAAGAATACAGTTTACGGAGGTTGGTGACGGTATTGTTGGTGAAAAACTGGAAAACGTTTTACTTAAACATCTAGAACTTACCTTTGACATTTACGTATCAGTAAGTGTCATCAAAGGTAATTATGACGTCATCGAAAATGCCATTTTCATGCAGAGGTGGTGTGTTGAATATAATGTAAAAAATCTTATTTAAGTGTTTCAATGTGTCAGCTGCGTTGCGTTGTAGGGTTCAAGTACTCGGTGCGCATTGTCGGTACTCTAGCCATTTCTGCCTTGGCTGTTTTGTGGGTAAGATGATCTCCACTGATCTGTTTATTCTGTAGTGTTACAAACTAACCTTTGTTCTCTTTTTCTTTGAACAGACTCATAGGTTGAAACGTTAACTTAATAAGTTACGTAAATTCGTCAAAAAACAGTCTTTTTGATTGGCTAACTGTTGACGTTTTGGCAACCGCTGCTGCGTTCTTTGGAACGACTGTCTACCAGATGTCGCTGTGGTGGACAGTAAGTAATCATAGATGTGTGGAAGTTGGTAGGACCCCTCGTCTCGGTTCATCGACTTGATTGTTAATCCGCCGCAAGAGAGCAAAACAAGTCGGCAGTCACAGACCACGCTATTTCTCTCAACCACGTCATAGACTGGGACCGCACCAAGGTGATCGACAGAGAAAGCAACAGAATGGACCGATGGATCAGGGAAGCAATACACATTAGAAAAGAACAAGACAAGTCAATGAACCAAGACGAGGGGTCCTACCAACTTCTGCACGTCTATGATTACTTACTGTCTGCCGCAGCGACACCTGGTGGACAGTCGTTCCGAAGAAGGCAGCAGCGGTTGCCGCAACATCAACAGTTAGCCAATTAAAAAGGTTGTTTTTGACGAATTTACGTAACTTAGTAATTAGTCACTTTAGTAATGTTTGTTTGCTCTGTCGAGCCAAAAAGATTTACGTTCAACACTTTTGCTTAGTCGTGGGGTTGATGGCAGGGTGCCGACTGATGAAAATGATGGTTGTGTTGTTAAAACGTCTGACAGAATCAAGGTTTTGTTATGTTTTCAGGTTATGATAGAAGGCACTATTATTATTGCCAGCCTGGCAAGTGTGGCTCGTTTATATGCTGAGGGATACATATTAAGCCCGTCTGATCTGGAGTATGCTTCTAATTTGATCGAAATGGCTAAAGGTCAGTATGTCGAATTGCGTACCATCATCGGCGTATCTCATTCGATTTTAGAAATGATTTGTTAGTTGAAACACGATATGAATAACATTGAATTAGTATTTATTATACAAGTTGGGCCAGAAAGTGACACCTTTTGATATTTGAGTTTTATCTTTTGTTAAATGCATTATATGTAGGCTATTTGTATATTCGTATACAGCTAGTGCCGAGACTCGTGACTCGTGAGTCAGTCGATGCTACTAAGATGAACGTTAATTATAACATCACCAAGAAACTTTCATCGTTGCGTTTTGTTCAAGAATACGAAAAAACTTCTGTAAATACACATTTTACATTTTATTTTTTTTCATAAAAGTTAGATATCGATTATTTTAACTTTGCAGAAATGTTGCTTGAAGTGCAGTCGAGTTATAAGCTTGCTAAGTGGGTGTTTACACGGTGAAGCAAACATGAAGCAAATGTGCACGACTTGTGCTCTAAGTTTGCTTCACGTTTGCTTCAGCGTATAAACACCCCATAATGCTAAAGTAGGTCTACTACTACTACTGCTGCTGCTAACTACTACTATGAAGCGTGTTATTAATGTGAAAGTTATGCTGCTTTTAGTGTCGTTTCTGGTAGCCTTTATACTGGCTGGGGTTGTACAGCTGGTCTTCGTGTTGCACACGCTAATCATGTACAAGTGAGTATCTGCTGTTGGTTATATTTATACTTTTTAGTTAAGCATGTAAATACAGTTGTTTCAGTCGAGGAGCCTACTTATTGTGTCTAGTGCGTATTTAATGTGATATTTAAATGAGAGGATTTACAATTTAATGCAAAACTGATGCACAGTGGTTTACTAGTATTTGATAGTTAAGTGCTAATCTTACGAAGCAGAATTAGGAATTAAACGAATTAAATTAATTCACACTTCAATTACAAATAAGACTGAGACTGAGAACACAGATTATAAATTGGGCTGGCAGATGAATATTTGCCAGGTTACAACATTGAATACATCACACTTGCCATAAATGTGTGTGCAGAACAACTTTTTACTGCTTGACTGTTGGCATTTGGAACTCTAGATTATTTTATTCATCGTCTTTTGTGTTGTAGCCAGGGGCGGTAGTTATAACAGAAGTTTGGTGACACTTAATCACCCAACATTAATTTTTAGTCACGCGACAGTAAAGTTAATCACCAAAACATAATCACTTGGATGGTTAATCATTCGACAGTTAAACACGTAGGCATTTAATCACGCGACACTTAATCACCGACTCGTGATCAATTGTACATTATGCCTATGCGTTGTCGTCTAGCTATCTTCCTACGTCCATCATCGTCTGACAACAAGTACGGTCGGCTATCTTAGCGACAGCTGGGCTTTTTTAGTATATCTCTGTGCGATTGCTTACCTTTCTTATTTTTGACACCATACGCCTGTACGCTTAATGGCCGCATGTTTTTAACGAGTTTCATTTTTGGGCCGACCGTACGCTGTAAGCTTAATGGTCGGCCCTTTGTCGTGATTGTCGTCCGTCTGTCCGTCCGTCCGTCTGTTCGTTTGTCATCCGTCTGTCAGAGATGTACTGTGGCTAAACGGTGCAAGATACATTGCTACTGATCACTAATAGAAAGTCGCACATTGGCTTTTAAATGACATATAAATTGATGACCTCTGATGACCTTGAAGGCCGTTACGCGCTATTGCGGCTAAACAGTGCGAGATAGGCCTAGTAACTAGGTTACTATTAATCACTAATAGGAAATGGCGTACGCTCTTTCAGATGACACAAAAGTCATCGACTTTGGATGATCTGCAAGGTCAGTGACAACCAGTAAGAGCGGCCCCACCCTAGCGACAGCTGGGCTTTTTGTCAGCATTTGATGTAGCAGGTTTTCATGTTTCTGTAGAATTTTATATGTGTAACTGTTATTAGGCCTATATGTTGGCATGATTAACTGCAATTATAGCAGGTTTTTAATGTGTGTCAAATTGTCAACTTATGCGTTTTTACAGAATTTTATTTGTGTAATATGTGTGACTATATGTCGGTGATTAAGTTTCCCGTGATAAAATGTCTGCGTTCAACTGTCGGGTGATTAAATGTCTACGTATTTAAATGTCGAGTGATTGATTATATGTCAGTGATTAATTGCCACGTGATTAAGTGTCCTCACACCGTGACTGACTAGGTAACCCCTACCACAACCAGCTCCAGTTTTTGGCGTTATCGCACTTTGTGCAATAAAACTTAATGCAATTTATACCCGCAACATGCACTGTTGGGCTTTTTATGGCCACATATCTGTTTGCGATCGCACCCAGTAAGGCAGGAAGCTTGCAC
>Ga0209367_1011489_pt1 | contig 11735 bp, 8 predicted proteins | sample WorMetLIZISLAND2_FD_187412 | JGI IMG/M metagenome (GOLD analysis project Ga0209367, IMG submission 187412) | Marine gutless worms symbiont microbial communities from Max Planck institute for Marine Microbiology, Germany - Olavius geniculatus... ... | reverse complement strand
ATCTAAAAGTTGTACCCGTGTTATCACCCCCATCTAGCAGCACGTCACGTGGCAAAGTCTCATGAAGCTACTCCCTTTGGCTCCAAAGATCCTTCGTCTAATACGCTACATTTTAAGCCAATTTTTGACCCCCCCTTTGAAAAAAGTTGTAAGGGGGGCCCCCGCCCCCATTGGGGGGTGTGCTAGTAAGACTTAGTGATTCTCTAGCGCGTGTAAAAATTTGGGGCGCAGCACCCCCTAGGGGCCGAAATATGGTCTTCCGAAAAATGCACTTTAGGTGGGTACGATTCAACATCAAGATCTCCAAGGTCACTGGACGAAACTTCACCGGACTTGTTTCGCCTAACGCAGGAGGAATCGCGGTAGATCAAGTAAAAATCCGATTTTGAATATCTTCATCCGTTTTGGAGACATTCGCCGCCGAACTTCAAAGTCGTCTGAAATCGGGCCAAATTTCGCATGTTTTTTGCCCCTGAAATATTTTGGGGGAAGGTTCCCCGAAATTTTGGACCGGCATTATAAAATAGGGCCTAGTACTGACCATCGTGCAAAATTTCATGCCGGTCGGCCCACGCATCTCAGAGATCTCGCGTTGACAAAAAAAAACATCTGGGCTAAAACATAAGTCCGCTCCGCAAGCTATCGCTTCCAGGCGGACTAGTTATAACAATTACTGCTTTAAGAATCAAGCACGCCAGAAATATATCATCATCTTAGGTGTCGTTGTTGACAGTTTGTTCAGTGATTTATGAAAGGAAAACAGGTCAATTTAGGACATACACGTATTGATTTGACACCTAGTAATTTTTTCCGAGATGTACTTGTGACACACTACACACCTAACATCATATCATGTGGTGCAGTTATATTGCACTTGTACCATTTTTCTGAGGTTGTACAGAATTTCTTGAGTTTTCCAGGTTCAGAGAATTCCCTCCTGAGTATTCCAGGTTTTCCAGGTGGGCTTGTATCTGTTCCGTGATGTCTATCCTGACCCTGTAGTAATTTAACTCATTTTCACCAGTTTTGCAGCTCTTTGATAAGAATCTTTGTTGTGTTCTATTCACTTACGTTCTCTTGGCTTTGACTATTTTTGAGAGACAGGCACAGAAAGTGAGATAAATCGATGTAGTTTGTATTGAGCATCCACAAAGACGGAACAATTGAGCAGCGAAACCGGACTTGACTTCAGCGACTTACCGATCTAAAAAGCTTCCACAAAGTGGATGTCTTTCTTTGTCTAGGGGATTTAGTTAACCACCCTGCATGGATATTATCCATCAGCAGCCTGCTTTGTCTCAAAAGCTTAAATTATTACATTATTTTGCAACCTTCACATCCAACAACAAATACGGAAATGTCAAAGGGATAAGTGGTCAACTGCAAAAGCGAAAACGGAACTTTTGTGAACAGCAAAAAATTTTGCAGTAAGTAACGTCGTTAATGGTACCGGGACATGCAGTATGGTGAGTAACATAAAATAGAAATATTGTAGCACAATATGGTTAGGCCTATTATTTGCCTGTACATATTAAAGTTGGAGCATGTTGGTATCATTTGTAAAAAAGTAAATAAATTGTGCCACAGTTGCCACAGTATAAATTAAAACAAAAAGCCCAGCTGTCGCTAGAGTGGGCCGACAGTACTACTATAACTGAAATTCAGCGTCCGACCATTGTCACCGGGAATTCCTATTCGGAATTCCTGAAAATTTTCAGAAATTTGTTTTTTTTAAATTCACGCGAAATTTCGCGGAGCTTTACGAAAATACAGATTTTTGCATTTTTAGGCATTTTTACGCGTGAAAGCAGCTACTGCTTTCAGCGCGTCTTAGCCATCGCAATTCTGTCCGTCCGTCCGTCCGTCACACGGGTGGATCAGTCAAAAAGCGGTGCAAGCTAATATTACCAAATTTTCACCGTCGGCTGCTCGGAACTATCGTTATGCGATCCAGATAGAGAATTTGGTATTTGTATATTAACTTAGCGTGAACACCCCAATTTTCATCTAATATACTGAATCGGAACTGCTATTGGCTTTTGCGCGTCTTGTGAGCATTAGCTCAAATTTCTTGTTTATCTAGAAACTGTCTAAATTATCGTTTTCGAGTGCATCAAGCATCAGGAAAAGACCAAAGAAAGCAATGTCCCAATATGCCAAAAGTCGCCCTTTTTTGCTTTGCATATGCAGTGCATTATAAATTTGTGCAGTAATACTAACAACATTTATACTCAATACATGCATTTTAAGGGGGTTTTCATGTTCCAAAAAGCGTTTGCTTCCGGAGATGCCCCCGGCGACTGGCCCCTCTTCAGGAAGTGCATTTTTGTTCTCGGCTTTCGGCCTCAATTTTTAGGCCTTTTGGGGCCATAGTTCGCATCTTGTGACTCCAATTTCTGGCTACGTCTACGCAAGAGTAAGTAGGTCTAACATAGTAGGCTAACAATAAACAATAGATAATGCCAAAGGCGTCTACACCATAGGCTATAAACCTTGGATCAAATGCTCCAAGAAAAAAATGGAGGGAGGTTTTTTGCAAATTAGAGGGGGGAAGTTAAACATTATTATTGTTCTGCATTTTTAATATTTACGATATATTTCAAGCAGAAGTGTTCTGTGATGCTTAGAATGCACACTAAATTCGTTTTTTTGCCGGGGCTCCGACGCTCCCCCAGATCCCCTGATCAGCTGGGGAAGAAGATACTCTCCCCTTTTTTCCACCCCGTCGACGCTGCGGCGCTTCACCTTGAGTTAAGGGGAAACTTGCTCCATGGACTTAGAGAATAGACGCCCCGGCCCTGAGTAACGCTCTTTATCGCATGCCACTAAATCTCCGTGGCAGTCCTTGCATTCCTGGCGTATTTCTACATTGTATACTGTTTTCGTCATAAAAACGAAATTTAGCACCAATAGTCCACGAAATACGTTATCGTTACCATAAAATCTTTAAAAAATTTTCTGGGAAGGGGCAGTGCCCCCTCCTGAAACCTTTTCCACTGTGGCGAGGGGGACATCCCCTCTCCACGCCCCACCCCCTTGGCGCCTTGTTATGTCTACTGTTGACTTGACAGTCCGTAGTAACTCATCATCGTCCTATCCAACGGCACCATCGCCGTCTCCTTACGACGTGCCGTTTAGCCACAATAGTCATCCAGATTCGATTATTTCGTGTCGTCTGAAAGAGCTTATGCGACCGCAAATTTATGGTCAATAGCAAACTTGGCCATATCTCTGACTGACTTTCAAAGGATCGCACGAAAGAAAACTACCGAACGATCACACCTGCTCAACACGCCAAGTTTTTCAACTGCATCTCGACGCTTGACTTCGATATCGACGACTCCAGTCAGCCAGACACGCAGAAAGAGTTCGACACATTCTACGATGTTGTCCTCCGACTGCTTGACGACTTCTACCCTCAGCGGATAAATGGACAATCACAGTCACCTCGAGGGAACCAGACCACATAACCGCGGAAATAAAGTACACCGTGGGCCATAAAACATGGCACTTTACTTCTGTCCATAACTTTGCCAGTTATTGACCGATTTTCAAAATTCTATCACTGGCACACTCTGCAGACAATTTGCGATATTTTTACTATCCCACCATACTGCAAACGCGTGTTACGTTGTGAAATATAAATGTAACAATGACAGTGAATTTATTTCGCACACCTGCTGCTATAAAGACAAAAAAACTAAAGATAATAACAAGAATTTAGGTAAATGAAAAAAGCACTTCAGATCAACATTGCGGTAAATGATCCGTATCAAATTAGACTGTGTTAGACTCACAGTCTAGTGTCATACGGATCATTCATCGCTATGTTGGTCTGAAGTGTTTTTTGTCATTTAGCAAAATGTAAATTTGTTTGTTATTATCGTAATAGACTATGTATATTTTATTTACAAATTAGGCTTTAGTGTAGAGACGCATTTACGGTGTGGTGGGATATATAATAATGACATTATTGCAAATTTTCTGCAAAATGTGTCAGTGAAAAAATTTTAAACATCGGTCAGTAGTTGGCGAAAATATGGACAGAAGTAAAGTGCCATGATTTTTTGGCCCACCCTGTACAAACTGCGTCGCAAGAACCGACTGATGAGAGCCGGACGTGTCGAGGAAGCAAGTGCTCCGAAGAAACGCATCGGCAAAGATATTGTTAGACGTAGCAGTAAGACACGCCTCAGTCATATCAGCAACAAGACCAAATCCAAGGACATGTGGACAGACGTACGACAGCTGACTGGTCGTGGTCGGTGTGTTGATGCTGTTTACGGTATCATGGCGGAGTCATGCCACGACGCGACTGTTGCGTTACATTGTGTCTCAGAAAATTATCCCCAACATTTTTTATTTAACTTAAAGAAGGATTATCTTATTTTAATAATTTTGTGGTAGAAATAGTTTTGATAGACTTACAACTGGCCATCAAACGGCCATTTAGTTTTCCATTTTACCCATTGTTTTCTCCTGCATTACATGCGAAAAAAATAACAAAATATTTGTTATGCAAAGGTGTTAGACGTAGCAGTAACAAAAATGCAGTGTTTTTGCTTAATCAAAATAATTTACAAAAACATTTTTGACATTTTGGCTGGCATTTTATCCAACTGTCTATTTTTGCAACTGTTCACAGTAAAATTGTTTAAAACGTCGACCCACTGTGTGAACACAGGCATGGAGACGCTTTTTTCATTCATTGACAGCAGTATTAATAATTTTCTGCTCCAAACTAATCCAAACTTCACCAATAGCTTTTTGACTTCAACAACATTCCTAAACGTTACCTCATAAACACACTGCTGCGAGACAATCAAACCCTGCAACTGCCTGTTGGCGGCTACAAATCCAGTTAGATAAAATTAATTGACGTTTTTTTATTTATTTTAACGCGTTTTTCGCTTGGTCTGCTTTCCCTAGGTAGTGTAAAAACAGATGTTGGGTAAGATAAAAACTTAAACAACAATAATTTAATAATCCGTTGTGCCAGAAATATTTGTGGCCAAAACTATTATAATTCGATAATTGTTTTTTTTTAAAGTTACGACCGATAACGTCAAAAATGTTTTTCACGTTTTTGTTCATTGCTATGCATATTCTGTATGGTCTGCTTTTTTAGGTAGTGCAGAAACAGGCGTTGGGTGAGGTAAAGAAACTGATATTTGATGGCCAGTTGTCTTTAAAATATTTTACCAAAAAATTATTTGCATGTGCTAATCCTTTTTTCAAGTTTCAATCGAAAAAGTCGGGAATGTTTTTTGAGACACAGTGTACGCATACTCAACAATAATATTGGAAGACAACTAGATCTGCAAGGTAACTGCAAATTGTCTTTCTTATATAATGTTACAACTTTTGCAATTTTAAAGCATCTGGAAATACGGCGTTTAAAAATGACAAATAACGTATAAAAATTATAAAGTAATGGCTGTAATAACCTGCACTTTATAACAGTTTAGCACTTTAATAATATTTTGCAGTTCATATTTATTAACTATCACAACCCACAGTGATTTTCTGCTATTTTGACTAGTAAGGTATAAAAATGTTATTACAAAAATTTATAGCAGTTTGTCGAAACTTAGTAACTATGTATTTTATGTATTACATGTATCAATCTTATTTTTTTACTGCCATTAATGCTCAAGTTTGAGATATCATTTTTCCTTTTTTTGGTTTAAGAGAGCAAAAACTATTCAATTAGTAAATACTTGTTTGATGCTATTTGCTTTAGTATCAAAAAATTGTTTGTAATATTCAGATTCAGCTTGGTTAGTCTGAAATATTTTTTATATATTTTACATAATTTTCCTTATTGTTCTACTGAAAATTATAAAATTCTTGATTATAATACAACAAATAAAAATAATCCGCTTTTGAACGCGATTATTCTTTAATAACATTGACTGTAAGGCAATAAACTTTATATGTTATAATTTGTAAAATCAACTGCCAGAAAATTTAAAGACATAAAAAATAAAACCACATTTAAGCATACACTTAGGGAATGGCGTTATTTAAGAGGGTGGGAAGGCTGCGGGGTCTACGGACCTTTGTAAATTCAATTTTTCTTAATTGAGTTTTGCATAAACGACCGACGATAGATCTTTACTGTGTAAACTGCACGAAATTTGGTCAGTTGGTTCTCAGAAAAATTATTTAAATCGTTGCCACCAAACGTCACATTTTTAAACTAAAATGCACCAAATTTGATTTCGGCGTGTCTCCCCCTTTTCCCCTACTTAAATTTAAATGGCCCTACTTTTAAAGAGAAAGGAAAGAGGAAAAGGGAAAGAAAAAGGGAATGGGTAAAGAATAGAAAAAAGGGGAAAATGTACAATGCGACAAATTTATTATTTAGTGCAACAAATAACACAAGCTCGTGTCATAGTCATGTCATGGCGATCTTAATCTGAAGTGTCTTAAGAGACGTCTGCTAAAGAACTGACTAAAGTAAGCTGTTAACTGAAACATAGCTACTCATAACTGTCGGTAACTGATGCCATTTTCTTTTGATGTACTGACAAAATGCTGTTCACATTTTCTACACTGAAAAGTTTGGAAAATGACAACACGTGTAAAATGTTAGACAAAAATTGCTTTTTTTTCGCACAACAATGACGTTCAGTCAGTCGCTATTGGTGACAGAACACACTGAAATTGGACTATGCCAGTGTGATATTCATCAATCCTGCAGTTTAGATCGACGCTTGAATTAAACGAATATTGTACTGTATTGTACGAAACTTAATTCAGTTCTTTTACCGCAGTTGCTGTGTGCCGTACAAAAAAATCTCTGGCAGTCTATAACTCAGCAAGATTGGTTCAACACACGTACAAAATATGCTAGTTTACAGCATTCATGTTTTACAAGATAGTGTAGCAACACGTTTTTAGGCGCGAAAGCTAGCATAGCTATAGCGCGTATAGCTACGGTAACTCTGTCTGTCCGTCTGTCCGTCTGTCACGACAAGATGAGATAGAAATTTCGGGTTTTCACCATAGCCTAGTGTCTCTAGTATTTCGTGACAAAAATTTCATCCCGCTGGGTAAAGGCGATCCTTTCGAACGAGGGGCGAAATAGGGGCACCCCCTTAAAAAGCGTTATTTTACCGCTGTAGGCTCGTCTAACGTAAAAATGGTTGTAGATAGGCACAGACATGCTGCTAACACTGGCGTCGAGTTTCTTAGAAATGTTAACATCGATGACCTTGAATGACCTTGAAGTTTGAACCCCCAAAATAGCGGGTTTTAGTGAATTTTTCGCGATTTTGGGCTGCGACACGCATTTCAAAAGTGAATTGCGCCAAAATGGCTAGAGATAGACCAAAACAACCTGCATAGGAAATTTTCAGCATTGAATGTATATTTTAGCAGTCCAAGTCCGAACCCTCTACGTTCAAGGAGGGTTGCGCAAGCCGGTATCAAATAGGGGTACCTTTTTAAAAAGTGGTTATTTATCCGTTGTTGGCTTGTCTAGCGTGAAAATAGTTGCAGATATGCACAGACATGCTGCTTATCATAACAAGCACTAGTGACGAGCTTCTTAGAAATGTCAACATCGATAACCTTAAATGACCTTGAACTTGACAATATTGGTTTTTAGTGATTTTTGGCGATTTTTGGCTGCAAAAAAGTGAATTGCGACGAAATGGATAGAGATAGACCAAGATTACACGCGAACAGGAACTACTATAGGCTCTCGCGCGTCTCATGAGCATTATCCCAGATTTCTTGTTTAGTTGGTGAGATCTTAAATAACAGTGTATCGCAAATTTTCCAGAGATTTTGCTAGTAAACAAAAATTTTCAAATTTGTTGTGAATTAACGAAGCTATCGATCGAGTTTGGGGTATCACTTTTTTTGAGACACAATGTATATAAAGGTGGATAAAATAAATCACAACAAGTAATTTGAGAAATGCTCACGCGACGCGCGACAGCATCGGTGCTGCCACCTGGGAAATCAGTGTACAACGTGCAATAAAATAATAATGCGTCTTGAAGGAATACAAAAATTTGAGAAAATTGACGCCACTGGAAAAGAGATTCCTTGAACTTAGATTGCAAAAATCTACGTTATTTATACGCAAGTTGTCTATATTCAGTAATTTCAGTGCAATTTACGGTTAAAATTGGCGTCACCGCTCAAAATAGATAAAAAATCACTAAAAACCCGTTTTGGATTTCAAGGTCGTTTAAGGTCATCGACGTTGGTGTCCTTATAGAATGCTCGTCAGCATTCAGCAGTGTTTGTTGCCATATGCAGCAAGTCTGTGTCTATTCGCAACTGTTTTCACACTGAATTAGTGGACAGTAGCAAAATCGCGCACTTTGAATTAAAAAGGGTACCAAAATTTGATAGACTCGTACGAGGGACTCCTTGATCTTAGGCGGTTGAAACTCGAACTGTTACAGTCCACGTTTAATTCTAAAAAATTTTTACTCAAGTTCTATCTGTTTATGTCTCTAATAGCCGTTTTGTTGCAATTATTATTCACTCTTGAAATGTGCGCCACAGCTGAAGATCGCAAAAATAACTAGGCCTAATACCCTCTATTTTGGGGGTTTAAGGTCGTTCAAGCTCATCGATGTTAAGATTCCTTGAAAGCTCGTCAGCAGTGCTTGTTATGATAAGCAAGTCTATGCCTATCCGCAACCGTTTTACGCTAAACAAGTCAATAGCGGTAAAATAATAATTTTATAAAGGATACCTTCTTTGACGCTCTCGTTCGAGGGAAATTCTCTCACTCGGCGACAGCATGAAATTTTGTCACAAAAAACTAGTCTTTGTGGCAACCAGAGTAAAAATTTCTTGATTCTAGTTTGCATCGTTTTGGCTGCAGGATGTGACGGACGAACGGATGGATGACGGATGAACGGATAGATGGATGCCCATTCGACAGCTAAGACGCGCTTAACATTACGTGCTGTCGCGCGTAAACATGAAATAAATTAAAGTACACGTAAGTGAAATTGAATGAAACCAAAGAGAATGTTACTACGGTGGATGAACTGACGAAAAGCCAATGTGACTAGCCACAAATTCATTATTCGTCGTTCAAAATGTCAAATTATTAGGCTAACGGGAGCAAGTGTCGCACGGATAATTTTTTTCATCAAGATTATCGTTTGAAGTGTTTAAAAGGAAACATGTCAGCGAAATGATGGAAGTAAACCGTCACGCGAGACTCAAATATATTGTTGTTGAGTGATGTTATTCACGGCTAACCGGGTTAGTTTCACCGCCAGAATGCCGCCCGACGCCGACAACAAAGAGTATAGCGGCCAAAACGTGTCAGCAAAACATCACACTTGTTCACTCAATTATGAGATGCAACATTCTGCCACACAGCTTTTGATATAGGCTATGTCCATCCGACAGTCGAGATCGATGAAAGCTATTATTAATGTTACTTGCTTCTGTCATGCACATTATGTTGCCTGCTAAGTCGGGTCGAGTGGCTTTATGAATTCCAGAAAAAAGGCCTACCAATTTGGCCTACTCCCAGCATACGTGACACCAACGGCGTCGTGGCTTTAAAAGCAGGAAAGACAATTACCAACTAAATTATAGTCTATCAGAATATTTTGTTCCAAAAATACAAAATTTGGGGCTAAAAATTCCCCATTTTGGGAAAATTTATGCACGAGCAAAGTTGAACTATTGAGCATGCATTGTTTCATTGGTCGGAAATTTTTTGCAGCTGTCTGGTAGAAAAGTGCAATTCCTTGCCTCCTAACTTTTGCGATCCGCGACGTCGCTGCATAACATTCTACAGTAAGCTTACTTGTCGGACAGTCTACAAAAAGTCCAGCTGTTGCTAGGGTGGACCTACCTTACCGCTTATATCGGAAGGCAAGCGTTCGACTTCCGACAGCGGAAAAACGATTTCTCGGAGTGACTACAGTCCCATAAACGCTATGATGACGCTGTTATAGCGAACGCTACAATCAACGTTGAAATACGATATGGTAATTCGGCGCACGTGAAGATGGCTGCAGGGATCAACTTTGCACTCAAAATTGCGGCCAAACCAATGCAGTGCTGCAGATAAAGACATTATTACTATTAACAGCCTGTAAGAACTCGAGGTGATCAGCATAATTGACCAGTACGGTTTTCTGGCAACCTGGCTCAGTAATTAACTGTTGTATTATGTTATCAATTGTAATTGTATTTTTGTTTGAGGCAAATAAATTTTTCTTCTTCTTCTTCATCGCCCTATCCAGCGGTACCGTTGCCGATTTCCTACGACGTACGGTTTAGCCACAATAAAGACAGAAGACAGACAGACGACACATCGTAGGCTATCCAAGGCTCGACCTAAGGGTCGGCAAAAATTGTGTACATAGCAATGCATTTAAGATGTGCTAAATTTATATAAAATGCTTCTGTTATCCTGATTTTAGTTGCGATTAAGTTTACAATCTCAAAAAAGAAACTGGAACTAAAACGGTTGCATTTGGAATCTTGTCAGTTGAAGAACTGGTCTTTAGATATGCAATCTATAGCTAGAAGACACACGGAGAGTTAAACCTTAGGAAAAAACTGTTTAATTTTTAGTTTACTGAAAAAAGGAAATCGCAACAGGCAAAAATTAGGCTATCTAACAAATTCCTAACTCCGGGTTATAATTCTCATATAAAGGAACCGTAAATCCGGATCGCAGCACCGATTTGTAATCTTTTTTACTTCGGCCACGCTTTTGCCGTCCAAAAATCATTGAAATCCGTTCATTATTTTGAATGTTTTAAGCATCTACTCAACCTACCTACTCCCGTCACTGAAACTACACTTTTACATCTTTTGTTTAGTATTGTCTCTTAAATTACCAATAAACATTACTTTTCTGTTTGTCCATAATGCGCCATTGCAATACGTGCGGGGTATTATTTCAATAGTCAGCTTTGGTAATGTGTATTTTGATAATCTGTATGTGTTGCCGTTTATTTCTGCCAACGTAGCGTACAGGGTGCGGCAAAAAAAGTAGCCCCCTAAAGTTTTTCGCTGTTTTCTCAGCAACCGCTTAAAATTTTAACTTGAAATTTTACGCATTTATTTGCTGAAACCTGCTACATCTAACTGCCAAATAAAATTTGATTCTGTTAAAAAATGACGAAGTTATAGACTTTTTAACATGACCGTCTACCGATTTTTTAGCATTCAAAAATGTTCTGGCTTCAACGCCAATTTAATAACATCGTTAAAACAACACAGTTAACTAATGATCAAATGCCAGAATTCCATTGTCAAAGCAAATGTTTGAAGTGTTCATCACCAGCTCCAAGCAACAACACCAGCATCCAGTCGCCTTATTTGAGAAATCTTTTACAACCTTGTCGATCGGTCCCTGTGGCAGGTTGCCCCAGATAACCTGAAGCGCTTGCTTGAGTTCAGCAATTGTCTTCGGCTTTGTTTTAAGCTTGCGGTAAGCTTCCAACATTGCACCCCACACATAATAGTCCATTGGGTTCATATCCGGCGAATTTGGAGGCCATTGGTCTTTGGTGATGAAATCTGGACAATTGGTCTGCAGCCAGTTCTGTGCGCTACGCGGCGTCGCGCGCTACGTGTGTGCAGACGCGCCGTCCTGCTGGAAGATGAATCCAGTGGGCAGCCGGCGATTGCTTTAAAGGAATAATAATTTAATGATAATTTATAAACAATATAAATTGCTGTTTGTCAAAACGTCACTGTGACGTCATCGGCAGTAACGTGTAACC